>ERZ1034920.676-NODE-676-length-25368-cov-110.499783_pt1 | contig 25368 bp, 34 predicted proteins | sample MGYA00520688_ERZ1034920 | MGnify/ENA primary metagenome ERZ1034920 (study PRJEB33766, sample SAMN09781785) | gut metagenome | biome: gut microbiome | host: Homo sapiens | place: Madagascar | study: EMG produced TPA metagenomics assembly of the PRJNA485056 data...
GCCCAGAGTTGGATAGAGTTACCCCCACTCTGGGCAGATTTTTGACAAAAGGGGTGTTTTTGTGAATCTCGTAAAAAAAGACATAAAGGATATTTTTCCGTACGCAAACAATCCGCGCAAAAACGACAGCGCCGTGGATGCGGTTGCGGAGAGCATACGCCAGTGCGGATACATTGCGCCGATCATCGTTGACGAGGATGGCGTGATTCTGGCCGGACACACAAGATATAAGGCTCTCAAAAAGCTTGGGAAAGACTGGGCCGAGGTTATCGTAAAAGATGGGCTGACTGAAGAGCAAAAGAAGAAGTACAGGCTTCTGGATAACAAGACCGGAGAGCTGGCGAGCTGGGATTTTGAATTGCTGTCAAATGAAATAGAAGGTCTGGATTTTGATGGACTTTCTCTTGGCTGGGATGAGTATAGGATAAGCGATAAAGAACTCAACGACCTTATGAGCGAAGAGGTAGAGATGCGGACCAAAAAGAAGACTATGGTTGTTGTTGAAACAGAAACAAACGAGGAAGCGGAAGCCGTGGCGAATGTGCTGAAAGAAAACGGATATTCTCCGCGAATAAAAACCTCATGAATATTTTTTTGGCCGGAAACATCGGCAAAAAAATACCAAACGAATATATACAGTACAAGGCGCCGTTTGTACTGCAAACGTTTTTTGACATGGTATTTTGGGACGAAGAACTTTGCGAAAAGGCGATCAAAACGCCAAAAATGTTTTTTTTGGACAGCGGCGCGTTTTCATTTATGAACAGCGCAAAATCCGTGGATTTCTCAAAGTATCTTGACCAATATGTTTTGTTTGTGAACAGGTTTAATGTACAATACTTTTTTGAACTTGATCTTGATGTTGTGATTGGCGTGCGGGAAACGCAGAAGATGACGAGTTATCTGGAAAAAAAGACGCAAAGGCAGTGCATTCCGGTGTTTCACGCGTGCAGAAAGATGGATGGATGGCGTCAGATGATAAGAGAGTACAAATATGTTTCCATTGGCGCGTCTGGGATAACGGATGAATGCAAGTGGGTAAACAACACAAAGCTTCTTAGAACCCTTGTAAGCATGGCGCATCAAAATGGATGCAAGGTTCACGGGCTTGGGTACACAAGGCTCTCAAACATCAACAATACAACCGTTCCGTTTGACAGTGTTGACAGTTCCGCTTGCCTTAGTGGGGGCAGGTATGGAACTGTGTACAGATTTACCGGAACGAAACTTGTTTCAAAATCCATAAAAAACCGGGTAAAAGATTATAAGACATTAAACACCCACAACGTGAAGGAGTGGATAAAAATGTCAAATTACAAGGCGGGGATAAAATGAAAAAAACTAAAAGCATTTGCATCGGGGCAGTAATTGCTGCTCTATATGTCGCACTCACGTTGATTAATCCTATTTCGTGGGCATCCATGCAATTTAGGGTCAGCAATATTCTTTGCGTTGTTCCGCTTGTGAACAAAAAGATTGCTCCTGGCATACTGGTTGGAATAGCCATTTCAAACGCTTTCAGCCCATTGGGATTAGTTGATGTTCTTTTTGGCGTCCTTGCGGAGGGCGTCGCGTATGCGCTTTGCGTGTATGGACCGTTGAACAAAATAAGTCTGTGGAAAAAGGCTGCTATTCTTTCTTTGTCTGTATCCATGATTGTTGGCGCTGAACTTACTCTGGCTTATTCGATTCCTTATTTTGTCAACGTTGCATCTCTGTTTGTTTCTACTTCGGTAATTCTTGGCATTGGGGTTGCTGTGTTTTCAAAAGGGCCTATGCGCTCGATAATGGAGAGAATATAATGAAAAAGACGGCTTGGAAAAAGAGAATAAGAGACGACTGCATCCGGGCCGGCACCTATGCGGAGTGGTGCGAGAGCATAATCGACACCCTGGCAGCTATCCTTGAGAAGCGGGACGCGGCGGAGGAGCAGTACAAGCAACTCAAAAGCTTGCCCATTATTGTCCATACCAATAAGGCTGGGGCAGCAAATCCAACTAAAAATCCAGCCCTGGTTTTGTGGAATGACCTAAATACAACCGCTCTGGCGTACTGGCGGGACTTGGGGCTAACTCCGAGCGCATTCCGAAAACTGACTGGAGATGCGCCCAAAAAAGAGAGGATAAGTGGTCTTGCGGCCGCGCTAAAATCTCTTGAAAGCTAAAAATTGGCCGGAAGTCCTCGAGTACGCCGAAAGCATTCGGGATGGTCGAAAAGCGGCGTGCGTGGAGTTGCGCCAAGCTATAGATCGGTTCTTTTTAGACCTTGACAATCCCGAGTACTGGATGGATAGCAAAGCACCTGAGTTCTGCATCCAGATCATCGAAAAAACGATCTGCCACCAGCAGGGGGAAAAGCTGGACGGCACGCCGCTGCGCGGGACGCCGTTTAAGCTAGAGCCGTTCCACAAATTTATAGTTTACAATCTTGTAGGCTTTAAGTTGCGCGGGACGGACGTCGTCCGATTCCACGAAGCGCTGATTTTTATCCCCAGAAAAAACATTAAGACAAGCTTTGCCGCGGCGCTTTCCTGGGCGCTATCACTCCTTTACCGGCGCAGCGGGTCAAAGACCTACATCGCGTCGGCAGCACTAATGCAGTCGCTAGAGAGCTTCAACTTTTTGGACTACAATGTCCGCCGGATGGGTGAGGACGCAAAAAGCGGCGGGTCTGTCAAGATCATCGACAACAACAATGAGCACTCCATGGAGGCCACGCTTCCGGACGGCTCTTTTTTTATCCGCGCACTGGCGGCAAACCCGGACGCGCAGGATTCTCTGAACTGCAACATTGCAATCTGCGACGAGATTCACGCTTTTAAAACGCCGAAGCAGTACAACCTTTTTAAAGAGGCCATGAAAGCCTACACCAATAAGCTGCTGATCGGCATCTCTACCGCGGGCGACAACGAACAGGCATTCCTTGGGCAACGGCTCAAATATTGCCGAAAAGTGCTGGACGGCACGGTGAAGGACGAGCAGTACTTTATTTTTATGTGCTGCGCAAACCCGGACGAAAATGGGAATATTGACTACACGAACCCGATTGTGCATGAAATGGCAAACCCAGCCTACGGCGTAAGCATTCGCCCGGATGAAATTCTGAACGACAGCCTGCAGGCGCAGAACGACCCGCAGCAGCGTAAGGACTTTTTTGCGAAAAGTCTGAACGTCTACACAAACGCGGTCAAGGCGTATTTTGACATCGAGGAGTTCCGGCGGAGCGACGCCAAGTACAGCTGGACGCTCGATGAGTTGGCAAGGTTGCCGATCGACTGGTACGGCGGCGCGGACTTGTCGAAGCTCCACGACCTGACGGCAGCGGCGCTTTTTGGACATTACAAGGGCGTGGATATCGTAATCACGCATGCGTTTTTTCCGATTGTCGCTGCGCATATCAAGGCGGAGCAGGACAACATCCCGCTTTTTGGTTGGCAGGACGACGGCTGGCTTACGATGTGCAACAGCCCGACCGTTAACCATGCGGATGTGGTCAGCTGGTTCGTGGATATGCGGAAACGGGGGTTCAAAATCCGGCAGGTCGGGCATGACCGGAAGTTCTGCCGCGAGTATTTTATCGGCATGAAATCGGCGGGCTTTCAGATCGTCGACCAGCCACAGTATTTTTACAAAAAGTCGGAGGGCTTCCGACATATCGAGCAGAGTGCAAAAAACGGCGCTCTTTTTTATTTGCACTCGGAAGCCTACGAGTATTGCGTGGAAAACGTGTCCGCCGTCGAAAAGACGGACGACATGATCCAATACGATAAGGTGCAGCCGGCACACCGCATCGATCTTTTTGATGCGTCGGTGTTTGCCTGCATCCGATACCTCGAAAGCCTTGAAAGAAACAGGGCGGCGAAGAAATGGTGGGGTGAAACTTGAGCAAGAAAAAAAGAAGCAGGCCTGCGCCGCGCGCCGAGCCGGTGCGCAGGAGCATCGCCTTTGCGGGCGCAGACCTGTGGGAATCTATCGAATGCCGGGGCTACGTGAGCCTTGCGCAGAATCCAGAGATCTGCACGGCAGTGGACACAATCGCGCGGCTGATCGAGAGTATGACTATTCATCTGATGGAAAACACGGAGGCCGGTGACATCCGGGTCAAAAACGAGCTGAGCCGCAAGGTGGACATCAGTCCGAACAACAATATGACTCGCGCGGCGTTTATCCACTGGATTGTCAAGACGCTGATGCTCGATGGAAACGGAAACGCGGTGGTGTGGCCGGAAACGCGGCGCGGCATCCTGCGCGACCTCAAGCCGGTGCCGCCAGCTTTTACGGCGTTCGTCCCGGACGGTATGTGGGATTATCGTGTGGTGATCGCCGGGCAGGAGTACGACCCGAACGACGTGCTGCACTTTGTTTTAAATCCCGGAAGCTATTACCCGTGGAAAGGCGAGGGCTACCGCGTCGCGCTGATAGACGTCGCGAACAATCTCAAGCAGGCGGCCGCTACGGAAAAAGGTTTTATGTCCAGCAACTGGAAACCAAGCATCATTGTCAAGGTTGATGCGCTCACGGATGAATTTGCAAGCACGGAAGGGCGCAGAAAGCTCCTGCGCGAGTATATCGACACAGCGCAGGCGGGCGAGCCATGGATGATCCCGTCCGAGCAGTTCAGCGTGGAACAGGTTCGGCCGCTCACGCTCTCCGACCTTGCGCTCGCGGATTTCGTGCAGCTCGATAAGCGGACGGTGGCGGCCATTCTCGGCGTGCCGCCTTTTGTTTTGGGTATCGGGGATTTCCAGCGGGACGCATGGAATAATTTTATAAATTCCACAATCATGCCGATTGCCAAAAGCATCGAGCAGGAAATGACAAAAAAACTCCTTTATGATCCCGCGTGGTTTTTCCGTTTTAACCCGTGGAGTTTGTACAACTATTCGATCACCGAGATGGTATCCGCCGGAGCCGAAATGGTAGACCGAATGGCGCTACGGCGCAATGAATGGCGCAGCTGGGTAAACATGCCCCCTGATCCAGATATGAACGACCTGCTGGCGTTAGAAAATTATGTCCCTGCGGATAAGCTGGGAGATCAAAACAAACTGAACGGAGGTGACAACACATGATGTATAAACGCACGGCTATAGCGCGAAGCGACGGTTTTTGCACCCGTGCCGAGGGCGGAAATCTCTATATCGAGGGGTATTTCGCCGTATTCGGGAGCATGTACGTGCTCTGGGATGGAGCATATGAGACGATCGAGCCCGGAGCATTCGACGGGCAAACGAATGAAGATGTCAGGGCGCTCGTTAACCACGACACGACGCTTGTACTCGGCCGTACAACGGCGGGTACGCTTTCGCTGCGCGTAGATGAGCGGGGGCTTTGGGGCAGCGTCACAATCAATCAACAGGATCAGGATGCAATGAACCTTTACGAGCGCGTGAAGCGTGGCGATGTGAATCAGTGCTCTTTTGGATTCGACATCCTCGATCAGGATGTCGATTACAAGGACGGTGTGCCGACGGTGTGGAGAATCAAGGCCGTGAAGCTATACGAGGTTTCCGTCGTAACGTTCCCGGCTTATAAAGATACCTCGGTAGAGGCGCGCCGGAAAGATTTTGAGCAGGCAGAGAAACGCAAAAAAGAGGAATGGCGGGCAAGGATGAAAAGCCGCCTGAAAGGAGAAGACAATGGCACTTAAGGCAATCATGCTGCGGCGCAGCATTGAAAAGAAGCAGGCAGAGCTGGAAGCGCTCCGCAAGAAGGACGAGGAATTTTCCAAGCGTGAGGCTGAGCTTGAGACGGCAATCAACGAAGCAGAAACGTCGGAGCAGGAGCAGGCCGTCACCGAAGAGGTAGAGACCTTCGACGCGGACAAGACTGCGCACGAAGCAAAAAAGGCTGCGTTGGCCGGAGAAATCGAGGGCCTTGAAGCGGAGCTTTCCGAGGCCGAGGCAGCCGCGCCGACCAGAAGCAAAGAAAACCATCTCACAAAAGAAAGGACGGAAAGAAAAATGGAAACCAATATCAACATCCGCGCGCTGCCCATGAGCCGACGTGCATTTGACGCGCTGCCGATGGAGCAGCGCAGCGAAATCGTCGCCCGCGAGGACGTGCGCGAATTTTTTGCGCAGCTGCGCAGTATGAAGGGCCAGCAGCGCGGCGTATCCGGCGCGGAACTCACGATTCCGATCGTTTTCCTCGACATGATCGCGGAGAACATGTACCGGTACTCTAAGTTGCTAAACCGCGTACGTATCCGCAACGTCAACGGCGAGGCGCGCCAGACTATTGCCGGTACGGTGCCGGAAGCGGTGTGGACGGAGATGTGCGGCGCGATCAATGAGCTGACCTTTGTTTTTAATCAGGTCACGCTGGACGGCTTCAAGGTCTCCGGCTATGTGCCGGTGTGCAACTCGATCCTTGAGGATAATGACATCAACCTTGCGAGCTGGATCGTGGAGATGCTTTCCGAGAGCATCGGCCTCGCGCTGGATAAGGCGATCCTGTACGGCAAGGGCGCGGCGAGCAAGATGCCGCTCGGCATCGTGACCCGTCTCGCGCAGGCCTCGAAGCCCACCGATTATCCGGCAAATGCGCCGGAGTGGGTCGATCTCCACACCAGCAACATTCTCAAGGTGGACAGCACGGCCGAACCGATTACTTTCTGGTCCGCGTTGGCTGTCGCAGCCGGCAACACCTTCACGCGCTACAGCCGTGGCCGCCAGTTCTGGGCGATGAACAGCAAAACTTACGCCAAGCTTCGCGCAAAGCTGATCGCGTTTAATTACGAGGGCGGTCTTGTCGCGCAGTTCCCGGGCACAATGCCGGTCGTCGATGGCGACATCGATGTGCTCGAGTTTATCCCGGACGGCGACATCATCGGCGGCTACGGCGATCTGTACCTGCTCGCGCTGCGCGCCGGTATGACGATCGAGTCCAGCCGTGAGGTACAGTTTATCCAGGACAACACCGTTTTCAAAGGCAAGGAGCGCGCGGACGGTATGCCGGTCATCCCGGGCGCATTCGTGGCGATCAACATCAACAACGCGGCGGTTACGACTGTGATGGACTTTGCCGCAGATACCGCAAACGACGCGCAGCTTACCGCGCTGACGGTTGGCACAGAGACGCTGTCGCCCGTGTTTGCTACGGGCACATACAGCTATACGCTCGCGCCCACCGGGACAAGCGCAAAGATCGAGGCAACCAGCAGCCAGCCGGGCGCGAAGGTGGCAATCAGCTACGACGGCCAGAACGTGCGCAATGGCGGCACAGTGACATGGCTGGCAGACAGCGCAGCGCATCCGCTGACGGTCACGGTTACGCAGGGCAACGCAGTGCGCGTCTATACGGTCTCGGTAACAAAGGGCTAAAAAACAAGGAGGTAAGCGACGTTGACGTTAACGGATGAAGACATTCTGGAGATTTTAAAGGTTGATTTGCAGGTTTCGAGCTCTGCGCTCGACCTGTATCTGCTTGTACTGATCACATCGGCCAGAGCCTACATCACGCAGGAGGGCATCACGCTGACGGATACGGCACAAGATGCGATGCTCGTCGAAATGTATGCCGCTTACCTGTACCGCCGCCGACGCGAGGAAAACGTGCAGATGCCGCGCATGCTGCGGTGGGCGCTGAACAATCGGCTTTTCAGCCAGAAGGGGGAGGCAGATGGATGATCTTATTTTGCTGATCTCTGAAAGCTATAGGAAAGATGCGATCGGAAACGTCACGGTGACGGAGACAACAACATCGGTATGGGCGCACCTGCAGTCGGTCACGAGGGCAGAGTGGGCAGACGCCGGACAGAACGGCCTGCAGCCGCAGCTTGTCGCCGTGACGCCGATCGTAAATTACAGCGGCGAGCAGATCGTGCAGATCGGCTCGGGCAAAAATGCGCGTCGGTATGCCGTGTACCGCACCTACTTAGACCCGGACAACGACAGCATCGAGCTGTATCTCGAACGAAAGGCGGGTGTGGCGCGTGGCGCGGAAAATCCCGTTACAGGAGCTTGAGATCGAGATTGTGAAAGAGCTCAAGGCTTACAGCGACGAGGTCGCCGAAGGTGTAAAAAAAGCGGTGAAGGACGTGGCAAAAGAAACGGTCCGCACGTTGAAAACGACATCCCCGAGAAGCAAAATGAGTGGACCCGGCAAGTATGCGGACGGCTGGACGTCCAAGGTGGAGTTTGAAAGCTCAGAGGACATCCGGATGCGCATATCCAACCGCACAAAGCCGCAGCTTACGCATCTGCTCGAAAGCGGGCATGCGAAGGTAAACGGTGGCCGCGTGGACGGCAGGCCGCATATCCGCCCGGCTGAGCAGGCTGCTGCAGATAAGCTCGAGGGTGCCGTGAAGGTGGTGATCAAAAAATGACGCTGGAAAATCTGTATCAGCTTTTGGAAAGCACAGGTTTGCCCGTGGTATACAGGGCATGGCCGATTAACGGAGCGCCTGAGCTGCCGTACATCTGCTATCTCGTTGCCTACAGCAACAACTTTTCGGCGGACGGCGTCGTATACCAGCCGATCGATCATGTGCAGATTGAGCTTTATACAAAAGATAAAAACCCCGAAGCGGAGGGCAGGGTGGAAAACGCCCTGTCCTCACTCTTTTGGGAAAAATCGGAAACTTATATCGACACAGAACAGTGTTATCAAATTTTATACGAAGTTGAGGTGTAACAATGGCGACAAACGAAAACAAGGTGCAGTTTAACATCAAAAACGTGCACTATGCGGTAATGACCGCAGACGGAGAAACGCCGACATGGGAAAATCCGGTCCCTGTGCCGGGCGCCGTGAATCTGTCGCTCGAGGCGAGCGGCGAGATCACGCCGTTTTACGCGGACGGCGTTGTGTACTACAAATCCAGTTCCAACAACGGATACGAGGGCGACCTCGAAATGGCGCGATTTATCGACAAGATGCTGCAGGATGTCTGGGGATATGTGCTCAATACCACCGACAAGACGATCATTGAGAATGTAGGTGTTGAGCCGAAGAGCTTCGCGCTCCTTTTTCAGATCGACGGCGACGCCGACAACGACCTATATTGCATGTACAACTGCACGGGCACGCGCCCGGGCATTGTCGGCGCGACGAGTACGGACACCAAAGAGCCGCAGACGCAGACCAGCACGATTTCCGCGACGTCTCTTGAGAACGGCAACGTCTTTGCACGTACGACCAGTGAGACGCCGGAGAGCGTTCGAACGGCATGGTTTACGAAGGTCTATACGCCTACCGCCGGTTGAGAAAGGTAAAGCATATGGAGAAAAGAATTCAGATTGACGGAAAGGAGGTGGGGTTTAGGGCTTCGGCCCTGACCCCGCGCCTTTACCGACATAAAATCGGCCGGGACATGATCCAGGACCTGAACAAGCTGCAGAAGGCGTACACCAAAGCGCTGCAGGGCATCCATGCCAAAAAACCGGCAGAAGATGCGCCCGCCGAAGAGCGCGAGGCCTATGAAGCGCTGGTGCACGAATCGCAGCTTGATGTGACCGACCTCGAAATTTTTGAAAACGCCGCCTACATCATGGCGCGGCAGTATGATGCCAACATCCCGGACACGCCGGAGGGTTGGCTCGACGGATTCGAGACGTTTTCGATTTACGAGGTGCTTCCGGCAATCCTCGAGCTTTGGGCAATCAACGCGCAGACGACAGCAAAGTCTAAAAAAAAATAAGACAAACTGTACGTGAAGCGACCGGCGCGACCTTTATGCTCCGCTGTGCGGAGTTGGGACTGAGCCGCGAGGACCTTGACGATATGACGGTGGGCATGGTATACGATATGCTGATCGAGCAGGCAAATGACCAAGAAAAGTATCCGTATAAAGCAACGCAGGCGGATATTAACCGATTTTTCCCGAAGGGGTGAGTAGATGGCGGACCGAATCAAAGGCATAACAATCGAAATCGGCGGCGATACGACCGCACTGTCTAAAGCGCTTTCGGGCGTAAACAAAGAGATCAGCACGACGCAAAAGCAGCTGCGCGACGTCGAACGGCTGTTGAAGCTGGACCCGGGCAACGTCACATTGCTCGAACAGAAGCAGCGGCTTTTGGCGGACAGCGTAGAACAGACAAAGCAAAAGCTGGACTCGCTGAAAAGCGCCGAAAAGCAGGTGCAGCAGCAGTTTGCGCAGGGGAAAGTCTCGCAAGCGCAGTACGATGCACTGCAGCGCGAAATCGTCGCAACGGAAGCGGATTTGCGGAAAGCCGAAAAGGCGGCGTCCAGCTTGCAGGATGAAATCGCGCAATCAAAGGGCGAATCCGCTTTAAAACAACTTGGCGACGCGGCGTCCGAGACAGCCTCAAAGGTCAAAAAGATCGACGAGAAGCCGATCGAGGACGTAGAAGATGCGGCCAAGGACGCAGACGACGCGCTCGAAGAAGCGGGAGACAGTGCGTCCAGCTTCGCAGATCACCTCAAAGCCGATATACTTGTCGAGGGAATCAAGGAAATTGTTTCCGGGATTAAGGATCTGAACGAGGAAACCAAAGAGTACCGCAAGATCATGGGCACGCTGGAAACCTCCAGCGAGGCGGCGGGATATTCCGCGGAGGAGACAAGCGAGGCTTTTTCGCAGCTTTACGGGGCGCTTGGGGACGATCAGGCCGCTGCCACAACAACGGCAAACCTGCAGGCGATCGGTGCGTCGCAAAAGGATATAAACAGTCTGATTTCGAGTGCCGTCGGCGCTTGGGCGAAATACGGGGACAGCATCCCGATCGACGGTCTTGCGGAATCGATCAACGAAACAATCCGCGCCGGACAGGTGACGGGCACATTTGCGGACGTCCTGAACTGGGGCAGCAAAGAGGGCGAGACCTTCGGAGTAATGCTCAAGGAAAACACCGAGGAAAACGAGGAGTGGAACAAGGCGGTGCAAGATGCTTCCAGCGCCGAAGATTTTTTTAATCTCGCATTGCAGGACGCTGAAACGCAGGCCGACCGGACAAACCTCGTCTTACAGGCTATGGCCGATCAGGGTCTCAGTGATGTCGGCGATGCATGGTACAGCAACAACAAGGACATCGTAGACGCCAACAACGCGCAGCTCGAATTTACGGAAAAGGCAGCAGAGCTTTCGGAGCGCGTGCAGCCTGTGCTTACAGCTGTGCAGGAGGGCATAAACGGCATTTTGCAAGCGATTTTGGACGTAACGGCAGGCATCGACATGGATACCATTGTCGGATACGTCCATAACTTTTTTGATGCGGTATCAAACGTCGTGGCCTTTTTGATCGAGAATAAAGAAACAGTAATTGGTGTAATCGGCGCGATTGGTCTCGCGCTAACTGCGCTTAAAATCGTCGAGTTTGTGCAAAGCGTGAAGAGCGGTATTTCGGAGATTTCCGGTGCACTGTCCTTCCTTGCAGCAAATCCAGTCGTTCTCGCTATCGCTGGAATTGCTGCCCTGATCGCGGTGCTGGTGTTGATTGTCACAAAGGGCGAAGAAATCAAGGCGTGGCTGGCAGGTTTTAACGAGTGGCTGCAGGGCGTTTTTGCTACGGACTGGACAGAGATTTTTGGACCCATTTTAGGCGGTGTGCTGAATGGGTTCTTTGCATTGGTGAAAGGCATCTGGGACGGCGTTTATCAGATTCTCAACGGTGTAATCGATTTTATCCAAGGCATTTTCACCGGAAACTGGGAACAGGCGTGGAGCGGTGTGCAGCAGATCATCTCTGGCGTGTGGAACAACATCACATTGCTAATCAGAGGCGCGTGCGACCTGATTGAAAGCATCCTTCTGGGGCTGGATAGCTGGCTGCAAGGCGTCTTTAAAACGGACTGGACGGAGATCTTCGGCCCGGGACTGGGCGACATCATCAACGCTTTTATGAAAAATGTTGAAAACACGTGGAACGCAATCAAGCAGATTTTCCAAGGTGTGATCGATTTCATCAAAGGCGTTTTCACGGGCAACTGGAAGCAGGCATGGCAGGGCGTTGTCAATATTTTCGGCGGCTTGTTTAATAATCTCGTGAACATGGTAAAAGCGCCGCTGAACGGCATCATCGGGCTTTTGAACGGCGCGGTCGGTGCGATTAACGGCTTGATTGGAGGCTTGAACTCGATCAGCTTCACAATGCCGAAATGGCTCGGAGGCGGGCATTTCGGTCTCAGCATCCCGTATATCCCAAATATACCGTATCTGGCAAAGGGCGGCATCCTCTCACAAGGCTCCGCAATCGTCGGTGAGGCCGGGCCGGAGCTGCTCACAATGATGGGCAACCGCGCCATGGTGCAGCCGCTCACCGGCAATACAACCAACCAGACCGATATCGGCGGCGTCAATATCACGGTATACGGCGCGCCGGGGCAGGACGTGCGGGCGCTGGCGGACATAATCATGAACGAAATGCAGAACGCGACAGAGAGAAAGGCGGCGGTTTTCGGTGCATAAATTTTGGTTTGCCGGGCATTGCTGCCGCGAGTACGGCATCTATGTCAGCGGCGAAAACACATACAACGGCCCGGAACGTGGGTACGAGCTTGTGTCTATCCCCGGGCGGTCCGGCGATCTAATCCGAGATAACAAACGGTATAAAAACATCACGGTTTCTTATCCCGCTTTTATCCACCGCGATTTTCTGCGGAATACCGATGCGGCGCGCATGTGGCTCCTCGGCTCGCCGATGACATACCAAAAGCTGGAGGACGACTACCACCCGGACGAATATCGGATGGCGATTTTTACCGGACCGCTGGATTTTGACACGCGGTTTTTAAACAGGTCGGGCGAGATGACGCTAAATTTTAACTGCAAACCGCACCGGTATATCAAAGCGGGCACGTGGGTGCAGGCGCTAAAAAACGGACAGGTCCTGATGAACAACTGGGACGAATCGCTTCCGCTGATCCAGATCACGGGCAGCGGAAGCGGCGTGCTGACGGTCGGCGGCGTCACCGTGACGATAGACAGCATGGACGGCAGTCTGACGCTGGACGCCGAAACCCAAAACGCCTACAGAGGCCTTGAAAACAAAAACGGCACGATCCGCATCGCCGGCGGCGAGTTTCCGACCCTGCCCACCGGTGAAACGCGGATTACTTGGAGCGGCGGCGTCACTGCGGTGGAGATCACGCCGAGATGGAGGGCGATATGAAACCGATTCTTTTTCCGTCCACCGCGACGGAGTTTAAAACGCAGGGGCTCGGTGTCCTGACGGATGCGATCAGCTGCACGGTCACCGAGGAGCGCAACGGCGCTTTCGAGCTGACAATGCAGTACCCGGACACCGGCGTGCATTTTGACGAGATCACGGACCGCTGCATCATCTATGCAATCCCGAGCCCGTACCGGGCGCCGCAGCCTTTCCGCATCTACCGGATCACGCGGCCGATGGACGGCATCATCATGGTGTACGCGCAGCATATCACCTACGACCTTTCCGGCGTGCCGCTCAATCCTTTTACAGCGGTCAACGCACCGGACGCGCTTTCAAAGCTCAGTCTCAACGCGGCGGTGGACAGTCCCTTCACATTTTGGACGGACAAGTCTACCGTCGCATCTTTTTCTGTCTCGACACCGTCGTCGACGCGCTCGGTTCTTGGAGGTTCATCCGGCTCGATCCTCGACGTGTACGGCGGTGAGTACGAGTGGGACGGCTTTACCGTCCGCTTGTACGGCCAGCGCGGCTATGACAACGGCGTCGTGATCAGCTACGGAAAAAACTTGACAGACATCGAGCAGGACCGAAACATCTCCAACGTGGCGACCGGAATCTATCCTTACTGGACAAACGCCGAGGGTGCGCTCGTGACCTGCGACCCAAAGATCGTCAACGCGCCGGGCACGTACGATTTTACGCGCGTCGTGCCGGTGGATTTTTCCAACGATTTTGAGACACAGCCGACGCCGGAGCAGCTGCAGACGCGTGCGGAAAAATATGTCGAGGACAACAAGATTGGCATCCCAAAGACGAGCATCACGGCAAGCTTTGTTCAGCTCGAGCAGTTTCCGGAGTACGAGGATCTTGCGCTGCTCGAAAAGTGCGACCTCTGCGACACGGTGACAATCCGATACCCGCAGCTAGGCGTGGAGGCGAAGGCCGAGATTGTCAAGATCGAGACGGACGTGCTGCTTGAGCGGTACAACTCCGTCGAGATCGGCGACGTGCGCACCAACATCGCGGACACTATCGTCGGGCAGCAACAGGAGATCAAGCAAAAACCGAGCGAGACTTACTTGCGCGAGGCAGTGCTTGCGCTTACGGAGACCATCCTCGGCGCATCCGGCGGCGCGGTGCGCCTGCTGGATACCAACAGCGACGGCATGCCGGACACGCTGTACATTGCGGATGATCCGGACCCGACCAAGGCGCGCAAGGTGTGGCGCTTTAATCATGAGGGATGGGGCGCGAGCAATAACGGATACAACGGTCCGTTTTCATACGGCGCCACGTTAGAAAACGGTATGGTCGCCGATTTTATCACAGCCGGAACACTCAATGCTGATCTCGTCAACATCACCAACTTGATCTCTGACCATGTTGTAAGCCGAAACGGCAGGTTTGAGATGGACCTGTGGGCGGCGGTGCTAAAACTGATGGAAAACGACAACCTGCGCGTGCGCATCTACTCGACAGGTCAAGGCGCTGGCGGCCTTGTGCAGGTCTTTTCCGGCACTGTGACAAATGAGGGCGGCCTCGGCGAGGACGGCGCTTACTCGTACCTCGGGCCGACTGGAGCAGGCGTCGGCGAAAAAAGCGACGGGAGCTATGTTGGAACGGTTAAAGCCGGGACGCTGGTCGTCTACAACACGGTTAAAACCGAAAGCGGAACCGCGATCCTGTCCGTGCAAGACGGGCAGCGCATCGGGCACTTTGACCGGCTTGCCATCGGAGGAAACGCAGATTTTGGCGTGTCGTGGGTATGGGACGCGCAGCTCAACCGCTACGTGCTCTGCAGCAATAACTCGTAGGGGAGGACGATAAAAAATGCCATTTGAAACAACGGCGGCGCTGCGCGTCGACATGCTCGACCCGGGCGCGCCGCAAATCATACACGCGGTACAGGACGACAGCAACAGCCGCAAGATCGCTTTTAACATCTACGCGGGCGGCGCGCAGTGGGCGGTGCCCGACGGCACGCTTGTGACCGTCCGCTACAAAAAACCGGATGGCACCGCAGGCTTTTACGACACACTGGCTGACGGCAGCACGCCGGCGGCGACGATCGACGGCAACGTCGTGACCGTGGCACTCGTGCCGCAGACCCTTACGGTGCGCGGCAACGTGCCGGTACAAATCAAGCTGTACGATAGTGCGGGCACCAGCATCGCGACGTTTGCGGTCGTGATGAACGTCTCGGCCAACGTCGTCTCCGACGCGGAGATCGTCTCGTCGGATTATTACAGCGTCCTGACCAAGCAGATCGCCGATGTGCTCGCGGCGGCGGAGGGGATACCGGGACAGGTGTCTGCTGCGCAGGCAGCGGCAGAACAGGCTACATCTTCGGCCAGTGCAGCGGCGAGCTCCGCGACGGCGGCCGCCAGCTCGGCGAGTACTGCCTCCACCGCAGCCGGACAGGCGCAGACAGCGGCCACCAATGCGGGCACGTCCGAAACCAACGCCGCCAGCAGTGCAAGCGACGCGGAAGACGCCAAGACTGCGGCAGAAACGGCAGCCAGCAACGCCAGCGGCGACGCGACTGCGGCCGAAAGCGCGAAAACAGCGGCGCAGTCCGCGGCGACGAATGCCGAAAATGCGGCGGCGTCTGTGATTGACATACTATCCAGCGGGGCCGGCGCGCATAACTCCATCTACCGCGGCAAAAACCTCGGTACAAGCGTGACCGCCGCACAATGGGCAGCTATTGCGGATGGTAGTTTTACCGACCTGTATATCGGTGATTACTGGGTAATCGGTGGTGTCAACTGGCGTATTGCTGCGCTTGATTACTACCTCAACAGTGGTGATACGAACTGTACTACCCATCATGCGGTTATCGTGCCGGACACTTGCCTGTACAACGCACAAATGCACAACACCAGCTCCGGCGATTACGAAAGTGGTGCGGCAAATACTACGGCTGGCGGTTATGTCGGTTCGGATATGTACAAGAGCAATCTCGAACAGGCTAAGACCACTATCAAGGGTGCGTTCAGCGGTCATGTTCTGAAACACAGAATCTATCTGACGAACGCTGTTGCGAATGGTCGTGCTTCCGGTGGTGCATGGTGCGATTCCGAAGTTGACCTTATGTGCGAGCAGATGGTCTACGGCAGTGGTATTTTCTCCCCTGTTTCTGACGGTAGCAATGTCCCGGCTAACTACCGTGTAGAGAAATCCCAGTTGCCGTTGTTCCAGCACGAGCCGAGCCGTATTTGCAATCGTGCGACATGGTGGTTGAGGGACGTTATTACCGCTTCCCATTTCGCCGATGTCTTCAACAACGGTTATGCGTACTACAACTACGCTTCCTATTCTATTGGCGTTCGCCCGGCGTTTTCGATCATCGGCTAAGGGGGGGTAAGGCAAGCAATGGAAAACATTTTTGTCGCGCTCATCACCGGTGGGCTCGCGCTTGTCGGCGTGATCATCACCAACGTCGCCGGAAACCGACGCGCAGAAGAAAAGCTTCGGATCGCGCAGGCGATCACGGACGCGAAGATCGAAGAGCTCACGCGAGAGGTGCGAAAACATAATAATTTTGCCGAAAAAATCCCCGTAATACAAGAGCAAATCAAGGTCGTAAACCACCGCCTTGCAGACCTGGAGGACATCGAAAGGAAGGATCACCCATGAAAAAAACGAATTGGAAAAGTTGGCTCAAGGCCGCAGGCGTCCGTGCAGTAAAAACCGTGGCGCAGACCGCTGTCGCGACGATCGGCACCTCTGCGGTGCTCGGCGAGGTGGACTGGATCGTGGTCGCCAGCGCGTCGGCGCTCGCCGGAGTGCTCTCGCTCCTCACAAGCGTCGCCGGCCTGCCGGAGTTGCCCGACACGGACGGCGACGGTTTCCCGGATTAGTAATAAAGGACAATCCAGAAATTATAAAGGAGGATAAATAAATGGTACCGATCAAACAAAACTTAATTAGCCTGAGCAAATACGATTTGAAAGTCCCGGTGGAGTCCTGCGCAAAGGACATGAAATATATCGTCGTGCACAACACGGCGAATGACGCTTCCGCCGCGAATGAAGTCGCGTATATGATTCGCAACGACAGTTCTACGTCGTTTAACGCGGCGGTCGATGACAAGGAGATCGTCATTGGTATCCCGCTGAACAGAGGTGCGTTTGCGGCAGGGCAGCGCGACGGCAACGCGCACGGCATCCACATCGAAATTTGCTATTCGCTTTCGGGCGGCACGCGTTTCGATAAAGCCGAGAAGAACGCCGCAGAGTATATCGCAAAGCTGCTCACCGAGCGCAAATGGGATATTTCGCACGTGAAGAAGCATCAGGACTTTGACGGCAAATATTGCCCGCACCGCACGCTCGACAAGGGCTGGCAGCGCTTTTTGAACATGGTGAAAAGCTACATGACGGCGAGCACACCAGCAGCGTCCGGCACCTTCAAGCCGTACCTCATCCGCAAAAACTGCCGTGACCCTCTGAACATCCGCAAGGGTCCGGGCACAAATTACGGCGTGCAGGGCCAGATCAAGAACACGCTGCGCTATACAATTGTTGAGGAGCGCAGCGGCCCCGGCTCCGCCAAGGGCTGGGGGCGTCTCAAAGCCGGCGGCTGGGTCGCGATGGACTGGGTGAAGAAGGTTTAAGCAAGCGGCTACGCGGGCATTTACGGCTCGGCCATTGATGCAATCCAGATGGAGTAAGATGTTAAAAAGCCGCTAAATTATCACATTGATTTGCAAACTGTTTGCTAAAATGGCAAAATAGGCGCTTTTTAACAGTTTGCAAGCAAAGCAAAAGCCGCAGGGCTTCATCTTTTTGATGGGCTCTGCGGCTTTTTTATTTATAGTTGTTTGGTTTTAAGATTCTAAGATTTCTGTTTTCACAACTTTCGCGGGAACAATAATGCTATGCTTTCCGTCTTTTTGAGGTATTTCTAACTTGATGGTTCGCGCAGCAGCATCAAAAGCTTCCTTGTAATTTCTCTCCGCGACAGGTAAAACATCACACCACGCTAAGACTTCACAGCCATGACCGTTTAGATCGTTGCTGTAGTCACAATATAATCCTAACCGATTAAGGTTAGCCATTCCATAAAATCCGTCATGGACATGCTCAGGCAGTTCGATCGTTACTCGCATTTGACTTGCGTGACACGGACTGCCTTGACGCCACCCGTTAGGCATGCGGTGCGCTGAATATACGTCTTGGTGCAACACAACAAAGGTTTTCGTTTCGGATGGGCCAGAATTTGTACTGACTTTCGTCCCGTACATAAGTTTTAATAAAAGTTCTGCTTTTTTCATTTTGGTTTCCTCCGTTTGTTTGAATTGATTTTGTTTTTCTTTCCTTTCGACATCTATATTATATCACCATGGTAGTATAATGTCAAGCATTTTTTCAAAAAAATCTTGATTTTTTTCGGGATACCATATATACTATGTTTGTTCGGATTTCCTCCGAATGTCGCCCTTTTCTGGGGCGCGAAATTGATAAAATGTTTCTGCCGTCCTTTTGACAATTTCGGCACAAACAGGCAAAAGCCCCGGTATGCGGATCAGCTACCGGGGCTTTTGTTTTACTCTTCGTCTTCAAGCAGCTCTTCGGGGCGAATAGATAAAACTTTCGCCAGCTTGCATGCGCTTTGGAGTTGAGCCTTATTTATATCTTTCGTTTTTTGCTCATAAGCTTGGATTGATCGTAGCTTTACATTTGCCGCGTTGGCTAATTGAGATTGAGATAATCCACGCTCTAATCTTATCCGCTGTAAATTTGTCATTTTTTGCTCCTTTACTTAATTCGGTGGATTGTGGGCAACATATTATCCGCATTGCCTGCATTTACAAAAATCGGCGCTACCCATTTAAGGATCAGCTTGCGCGTGCCATCTTTGCGGCTGCCCTGCCAAAAGTGGTGGTAATGGCCTCGGCGGACATGGGCGGCGACTTTCGTGCGCGTGCCGGTGTGTTTGTTACCTGACTTTTTGCGCTCCTCCGCCTGCTTGTGGTAGCGGATTGCCTGCCCTATGCGGTAACCAACTTGCGCCGTCCGCGATTTTACTTTTTTCGTGGGTGCCGAGGTTGCTTCCGGCTTTTCTGTATCTGTCTCCGGCTCCTCTGGGGCCGGGCTTGTGTATTCTATCTCTGCGTTTTGCGAGCAGAGATAAAGCAAAAGTGATAAGCAATGCTCAAGCACTATTTTGTTTGCCTCATACTCTTTTTTATAAGTCTCCTCCGTTTGCTGCATATATTGATCTTTGTCTAAATGAGGATAAGAGAGCAAAAGTGCAGCTGTTACCTCGGGATCATCCAGCGCCCGCATCAACTCCATGTAATCCGCTCGCATACACCTCTCAAGCGTTGCCCGCCGGAGTGTCAGATGCAAAGAGCGTTGCTGCGCCGGTATGTAAAATTTAATGCTCGGCACTGCATCGCGAGTGGGCGTAAACTCTCTATCTTTCGTGGCAAAAAACGCTATTGGTGTATCCCGCACGGAGATATAAACGCCGTCATAGGGCATTCCGTCAAATGCTTCAACCGGCAAATCTGCGGCGCTGTCAAAGCTGTCTATAAGCTCTTCAGCGATATTTGCATCAAAATCATAGATGCTTTTATTTTTAGCCCATGCAGCCAATGCGTGCACACGGGGGACGATTTCTTCCTGCGCCTTTGCCGTGGGAACTTTGTACTTTCCCCCGAGCGTATTGGATACATACGCAGAGGCAAGCACCGGCAAGCCCGAAGCTGCCTGCGTCTCGTCCATCTCCCGGAAAATCCCGGGAAACTGTTGGGCGGTGTAATTAAGGAGTTTTTGCGGCTCCAACGTGCTTTTTTTAGCCACGATCAAGCCCTCCTTGAAAATTCCGAGCAGATGTAATACCCCAAATGTCGAGCCACTTATTTACATACTTTTTGTCGTTCTCGTCGCACTCTTCCCACGGTGTTGCAGAATCATCGATGATCTCCTCAACGTAATCGATTTCATCGGTTGCGTCTGCGTCTTCAAGGCTGTAGAGCGTTTCCGGCTGGCCTTCGGTTTCGAGCATCCATCCGCCATAGAGGCTTTCAATGTTGTTGTAGAGCTTGTAAGTGTTTTTGCCGTTGATGATGTAAGTTTTTTTCATTGTTCACACCTCCTTAAAATCCCATTTTTTTCATGTTCCACGTCGGGCGCCAACCGGCGTCAACAAGTCCGCGTTTTCCGTTCTCCTTGAGCACTTCCCCGAGGATCATGTCTGCTAACTTTCCGTAGTTGTCGCGGCGATCAATGACTAAGCCTGCTTTAACTTCCGGCATTGCCTGCACAAGCTTTTTGATTTCGGCCTCATAGCGCTTAGCGGCCTCGCTGTAAAACTTAACCTCTTCGCAATATGTGCTTACTTCGCCGTGCGTTTTTATTTTTTCTGCGGAATCAGATGCAATATACATCAAAAAATCATACGGGCCGCTTACAATTTTCTTTGCCCATTCAATTTGCTTTTCGCTGCCGACAAAATTAAACATTGTGTTCATCATTTTGATTTCCTCCATTTTGTTTTTCTTTCCTTTCGACATCTATATTATATCACCACGGTAGTATAATGTCAAGCGTTTTTTCAAAATTTTTTTTAAAAATCTTGATTTAGAAGACAAGGACGCAAAAATCAGCGTGTTGCATATCGTGTTGCATTTTGATAAAAAACGGCTTAATTTTGTCAAAATTAGTTTTAAAATATAAAAATATTTTTGAGAAAAAACAAAGAAAAGCCCGCATGAAATCTAAGTTTTTTAGACTTCATGCGGGCTTTGAGTTTGGTGCAGGTAACAGGACTTGAACCCGTAATATATACACGCAAAACCCGCATAAATTCTATATATTTCAAAACATGTGTTGCTTTTTGTGTTGCATTTTGCTTTTATCCGTAAGATTTTGTAAATCGGTCAACGATTTTTGCGTTAAAGTCCTTTTGCTCATCGGATAAAACGTGCTCGTAGATTTTGTCGAGGACATCGCGGTTTTCCCACCCTCCGCGCTGCATAATATAGAGGTCAGGAACGCCCATAGCGTGCAGGACGGAAGCGGAATGGTGACGCAGATCATGAAAGCGGTACGGTTTACCCAACACGCGCATGGAGAGCGTGCGAAAGAGATTTGATATTGTAATAGGCGAGTACGGGCATACGCGCTCATTATCTATGCTGCGCAGCTCATCAATGATAAATTTCGGCAGCTCCACAAATCGAGTACCGGCGGTTGTTTTGGTAGACTTAATAACATACTCGTGATTATCGTCACAGACCATAGCCTTGTTAACCATGACGCCGTTATCATGCACGTCGCTTTGCGTCAGTGCGCATATTTCGGAGCGGCGCAGGGTGCCTACGGCAGCCAATAAAATAGCTTGGTGCATATTAGTGCCCTCGGCCGCTTCCAGCAACGCCTTTACTTCCGCTTCGGTGGGGATGGTGATCCTTGCCTTTTGCTTCTGCGGCAAGCCCGTGGAGAGCTGGAAAGAGGGATAATATACGCTCAGCACGGCAGATAAAAGCCCATGGGCATTGCGCACGGTCTTCGGCGCATGATTTGCCGCAAACTGGTTTATAGAGCGCTGCACGGCCTCCTGCGTAATGTCGCGCAGCTTTAGCGGCATAATGTCTTGTAGGTCATTCCGGGCGCTTCGGCGGTACTCGCGTATCGTAGATGGCGAGAGCACGTTGGTTTTGCTGTCGATATAGCGCGTGTATGCCTCTTTCAAGGTCATGTCTCCGGCGGATGCGGTGCGCTGCTTGCCGTCCAATTTGTATTCCGCCGCCATGTATTCGGCTTCTTTTTTTGTTGTGGCGGTAAATGATTTGTAAATTCGCTTTCCGGTGGCGGGATCCGTGTAATCGTATAGATTCACGCGCCAGTTACCGGAGGGCAGTTTTTTAGCTTTTGCCATTGTAAAAACCTCCTATTATTGAAAATCCCGTAGATACGTTTTTGTATCCACGGGATTTTGTTATTTGAGCAAACCGCCGGAAGCGGAGCGAGCCTGTATCCAGCCGCGATCTAAGTTTGCGATGTCGTAGCCGAAGAGGAAGCAAACGAAAAGCACAAGGATGATACAGATAATCAAGCAAATTCGAATAAGTCGCCGGTCTTCGTTGTGCTGGCGCGTGAATTGCGCTTCCTGCTGCGCGAGCCGCACAATCTTATCTTCGCGTTCAAATTCAATATTTTTCTTGAGGTATCGGATCCGCTCGTTTTCCGAGTCTTCGTCCGGCAGCGGCGGCGAAACAATATCATACTTGACGGCAGCAAGGATAGACTTAAGCACAACAATGCTCGGGTCGGCCTGCCGCTTAAAAATGCGAATGATTGTACTTTGAGAGACATTACAAGCGTCCGCAACGTTTTGATAAGATAAGTTGAGCGAGACGCGTCGAGCTTCCAGTTTAGGCACAAGCGCGTCTAAATTGATTGTCGAAAAATCCATAAGAAGCACCTTTTTTGTAATTTAAGTCATATATAAAGTACCGTCATTCAATTTTGAGTATTTACACCACCGTTTGAGAGGCCTATTATTTAATCAAACGAAAGGCTTATCTGTAGGTGATAAGCGTGTTAAATCCCGTCCGGTTTCCCGTCATCCCCTGATTGGGAATCGAATTAAATTTTATGTCCAAGATTTCGTAGCCTTCCCTTTGCATGCAGTTTAAAACATAGTCAATTTCCGTTGTGTATTTTTCATCGCACTTAAAGACCTGATTAGCAAGCTGCGAAAAACTGTTTATCAGCACGACGTGAACCGCACCATCTTTTTGAGCTAGATATGGGCGCATATTTGCATAGACATTTTGTGCGGTGTTTTTTTGGTATCCTGAGAACAAAGCCATAATATTTTACCTCATTTCGTATATTTACCTCATAATTTATCTGTATCATATCACTAAAAACGCACGTAGTCAACAAATAAATCAAATTTTTTTTTATAAAAAGAACGGAGTTGAACAAATGAAGACGGTATAAACAATAGAAGAAATCATGAACAAGATCATTTTTGCGCTCCCGGAAAGCGGACATCATAGGACATTGCAGGACATCGTAGGACATCTTTGCGAAAATCCATTGACTATACGCGCAAAATATGATAATCTCAAGTCAAACAAACGTTTGCATATAAGGAGAGGAAAAGCATGAACGAAAACGAGCGCCGCGAAAATCTAATCACCGAAATCGTAAAGCTATTGCGTGAGCTGCCCGTGGCGGTGGTGCGAGAGCTTTACGCCGTCGCACTCGAGCACAAAAAGAACAATTCCGGGAGGAAAGCGGAATAATGTCGAAGCAAAAAAGAATAATGTCGAAGCAAAAAAGAATAATGTTAAAGCCGGGAGCTGCTGAAAATGCGGCTCCCGGCTTTTTTACTTTTCGGCCTCTTCGGCCTCCTCTGTAAGGTTTTTGCACAGCTGCTTGACAAAGGCCAAAAACGCCGGGAAAGCTTCGTCCGGCATACGGGCAATGGCGCATATCAGCTGGCTTTTTGCATCATCGTTGTATTGCAGCCTCGCAAATATTTCCGCAAGCTCCTCTTCACGCGTTTTTTTGGCAAGCATCTCACCGTCGCCGGTGCGCAGCCAAATCTCGTTTACACCAAATACCCGGCATATATCGGAGATCGTGCGATCACTTACCCCGGTTTTGCCGGAGCAAATCAAACTTATTAAAGACTGAGATACATTGATTTTTTCGGCAAAGGCGGTTTTGCGTAAGCCCGACATATTTACTACCTCGGCAATACGCTCGTTAATGGTGCTCATTTAGATCACCTCCTTACATTTTTAATTATACCATAGGATAATTAAAAAATCAATAAAAATATTTTAGCCACTCATAAAAAATGCTTGACAAGTTTAATCGCTAATGGTATAATATGAGCAGTTAAAGACAATAAGACAAAACGAGGTGATAAAATGAGCGAAAAAGCAAAGGCTTTAGTGGCCGAAACCGTAGACCAGCTTAACAAGCTGCCGGACAGCAAAAAAGATAAGGCAAAACAGATGCTGGAGGCCTTCGCCGCGGGCATCGCGATCGGCGCGGAGCTGGCGGAGAAAAAAGGAAGCGGGGAGAAAGCGGAAAAAGAAGCCTAAGCCGCCACGCGTCCCAGCTTTACCACATGCCGCCCGAAAACTGACTCTCCCTCCAAAACCATGGATGTACACTCCTTTCGTCCAAACAAACATAGATACTGCATAATTTTTGCTTTGGGCGGCAGGTGGTAGGGCTGGGGACAAAAACATAAATAAAGAAAGAGGTGGTAAACAATGCCAAGATTAAAACCGTCGCCCGCGGAACAGCGGAGGCAGACGTTTAGGTCGATTATGCGTTATAACGCCGACCGCATGGGCCTGACGACCGACGAAAAGACCGCGAAATACTTGGGTATATCCCCGCAGCTTTATAGCTACCGTATGCGCCACCTTTCGGCGTGGTCTTACGAAGACTTGTGCAACATCTTTAAAAAACTGCGTTTTTCGCAAAGCGACATCGAGACGCTGTTCAAAAATTAGATGAAAGGAGGCAACAACATGATCTTAGTTTTGTGCGGCAGTATCGCCGCCGGATGCGCGATTATCACGCTGGCCTACGGCGCGGAGAAAATCCTTGAAAGAGCCGTAAAGCCGCCGAGAAGAAGAAAAAGAGCCGCCCGCCCCGGTGCGGAGATCATCGACATCGGCAAATACCGCAGCTGGCGCGACGCCGTGCGTGTATACGAGACAGTGACAACGGATAGAGAGGAAAGACAAGCGTGATAGTTTACAAGGGTACAGACAAAAATATGCAATGCCGAGGCAAGCAATACGTGCTCGGCAAAAAAGAGGTCGATGACGGCGCAATCCGTTGCGGGAATAAAGGCTATCACTCGTGTGAGGCTCCGTTTGATGTGCTGCGGCATTATCCCAATATCAACGGCAATCGTTTTTTTGAGGCAGAAGCGGGTGGAACAATCGATAAGGCAGAAAACGATGATACCAAATTAGCATCATCAGAATTGACACTCAAAAGCGAGATTAACTTTGCGGGACTTGTAAAAGCGCAAATAGAGTACACCCGCAAAAAAGCCAAAGAGGGAACCGCATGCGGCGGCAGGAGCAACCTCATAGGCGGATACAGGAGCAACCTCGTAGGCGGCGAATGGAGCAACCTCTCAGGCGGCGAATGGAGCAACCTCATAGGCGGAGGCAGGAGCAACCTCGTAGGCGGAGGCAGGAGCAACCTCATAGGCGGAGGCAGGAGCAACCTCGTAGGCGGATACAGGAGCAACCTCGTAGGCGGCGAATGGAGCAACCTCTCAGGCGG
>ERZ1034920.678-NODE-678-length-25350-cov-75.457363_pt1 | contig 25350 bp, 28 predicted proteins | sample MGYA00520688_ERZ1034920 | MGnify/ENA primary metagenome ERZ1034920 (study PRJEB33766, sample SAMN09781785) | gut metagenome | biome: gut microbiome | host: Homo sapiens | place: Madagascar | study: EMG produced TPA metagenomics assembly of the PRJNA485056 data...
CAGAAGATGCAGTATTCATCGCTTTAGCTTTCAAATTACTTACTAAAGATTTCGCCTTATTCATCGCTGATGTTCCAAAATTTAAAACTTTTCCAGCTTTTTTATTTACAGAAACTTTTGCTTTTGACATCAAGCCTTTACCTTTGCCTAAAGCGGTTTTTACTCCTGATTTAGCCTTATTTATAGCATTATTGGCATAATTTTTAGCAGAAGATGCAGTATTCATCGCTTTAGCTTTCAAATTACTTACTAAAGATTTCGCTTTATTCATCGCTGATGTTCTTAGATTAGAAACCTTGCCAGTACCTTTTTTGATTTTTACACTTGCTTTGTTTTTAAGTATCGCTATTTTATCTTTTCCTGCTTTAACAGCATTATGGTACTTAGCAGAAGCTTTACTAGCGAGTTTAGTTCCGGTTGCTTTCATTGAATGTGCCATCGCTTTAGCTTTTGTTGCCGCTTTGTGAGTTATGTTCGAAACTTTGCTCGGAATGTTTTTAGCTACTTTAACAGTTGCTTTTCCGGCTCTTTTAGCCTGATTTTTAGCAACTCCATAAGCATCATTACCCATTTTCCAAGCAACACCTGCAACAAGTCCACCTACCGCAATATCTTTAGTAGAATATTTGTTTGATTGTGAAGCGGTAGTGGCCGCATTTTGAGATTTTTCCAGCTCTGCACCCTTAATCGTTTTTTCTGCTTTTGCAGTCGGAACATCCTGAGAAATTTTCAAACTCGCTCCTGCCATAATCGAATTTGGATTTTTCAATTGGGGATTTAATTTCATTAATGTATCAATAGATACATTGTACTGTTGGGCAATAGTTGACAGTGTTTGCCCTTTTTGAATTAAATGATCTGCCATTTTCGCCTTTCTTGCACGTTGCACTTTTATAAATTGAGATTTAAAAGCTTTATGTAACACAATAGGTATTGTGTTACATGAGTTTTCGGTGCGTAATTGATAGCAAAGGAGGCTATATGAAATTTGTAGAACCAATTCGAGATAAGGAACAAATTAAAAAAGTTAAACAGGTCTTAAAACAAAGTAATCAGCGGAATTACCTGTTATTTGTTCTTGGAATAAATAGTGGATTAAGGATTTCCGATATTTTAAAACTAAAAGTAAAAGACGTAAAAAACAAAAAATATATTGAAATCAAAGAACAAAAAACTAAAAAATATAAAAAATTTCCCATAACTAAAACACTAAAATTGTGTATTGATAAATATACAAATAACAAATTATCTGAAGATTGGCTATTTGAAAGCAAAAGAGGTTCTCAGCCAATAACAAGAGTTCAAGCATATAGAATAATTTGCAACGCTTGCAATAACGCAGGCATTAATTTAAACATCGGCACACATACTCTCAGAAAAACTTTCGGATATCACTTTTATCAAGAAAAGAAAGATATTGTTATATTGCAAAAAATTTTCAATCACTCTACACCTGACATAACTCTGAGATATATTGGGATAAACCAAGATATAATAGATTTGAATTTAATGACTTTTTCGCTCTAACAAATATTACAAATTGTAACACAAATGTACGATTTTATTAAAGTTTTCAAAACATATTGCCGAATATAAATGTAACACAATACCTATTGTGTTACATAGGTTGCTATATTAAAAGAGTTTTAATATTTAAAAAGAGGCTAAACAAAATGTTTAACCTCTTTTTTATTAGATTTTAAATAATCATTATTTTGTTACATAGCTCAAAAGAGTTCTTACACCGGCACCAGTTGCACCTGCAATAAATTCTTTTTGAGGTTTTTCAATATATGCAGTACCTGCAATATCAATATGCGCCCATTTTGGACCTTCAACAAATTCCTGCAAGAATACTCCCGCTGCAGAAGCTCCGCCCATTCTTGAACCTGTATTTTTCATATCTGCAATTTCTGATTTCAAGCTATCGAAATATTCTCTATCCATAGGAAGTTTCCAAAGCTTTTCACCTGCATCTTTTCCTGTTTCAATCAAACTTTCAATAAAGTTGTCATCATTTCCCATAATTCCTGAAATATGAGAACCAAGAGCAACTACACAAGCTCCTGTCAATGTAGCAATATCAATAACTTCATCAACATTAAGTTCACAAGCATAACACAAAGCATCAGCAAGAGTTAATCTTCCCTCCGCATCCGTATTATCAACTTCAATTGTCTTTCCGTTTTTAGCAGTCAAAATATCACCAGGTTTGTAAGAAGAACCAGAAGGCATATTTTCACAAGCAGCAATCAATCCGTGAACTTCTACATCCGGCTGAAGTTTTGCCAAAGCACGCATTACGCCTAAAATACATGCTGCACCTGACATATCATCTTTCATTGTCAACATAGAAGATGCCGGTTTAATATCAAGTCCGCCAGAATCAAAACAAATACCTTTACCGATAAGAGCAATTTTTTTCTTAACGTTCTTACCAGTATATTTAATATGAATAAATTCAGGAGGATTAACACTACCTTGACCTACTGCCAAATATGCACCCATACCCATTCTTTGAATTTCTTCTTTATCAAAAACTTTTGTTTCAACACCTTCCAATTCAGATGCAATTTGAGCAAGTTTTTGAGGAGTAGCAATTTGAGCAGGAGTATTTGCTAAATCTCTAGTGAATTTCATTGCTTCTCCAAAAACAATTCCTTCTTCAACATCTTTTTGTGAGAAGTTAGCAAAAGTTATTTCATCTAAATGATGAACTTTTTCTGATTTATATTTATCATAAGCATAATCAGCAATCATAGCGCCAATCGCAGCAGATTTACCATAATCAGCGTTTACATCAAAATCAAATGCAGCTTTTTTAGCTTTGATTTGTTGCAATTTTTTGATAGATTTTGCAACTGCTTCTCTCATTTTGTTATGGTCAAATTCCTCTTTTTTACCAAAACCGATAATCAAAATCTTATCAGCAGGAATTTGTCCTAAAGTGTGCATCAAATAAGTCTGACCAAATTTACCTTCAAAGCCGTCTTTTTCAACAGCATAAGTATTAGCAAGCTCCACAGAAGTTTTTTCACCTTCAAATTTATTAATAACCAAAACTTCTACAGGAGTAGACTTAACGTCTTGTGAAACTTTAATTTCCATAATCTTTCTCTCCTTTTTACTACGAAAAGTATATCACTTTAAGAAAGTTTTGTAAATTGGTATATATGTATCATTTTTTAAATATCTACTATACAAAAACTCATAATTATGTTAAGATATGTACAGATGTAGTAGGTAAATATTTTTTGGAAATATATGCGATAAAATCAAGTTAATCTATAAGTAATTTGTGACCCGATAGGATATATGTATCGGGCATTGCGTGTATTATTAAAAAATAGAAAAGGATAAGGTATAAAACTTTATGGACTTTTTATTGATTATTGCGGTTATTGCAGTAATAGCTCTAATCGCCGTGCTGTTTGTCCAGCAAAGCAAAACTAAATCCGTGCTTTTGTCTGTAGAAAAAGACAGACAAGCTCTGGAAGAAAAAGAAAAACTGCTCCTAAAAGAAGCTCGTATCAAAGCTATTGAAGAACTTCAAGATGACAGAGAAAAACTTAATGAAGAAGAAAGAGAAAGAAGACAGGAGCTTGCAAGACAAGAACAAAAATTAGCAAAACGTGAAGACATGCTTGAAGATAAAATTCAAGAATATACTGAAAAAGACCTTCAAGCACAAAGAAAGATAGATGAACTTCTTGAAAAAGAAGATTATTTGGCGGAAATTGTTCAAAAACAAACAACTGAATTAGAAAGAATTTCCGGCATGTCAGCTGAAGATGCTAAAAACATGCTTTTAGACCAGCTAAAACACGATTTAGCACAAGAACAAATGCAACTTGTTAGAGAAAATGAAGCTAAAATTAAAGAAACTTCTTTGGAAAAAGCAAAAGAAATTCTTTCTACAACTATGCAAAGATGTATGATTGAGCAAGTTGTAGAAACAACAGTTTCTGTTGTAGCATTACCAAATGACGAAATGAAAGGTCGCATAATCGGTCGTGAAGGTCGTAACATTCGTGCTTTAGAAACTCTTACAGGAGTTGATTTAATCATTGATGATACACCTGAAGCCGTTGTATTATCAAGTTTTGATCCTGTTAGACGTGAAATTGCGAAACTTGCACTTGAAAAATTAATCGTTGACGGGCGTATTCATCCGGTTCGTATTGAAGAAATGGTTGAAAAAGCTCAAGAAGAAATTGACAAAAAGATATGGGAAGAAGGCGAAAATGCGGCTCTTGAAATGGGCGTTATGGGCTTAAACAAAGAGTTAATTAAAACACTAGGTCGCCTATATTACAGAACAAGTTATGGTCAGAATGTTTTGAAACACTCTCTTGAAGTTGGGCATATCGCAGGCATGCTTGCAGCTGAAATCGGTGCAAACGAAAAAATTGCAAAACGAGCAGGACTTTTGCACGATATCGGAAAAGCCGTAGACCAAACTCAGGAAGGTACACATATCCAACTTGGTGTTGAAATAGCATCAAGATATGGTGAAAGACCGGAAGTAATTCACGCAATTGAAGCTCACCACGATGATGTTGTTGCAAACACAATTGAAGCAGTTCTTGTAAAAGTTGCTGACGCAATTTCAGCAGGCAGACCGGGAGCTAGACGTGATACATTGGAAATTTACATCAAACGTTTACAAAAAATTGAAGAAATCGTAAATAGTTTTGATGGTATTAAACAATCTTTTGCAGTTCAAGCTGGTCGTGAAGTTAGAATTATCGTTGAATCTGAAAAATTCGACGATCTTGCATCACAAAAACTTGCCAGAGATGTTGCAAAACGCATTGAAACAGAACTTGATTACCCTGGACAAATTAGAGTAACAGTAGTTAGAGAATTTCGAACTACAGAAATAGCTAAATAAAATTAATAAGGCGATATGGCGTTAAGGCAATAAATTCTTAACGCCAAAAACCTTTTATATAAAAATGGAATGCTAAGATGATGAGTGATGATAAAACAATAAAAGTTATATTTTTCGGAGATATGGTTGGCAGACCGGGAAGATTTGCTCTAAGAGATTTCTTGCAAAACCCCAAAAATACTGCACCTTCCTTTATCATCGCAAATGTTGAAAACGCATCTCACGGTTTTGGTTTAACAGAAAAAAATTATAATGAAATATCCGAATATGGCGTAAATTGTATGACTTCAGGCAACCATATTTGGGATAAAAAAGAGATTTTTAACTACATCGATAGGGCAGACAAACTAATCCGCCCTATTAATTATCCTAATGGAACTGCCGGTTGCGGAAGTCGCATTTTTGAACTTGCAAATGGTGTAAAAATAGGTGTTATAAATGTTTTGGGGCGAGTATTCATGGCTCCGGTCGATTCACAATGGGTTGTTGTGAAAGACGAAATTGAACGTATTAAAAAGGTTACTCCTATTGTAATTGTTGATTTTCACGCTGAGGCAACTGCAGAAAAAATATGTTTTGCAAGATTTTGCTCAGAATTAGGAGTAAGTGCTTTTTTCGGCACACATACACATGTTCAAACTGCTGATGAACAAATTATTAACAATATGGGCTACATAACAGATGCCGGCTTTTGCGGCACAAAAGAAAGTGTAATCGGAATGGAATACGAAACCTCATTACACAGATTTACAACTGTAGTCCCAGAACGCTATGACGTAGCTGACGGTAATGCTGTCCAAGTTAATGCTGTTGAAGTTGAAATTAATCCAACAAGCGGGCATACTGTAGCTATAAGAAGAATTTTTTGTTACGTAGATAAAGAAAAAAAGGAAGCGGAAAATGAAAAGTGATTTGCATATTCACACCCTTTATTCCGACGGAGTATTTTCGCCGGAAAAGATTGTCGACACCGCAATTGATGTCGGATTACAAGCAATTGCTTTGACAGACCACGATAACGTTTTGTCCTATCCGGTCGCCAAAGAATATTTAAAAAAAACAGGTAGAGAAAATAAACTTGAAATCATTCAAGGTATTGAGGTTAACACACTTTACAAAAATTACGAAGTTCATATTTTGGGATATTTTATGGATGTTAATAACAGTGATTTTCAAAATATGCTAAAAATGCAGCAACAAGCTCGTGTTAAACAAACTAAAGAAATTATCAATTTATTAGCTAAAAAAGAAGGTATTCGCATAAAATTTGAAGATATTAAAAAGCAAGTTGCAGAAGGCGGAAGTATCGGTCGTCCTCATATTGCAAAAGCGATTACAAATGCAGGTGGAACGTCAAGTGTTATTGAGGCTTATGCAAAATATATACATGATGATTCTCCAGTTTATGTTCAGAGAAAAACTGTTACTCCACAAGATGCAGTTGAAATCATCTATGATGCAGGTGGAATTCCTGTAATAGCCCACCCTCATGATTTGGATATCGCAGAAGAATTGGTTAAAGAATTAATGCAATATGGATTGAGAGGAATTGAAGCTTACCACAGAAAGCACTCGCCGGCTTGCGTTGAATATTTTTCGTCTATGGCAGAAGAATTAGGTTTAATCGTAACGGGTGGCTCCGATTTCCACGCACCAAATATTATGAATGGTCAAATTGTTTTGGGTAAAAACTTCGTACCTGAATGGGTTTACGAAAAACTTATTGCAGAAAAAAAACGTATTGATATGGCATAATTAAAGAGGTATTATGACGAAAAAACATTATTGGAAACTTGAATATTCTATTGCTTTATTTGTGTTTTTAGGAGTTTTGCTTTTAATAATGCCGTTTTCTATTGAAAACACTCGTCAAGCAGGCTTTATTTCTAAGTGGAATGAAAAATTTAACCGTATTGAATACATGTTTTCTGTAATGAATGCGCACATTACAGATGATATGCTCAAAAGCCTGAACAGAGCTAAAACACCGCAAGAAAGAGAAAAACTCCTTCTTACACTTATCAAACCATACTTGAGAATTGATATTGATGGAATGCCTGTAAAACATTACCATCCCAAATATATGAATGGTGCAAAGGTATATAGAGGCCAAACGTACTTTTTTGACGAATTTTATTTCGCAGAAAACAATTCAATTGTTGGAATAAAAGATATTCAATCTAACAAAACTGATGATGTTTTATTCTTAATGATGTTTGATATGAACGGAATCTTACCTCCAAATAAATGGGGAAAAGATATTTTCGGTATAAATATTTATGATGGCGGAGAAATACAACCTTTCGGATTTGATATGGACATGCCAGCACTCAAAAAAGATTGTTCCGAAACGGGAACAGGAGTTACTTGCTCTTACTATTACAAGATTGGTGGTGGATTTGATGAATAATATAAAAAGAGTTTGCGTATTCGCATCTTCTTGCAATTATCTTGATAAATCTTACTACAAAACGGCTGCAGAATTTGGTAAATTACTTGCGAAAACTGGGTTTGATATGGTTTATGGAGGAAGTTCGCTGGGATTGATGTGGGCTTGTGCAGAACAAGTTAAGTTAAATGGTAAACAAATAATCGGAGTAATGCCTGAAAAATTGTACAACATGGGAGTTTTCACCGATAGTTGTGTAAACCTTACTGTAACACCTTGTATGCGTTCCAGAAAAGCCAAAATGGATGAACTATCAGATGCTGTAGTCGCACTTGCCGGAGGTTTTGGAACGCTTGAAGAATTGTCTGAAATGATTGTTCAAAAGCAACTCGGCTACAACAACAAACCAATTATAATTCTTAATACAAATGGTTTTTACGACAAATTGATAGAATTTTTTGAAGAAATTATTTCTCAGAAATTCGCCTCAGAAAAAAGTAGGAAGATTTTTTTTGTAGCAAAAACTCCATCAGAGGCAATTGAATACCTAAAAAAATATAATTATACAGATATAAATGTCACAAAAGAAGAACTTTATAAAAGATAAAAAAATAGAGCCAATTGGCTCTATTTTTTATACCTCTTTTGCTATTTTCATATTAACTTTTTTAAGTTTTTTTTGTTCTTTAGCAAGTCGTTTTGCTTCTTCTTTCTTTTGAATTGCGTTATTTCTTATTTCTAACAATTTGTTTAACCAACCGGTTGGTTGCCCAAATTCAGGAGCTAATTTGTCAGCTTTTTTACCATTTCTTTTTGTTTTCAACCCTGCAAAGAAAGATGAATTGTTAGCTTGTTTTTCAATTTTTTGAGTAAAATTTTTATACAAATATTCGTCTATTTCTTCTTTATGAGGAGCTTTTACAAGAGTATCAGCCAAATTGTTAAATTCTTTAAGGTTTTCTCCAGATAAACCAACTAAACCAGGAGCATAAGCATCTATCCTACGATAATCAGTTTCTAATCTGCCTGTATTACCTGTCACATCTTTATAAAAAGCAAAACCTACATCAGTTCCCAATTCTTTATTTTTTACTACTAATTGTGTTCTTGACTTATCAAAAGTTAAAGTAGTTTTTGGATGTAAATTTTCCACAAAATGATTAAATTTGGCTAAAACAGCTTCGCCCATTGTTCTTACATCATGCAATTTTCTAATATCAACTTTTTGACAAGATAAATTTGCTTCATTTACAACTCTATCCATACCCATTTGAGTTAATCCTCTAACAAGCTTTATAACAGGTTTATCGACATAGCCGTTAAAAGTTGGTTGTGAATTGTGTTGTGGAGTTGCTAAACTAATTGATTGTACGTTCATTTTTTTATTTCCTTTTCTTTATTAGTCACACTTGCTCTCTTTTTCTTATTTTGCGGACTAATATTGAAGCATTGAAACATTTTTAGGGGAATCAACCAATTTTTCTCTACCTTTTAATGCGGTCAATTCAATTAAAAAAGCAGTACCTACAAGATTTGCACCGGCTTTTTTAACAAGTTTACAAGCAGCCTCTGCTGTTCCGCCTGTTGCTAACAAATCGTCTACAACCAACACATTTGCACCCTGTGGAAATGCGTCTTGGTGAATTTCGATTTTATCTGTGCCATATTCAAGAGAATATTCTTGAGAATAAGTTGCTGCAGGCAATTTATTTGGTTTTCTAACCGGAACAAATCCAATCCCCATTTTATAAGCCATTGGCATACCTAAAATAAAGCCACGACTTTCAATACCAGCGATATAATCGATTTTTTCATCCTTAAATTGCTCACAAAGATAATCAACAATTACCCTTAAAGTTTCTGCATCCTTTAGAGCAGTTGTGATATCACGAAAGATAATTCCTTCTTTCGGAAAATCTTTTATATCTCTGATTTTGCTTTTTACATCGACTATTGTTTGTGTTGCCATTTATTTTTCTCCTTTTATTACTTTTTTAATTTATCATCTTTGATTAATTTTTCCAACAATTTGAAATCTTTTATGTTAAAATCCTTAAAATTTATATCACCATGAAAACTCTTTTCCAATAACAACTGTTTTAATTTTTCTGTATATTCTTTTGTGAAAGCTTTAGTTTTTCCCAATTCATTTAAAATTAAATCCTTTATACTTGCTTCTTCTTCACGAACCAAACCGTGAGCAGTTTTTCCCCAATTCATATCTTTTTTCATAAACAAAATTTTAAAACAGATATAAAGCACTAACGGAAACCAAATTATCAATAAGTAAACCGAAGTTTCCAAAGCCTCAAAAGTAGCATCCAATCTTGGCATGTAATCATATCTTCTCAAAGCATATCTTGCGGCAAAGAAAAATCCAAAACCGATTAAACAACCGATGATTATTGAAGAATAAAGCATGTGAGGAGGAGCTTGTTTTGCCAGAACTTTAAATCCCCTGATTAAGATTTCCATTAAAAACCAACCCGGCATAATAAATTCTGAAATATATGCCATCATATCAAGCCCTGCACGAAGTGACATATCTTTTGAACAAAGAGCAGCTCCTGAATATTCAAGATAACGCCTGATTGTTCCTTCCAACCATCTTCTTCTCTGTCTATACAAAGGTTTTACGTAAATAATACCTTCTTCATAAACAATAGCATCAGGGCAAAATCTGATATCCCAGCCTTTTATGTGCATTCTTGTAGACATATCCAAATCATCTACAATCGTATAATTGTTCCATCCGCCAATATCCTCAATAGCTTGGCGTTTAATCAATTCTCCATTACCTCTTAATTCTACTGCACCTTTTACAGAATCTCTTCCAACTTGAAAGTATGTATCAAGAGTGTATTCGTTATTTTGGCAACGAGTTAAAAGATTTGTATTTTTGTTTCTGATAACTTTTCTAGCTTGAACTGCTCCAACATCTTTTGGTTCAAGATGAGGTATCAAAGTTGTTAAGAAATCAGCATCAACTGTCGCATCTGCATCAAAAACCAAAATGGCTTCACCTTTAGCAATTTTAAAAGCATCATTCAATACAGCTGATTTACCGGGAAAAGCATCTTTGGGTCTGATAAGAGCAGTAACTTTATCATATTTTTGTTCCAAATCTTTTATAACAGATGCAGTATTATCAACACTTCTGTCATCTATTACGATTACTTCAAAATTTTCATAATCCATATCCAAAATATTTTGAACAGTGTTCGCAATAACGCATTCTTCGTCATGCGCAGGAATTAAAACAGATACAAAAGGTTTGTAATTTTCGTTTATAACTTGCGGATATTTTTGAAGCTTACGTTTTTGGAGCTTATAAGAAAGATTCATAAACCCTACGTACAAGGACATTAAAAAGCAAAGTATTGCAAGTCCCCATACCGTATTAAAATAACTTTGAAATATATATATAAAAACTCCCAGACCAAAAACTATACAAAATAATAAAATTCTTTCTTTCATTCACACACTCCAATCCTTTAATATTATAGCAAAAACTATTTTAATTTCCTACAAATGTATGTTTTAAATGTAAAAAAGTGTTAAAAATCGTTAAAACACTTGATTTTAAAAACTATTCAGCTATAATAAAACTTGTACAAAGAGAAGAAGGAGTTTAATAATGAACAAAGAAGAATTAGTACAAGAAATCGCTAAAAAAGCAAGTGTAACTCAAAAAGAAGCTGCTGAAGTATTGGCTGCTTTGATTGAAACAGTTCAAAAAACAGTTTCTAAAGGTAAAAAAGTTACTTTAGTTGGTTTTGGTACATTCGAAGCTAGAAAAAGAGCTGCTAGAATTGGCCGTAACCCACAAACTGGTAAAGAATTGAAAATCCCTGCTACAACAGTTCCAGCTTTCTCAGCAGGTAAAAAATTCAAAGATGCTGTTAACAAATAGTTTCTTGAATTGAGAAAAAAATTAAAATGCACTTTCTAAAAAGAAGGTGCATTTTTTATTATTCATTTATTTGTTTTTCAAACTTTATATTGTAACCTAAAACTCCTGCCAAAAACTTCAATTCATCATATCTCATCGAGTTTCGAGCAAGCTTTTGCGATATACCATAAACAGTATATTTTTTGTCCGACTTTTCCGATGCTAATTTTGCCAATTCGGTAATCGTCATTTTTTCTTTTAATAGAAGTATTTTCAAATCCTCAGATACACTCATAATAAAATTATATATTTTTATTTGAGAGTTGACATCTTTTTGAAAATATGGGAATATATTAATTATAAAAGATTAATATTGATTAAATATAATAAATAATAATCAATATTACTTAACATTTTATATAAATATTAAACCTTAAAAATTATAAGAATACATCACAGATAGGAGTTTTTTTATGAGAGAATTGAGAGAATTGAGAGTATTAAGAAGTGATAGATTGCGCAACAAGTGCGCAATGACAGGGAAACGTCACCCGAAATTAAATTCAGAATTGAAAGAAAATATCTTTACCGATACGGACTTTTCACGTTTCACTTCTCACTTTTCACTTAAAAGAACAGCTTTTACATTGGTAGAAGGTGCTACGCACGTAGCCCATTGGAACAATTCTCGTAAAATAGCTTTTACATTGGCAGAAGTATTAATCACACTCGGAATTATCGGTGTAGTTGCTGCTATGACCATGCCAACATTGATTAATCAAACTAATGAAAAAGAAACTGTTGTTAAGTTGAAAAAAGTTTACTCTATTCTTCAAAACGCTTACAAAATGGCGGAATTAGAAAACTCTGAAATCACAAACTGGTATAGCAGTTCAGGTACTCAAAAAGATAATATGGCAATGTTTTATAACAACTTAAAACCATATCTAAAAATAGCAAAAGATTGCGGAGATAAATCAGGTTGTTTGACAGAAGGTCCGATAAAAACTCTTGATGGTAGAGATTATAACGACTACAACAATAATTCTAACGAATACAAATTTATCTTAACTGACGGAACAACAATGTGGTTTTATTGGAATGGCGGTAACGCATGCACTCCAGATACAGACGAATGTGGAAATATTAAAGTTGATATTAACGGCAAAAAAGGCAAATATGCTTTTGGGAGAGATGTTTTTATATTCGACATAACTCCAAAAGGAATAGTTCCGGCTGGTATGCAAGGAACAACTGGGGCTTCATTTGAAGATAGATGCAACATGTCAAAAAAAACTGATGCTAATGGATATGGTTGTACTGCATGGGTTTTGCATAACGAAAACTTAGATTACTTACATTGCAACGATTTGAGTTGGGATGGTAAACATTCTTGCAGAGATAAAGTAAATAAATAATGTCCTGAATGGGACTTGAACCCACACGGATTTCTCCATACGCACCTGAAACGTACGTGTCTACCATTCCACCACCAGGACATTAAGTTAAAACATTATTTAATTTTCTTGAAAAACTCATCCGAAATCAATTGGGAATATTTGTTTTTTTCGTTAGCAGAAATTAACAATCTTGGACTGCCATCTTTAGTTTGCGCAACCGATACAATTCCACCAACATCACCAATCGGAAGTTTTTTAACTCTTGCTTCAAATTTAACATAAGGAACATCTTTACCATAAGAGTGCATTGTTCCTTTTTTAGTAACTCTCAAGTCATCAATAGAAATTGCTTGGTACTTGATTTTGCTAACCGCTTTATATAATTTTTCTTCAACATTATCCGATTTCAAATCTTCTTCTGTCAAAATTTGCTTATCACCGGAATCTACAACAAACATTTTTTGCCCGCTTGCTTTGTGTTCCGCTACAACTGCGTTATAGCCCAAAATTCCGGCAGCTTTTTCTATTTCAAACTCATCATTAATATGAGAAAAATCTCCAACCTTTTTAGCTCGTTCCAACATTTCATCTTTGGTCGGATTGAAATAATTGTTTATATATCTACTAATCAAATCTTTCCCTCCAATTGCCATAAAACCGACAACCGCAAGGGTTATAATAATAGCTCTCAAAAAATTTTTTAAACAACCCATATTGAAATCCTTATCATGTTATACTATCATTATAACTATGAAAAAAGCAGAAATCAATCTTATTAATACGGCAGATATTAAAGTTGAAGACCTTACTCCGGCAATGCAGGAGTACTTAAAAATCAAGCACCAAAACCCAGATAAAATCTTATTATACAGGTTAGGTGACTTTTATGAAACCTTTTTTGAAGATGCCGTTATTATGTCAAAAGAATTAGAATTAACTCTTACTGGTCGGGAACAAGGAAAATTCGGAAGAATACCTCTTGCCGGAATTCCTGCAAAAGCAGTTAATCCATATATCGAAAAATTGGTTCAAAAAAATTATAAAGTAATAATTTGCGACCAATTGGAAGATCCGAAATTTGCGAAAGGTCTTGTAAAACGTGGCGTAACAAGAATTATCACCTCTGGAACTATAACAGAAAGTGACTTCTTACAACAAAATTCTAACAACTATATTTGTGCTTTATTCAAAGAAGAAAAAAGCGGAATTTGGGGATTTTCTTACGCTGATATTTCAACAGGAGAATTTAAAGTCACTCAAGCTCCGTTTGAATTGATTTTAGCAGAATTAACAAGAATTGCTCCGGCAGAAGTTGTCGGACCATCTATCAAACAAAAAATCATGCCGTTTCAGATTGTACCTGATGAAAAAATTGATTTACCTGAAGAAATTACCAAAATATATAACTGCTCAAAAATTCCTGCATCAGTTTTTGATGCAAATTTTGCCGAAAACAACTTAAAAGCAGTTTTTCAAGCTAATAGTTTAGAATCTTTCGGATATGACAGATACAAAATAGGATTTAGAGCTGCAGGAGCTTTATTGGCTTATGTTTGGGAAACATTGAAAGACAATGTTCCAAAATTTGAAAGAATTGAACCGTATGAACTTTCTGAATATATGATTTTAGACGGCAGTACAAGAAAAAATCTTGAATTAACAGAAACTTTACGTGACAAAAACAAATTTGGATCACTTCTTTGGGCTATTGATAAAACAAAAACCAATATGGGCGCAAGATTGCTAAAAAATTGGGTTTGTCAGCCATTAAAAAGAGTAGAAGATATTTTAACTCGTCAAAATTCAATTTCCGAACTTGTTGAAAAAACAAACTACAGATTAGAAATCGGAAATATGCTAGAAAAAATCTATGATATTCAGCGTTTAGCAACAAGGATGTCAAATAGTTCTGCAAATCCAAAAGATTTTTTGAGCTTGAAAACCTCCCTTATGATGCTACCTGATTTGTTGGATGCAACTAATAATCTTGAATACAACCCTCTTGCATCAATCAATCAATACAGAGATGAAATCGCTGAATACACTGCATTAATCGACAGAACTATTTCTGATAACGCACCTGTTTTAATCAAAGAAGGCGGAATATTAAAGGATGGAGTATCTGGCGAACTCGACTATTTCAGAGAACTTCTGACCGGAGGCGAAAATTGGTTAAAAGAATTTGAAGAAAAAGAAAAAGACAGAACCGGAATAAAAACTTTAAAAATCGGTTTTAACAAGGTTTTTGGATACTTTATTGAAATATCAAATTCGTATCTAAACCAAATTCCAAACGGATATATAAGAAAACAAACACTAACTAGTGGAGAACGATTTATCACAGAAGAACTCAAAAAACACGAAGATGATGTTCTTTCCGCTAAATTCAAATCAACTGAATTGGAATACAAATTATTCTGCGATTTTCGAGAATATTCAAAAGAATTTGTTTCAAAGATTAGAGAAATAGCCGAATGTATCGCAAGATGTGATGTTTTCACTGCGCTTGCCGATGTTGCAGCAGAAAACAATTTCTGCAAACCAATAATTGACAATTCAGATGATTTTATCGTTAAAAACGGACGTCATCCGGTTTTGGAAAAGATTTTACCTCTTGGAGAATATGTTCCAAATGATTTAGAATTAAAGTGCAATTCAACAGATACTACGCAATTTATGATTTTAACAGGTCCGAACATGGCCGGCAAATCGACATATATGCGACAAAACGCATTAATTGCAATACTAGCACAAATCGGCTCTTGGGTTCCGGCAGATTATGCTAAAATCGGTGTTATAGACAAAATCTTTACCAGAGTTGGAGCATCTGACGATTTGACTTTAGGTCAGTCAACATTTATGGTTGAAATGATTGAAACTGCTTGTATTTTAAATTCCGCAACAGACAGAAGTTTCATATTGCTTGACGAAATCGGACGTGGCACAAGCACTTATGATGGTGTTGCAATTGCGTGGTCAGTTGCTGAATATATTGCGACAAAAATCAAAGCAAGATGTATATTTGCAACCCACTATCACGAATTGAACGTAATGACAAAAACTTATCCACAAATCAAAAACTATAGAATTACGATTACGGAAGAAAATGGCGAAATCGAGTTTTTAAGAAAAATTGTACAAGGTGGTGCAAGCAAGAGTTACGGTATTCAAGTTGCTAAAATGGCAGGATTGCCATCTAGTGTTGTGAAACGTTCACAGGAACTTATGACAAGGATGCAAAAGGATTATTCAAACAACCTTTCAACTCGTAAAAAGAGTGGGGATGTTCCGACAGTCGAAGTTCCTCAATTGAATTTGTTTAACTAAGCATTTTTGTCCTCTAACAACCTAATTATATTAATATTCAAAGCTTGAGCAATTTTATTAAGAGTTTTAACAACTATTGGAAAATTTTAGATTGTAAAAAATTCTAAAAAGTCTTGGTTCATCAATTCTTTATTTTCAAAACTACTCAAAATATTCAAGATAAACGGATCATCAAGGTTGTAAGTTTCATACTTTTCAACACCTTCTGCTGCCGGGTAAATGATATCAAGACCTTCAAATACAATGTTACTCATAAAAAACTCCTTATTATCTTATTAATAATGATGTTTTTTATTTTATCAACATTTTATAATGTTCGTTATAAAAATCTCCAAATCGATCTTCCAAAATCGCTTGCCTACATTTTTGAGAAAAGTCAACCAAAAATTTGATATTATGAATTGACAACAATGTCGACGCAGTACTTTCGCCACATCTCCACAAATGTCTAATATAAGCTCTTGAGTGGTTCTTACAAGCATAACAATTGCAACCCTCAACCAAAGGACGGTCATCATCATGATATTTTTGAATTTTAATATTTGACTTGCCTTCCCAAGTAAAGAACGAACCGTGACGAGCGTTTCTTGTCGGAAGCACGCAATCAAACATATCAATTCCACGCTTAATTCCGTCTAACAAATCTTCCGGTGTTCCAACTCCCATCAAATATCTAGGTTTATTATTAGGCAATAATGGTGCAGTAAATTCAACAAAATGGTTCATTATATCTTTTGTTTCACCAACACTCAAACCACCGATTGCGTAACCTACCGCATCGTAAGATGAAATTATAGCTGCACTTTCTCTGCGCAAATCATCATAAAAAGCCCCCTGAACAATCGGAAACAAAGCTTGACGAGGGTTAGTTTTCGCTTTAAAACACCTTTCTAACCACCTGTGAGTTCTTTCCATTGCTTTTTTAGCTGTGTCATAATCGCAAGGGAAAGGTGCGCATTGGTCAAATGCCATAATTATGTCAGCCCCGATATCTTGTTGAATTTCCATAGAAACTTCAGGGTTTATAAAATGTTTTTTACCATCTTTTGGATCACGAAATTCAACGCCATCTTCTCCAATTTTATTCAAATGAGAAAGTGAAAACACCTGAAATCCGCCGGAATCTGTTAATACAGGTTTATGCCAATTCATCCAACTATGAATACCACCAAACTGTTTAATTAGCTTGGTTCCGGCTCTCAAATACAAGTGGTAAGAGTTGGACAACATTATTTGTGCGCCTGTATCAACAATTTGATCGGCAGTAAGTGTTTTTACAGCAGAATTAGTCCCGACAGGCATAAAAATTGGAGTTAAAATAGCTCCATGCGGAGTATTTAAAATTCCGGCTCTTGCACCTGTTTGCTTACATTCGTGTACTAATTCGTATGAAAAATTTTCGTGAGCATTATCTCGCATTAATCTTCATCTACGCTTTCTGTAATTAATTCCATCATATTTTTGTAATTTGGACAAAGTTCTTCCGGTTTAAAGTAAATATTGATTTCTCTTTCAGCACTTTCAATACTATCTGAACCGTGAACAGTGTTATACGCTTTTAATTGAGCGTAATCTGCTCTAATTGAACCAACATCAGCTTCGCAAGGATCAGTTGCACCCAATACGTGACGAATACCTTGAACCGCTTGATAACCTTGAAATACCATAGCGACAATCGGTCCACTTGTAATATATTTTACAAGATTTGGATAAAAAGGTTTTCCAATATGTTCAGCATAATGTTTTGCTGCAATTTCTTCTGTTACTTGAAGTAACTTCATACCGATTAATTTATAACCTTTTTTTTCAAAACGGCTAATAATTTCTCCAACAAAACCTCTTTTTACTCCGTCAGGCTTGATAGCCACAAATGTTCTTTCTTCTTCGTGCATAATTCCTCCAATTCGTATAATCATAATAGCATAAACATAAGTTGTTTAACATTTTTCGAGTTTTTTAATACTCTTAAACAACATAGTCAGCATAATTGAGCAAAGCATAATTGCAGCACAAGCCAGCCCATACCAAAATCCTCTAATATTCAAATTGTATTTGAACGCAAGCGTGTATCCTAAAGGAATAGCTATCAACCAATAAGCGATAAAGTTTGATAGCAAAACAATTCCGGTTCTTTTCATTCCTTTGAAAATACCAGCAAGTGCAACCTGCAATCCGTCAAATACTTGGAATACCGCAAGTACATATAAAATAGGAACGGAAATTTTAACAAGAGTATTGTCCTGCGTAAATAATCCGACAAGAAAATGTGGGAATGTAGCAAAAACAAATGCACTGCACATCATAAAGCCTACGCACATAACAATTCCGACAAACGAATAACGTTTCAAATCTGTAACATTTTCAGCACCATTAGCAAATCCTACTTTTACTGCAATTGCATTTGATATTGCTAACGGAACCATAAACGAAATTGTTGTCAAGGTGCATACAAGATTTTGTGCCGCCGCATACACTCCAGAAACTCTTCCCATAATAATTGCAATACTATTAAATGCAATAAATTCAACAAGAATTGCACATGATATCGGAATTCCGATTTTTATTAAATTCTTATAATATTCAAAATCTTTGTAATCGTTAAAATTCATCATTCTAAAGCAATAAATTAACAACGCAAAGCCCATAAAATATCTTACAACAAAACTTGCAATCGCTAATCCTAACGCACCAAGCGACGGGATTATTCCCCAACCAAATACCAAAAGAACATTTACTGCAATATTTAAAAATACAGCTATTGCAGTAACAAGGTTAGGGAAAACCACAACCTCAAAAGCCTGTAAAAATTCTTTCAAAGCAGCGTGCAAATAAGCTCCAAAAGTAGCAAATGCAGTTACAAACATATATTGTTTAATCATTGGAACTAATTTTGGATCAAATTTTAAATAATCAATTACAGGAATAAACGCCAAAACTGCAAACATTACAATTACCGACAAAAGCATCGCAAATCTTAATGTCGGATAAAAATATTTTTTGGCTGATTTTTTCTCTCCCCTAAAATTTGAAAGTAAAGGAGAAACACTAGAAATCAAACCAATACCAAAAGTTTGAATACAGTTGGTAATAGCAGTCGCAATACTAATTGCAGCAAGAGTATCCGTAGAATGATGTCCTGCTATCAAAACATCTCCTGCACCAATCAAGATGAAACCTAAGTTTCCCATAATAATCGGCAGGGCAATGTTTAATAATTCTTTGGCATAGTGTCTAAATTGTGTACTCATACGAACATAATTCTAACACAAACATTTTTATAATCAAAACATCACTGTGTACTTTATTTTTTTTCAAGCATAATCTGTGACCACGGATAATCATCTTTTATCTGCCATCCGTCAATTTGAATTAACCTTGTACAAGTATGTCGCCTACCTTTTGAACTGACTTCTGAATTATCAGAATTTCCATACTTACAAGCCCTTAAAAGTTCTTCTCTAGACATATTTTGTTGTCCCGGAAGTGAAGCATAGAAATCTCCGTTTGCAAAATCAAATAGGAATGTCCTTTTTCCATCAAAATAACCTTCCGCAGAAGATGCTTGCGTATTACAATATTTAGCCTCTATACAAAAGAAAAAGTACATATTTCCACCGGATTGATAAGCATTAAAACCGGAACCATCCGCAAACGCAACAAACATACCACTATCAGTACTAACTTGACTAGTCGATTTAATATATTTGCCTAAGTTAGCATTATACCACTGTTCCAGCCCCTTGCCATTATATTTTGTATTTTCAGGAAAATTATAAGTAGTACCAGGAATAAAACCGGTATCACCAACCCATTGATATACAGCTTGGCTCATCATTGAATAAAATTTTTCCAACCTTGTTGCAGCAACTTTTTTCTGATGGTTATCAATTAAAGTCGGCATAGTAATAGCAGCTACAACACCAATAATACCGAGAGTAACTAAAACCTCTGCCAATGTAAAAGCTATTTTACGTGAATATTTCTTTTTTAACATACGGCAAAAAATATTTTTCATACTAAAAATCTCCAAAATAACGTGTTATAGATTTTATTATAACATATTTTTATTAAGACTTCAATATGAATTATAAAAAATTAAGCATTGTAATCTAATTTATTTCCAACATTTTTATTTTTAATAGCTTGCGCTTGCATTCTTAAACTTTCAGCTTTTGATGCAACTTTATAATCCTGACTTGATGGATCAGATGGAGCCATAGCCGCTCTTATTACAGTATTTGCATCATTAATCGTTTTTTGCGGATTATTCGGATTAAGTGCAGGCATCTTAATATCAACATGACCGCCAACCGGAATACCATCATTATTCTTTTCAATAACAATAGAACCTGCCAACGACCCACCTGCAGCTTTGTGCGCAGCTTCATGTGCAGAAATTTGATCATAATTTTTTCTAATCAAAGCATCTTTTTGAGCTTTTTGTTGCTCTTTTTGCTTTTCTATAGGATTAGAAAATTGGTAAAATAAGTTAATTCCAGCCATATTTATACCCTCATACACATTACCTGCTATAATTGTAGCACATTTTTCAAGACATTGCAAGGGGGTTCTTATTTACCACGGATAATCTTTACTAATCTGCCATCCATCAAAATAAATCAGTGATGCGCAGTAATATTTATTAGTTTTGCATTTATAAATAAGTTGCTCCCTACTATAAGGAATATAAGTAAATTCAAGAGGAACAGTACCTCCATTCCATAAAGAAAAAGTATGCCTAGCGTCAACTGCACTTTTTGCATTTGTAACATCAATATCTTTACAATATTTATATTCTGGGCAAAAAATAATATAGGAATTATTAGTTACATTTGTTTCATCTGGAGCGAGATACACTTTTTGAAAATAAGCTCCCGAACCATTTGCATATTCAACCAACAACCCCTTAGTTAGCTTTGTCATATTTACAGTTTTTACATAAGGCAACCAGTATTGTTTGTAGAATTTTTCTATATCATCAGGATTATATGCTCTTACTTCCTTTATTTGCATTTCGACAAAATCGCCTTCAATAATATCTTTGCTACGCATTTTTGCAGCCTGCTGCATCATACTGCTGAAATGTTCTAATCTCGTTACTGCTAACTTTTTTTGATAATTATTAATTAAAGTCGGTATTGTCATCGCCACAACAACTCCGATTATACCAAGAGTAATTAAGACTTCCGCAAGAGTGAAGGCTTTTTTACTTTTAAATTTCTCAAATTTAGGTTTTATAAACATATCAGCTCCTTTTGTTCTCTTTAAGACTACATACATTTTATATAATAACATATAAAATGATTTTGTGAACAATAAGGCTACAAAAATTTTACAATTAGGCAGAAATATTTATAAATTCAGGAAAGAAAAAGGCTTTTCTCAAAACACTCTTGCCGAAATGTTAGAAATCTCAAGAGAACATCTCGCAAAAATTGAAACAGCAAAAAGATGCGTTAGTTTAGGCTTGTTATTTGATATCGCAGAAAAGTTAGATGTCCCAATAAAAGATTTTTTTGATTTTTAAATTATTTTAATATTAAAAAAGCCCGAAATATTCGGGCTTTTTATCTGACTATTTTTTATTCTTACCGGTTCTTTCATAGAAATCTTCTATAAATCCTGTATTGAATTTTCCACTGATAAACACAGGGTCTTCAATAATAGCTTGGTGAAACGGAACTGTAGTTTCTACACCGGTAATAACATATTCTTTTAAAGCTCTATACATTCTGCGACGAGCTTCATTCCTTGTTCTACCCCAACAAATCAATTTTCCAATCATTGAATCATAATATGGCGGAATTGAATAATCTTGATATGCGTGAGAATCAACTCTTACTCCAAATCCACCCGGAGTAACATACCCAGTAATTGTTCCAGGATTTGGCATAAAGTCTTTTTCTGGATTTTCAGCGTTGATACGACATTCAATAGCATGACCTCTCAACATAATATCATCTTGAGTAAAATCAAGTTTTTCACCTGCCGCAACCATAATTTGTTCTCTAACCAAATCAACATTAGAAATCATTTCAGTTACACAGTGTTCAACTTGTATTCTTGTATTCATTTCCATGAAGTACCATTTTCCATCGTGGTCAAGCAAAAATTCGCAAGTACCTGCGCTTTCATAATTTATTGCTTTTGCAGCTCTTACTGCTGCTGCACCCATTTCTTTACGAGTAGCTTCATCAATAGCAGGTGACGGAGCTTCTTCCAACAATTTTTGATGTCTTCTTTGAATAGAGCAATCTCTTTCACCCAAATGAACAACATTACCAAATTGATCGGCAAGAATTTGAACTTCAATATGACGAGGGTTTTCCAAGAATTTTTCAGCATAAACATCAGGATTACCAAAGAAGTTTTGAGCTTCTGATTGGCAAAGGCTCATATTTACATCAACTTCTTCATCAGATCTACAAATCCTCATACCTTTACCGCCACCACCAGCAGTAGCCTTCAAGATAATTGGATAGCCAACTTTATGTGCAAATTCTTTTACTTCTTCAGGAGTTTTCAAAATTCCAGTACCCGGAGTAACAGGAACATTGTTTTCAATCATTGTTTTACGAGCAGTAGCTTTATCACCCATTTTCCTCATAGCTTCAGCAGTCGGTCCAATGAATTTAATCCCGTGTTTTGCACAAATTTCAGCGAAATCCGCTCTTTCTGACATAAAGCCATATCCCGGATGAATTGCATCAGCACCCGAAACGATTGCAGCTGAAATAATTGCAGGAATACTCAAATAACTTTTAGCACTTTGAGCAGGTCCAATACAATACGCCTCAGTAGCTAACCTTACGTGAAGTGAGTTGGCATCAGCTTGAGAATAAATCGCAACAGTCGGAATACCAATCTCTCTGCAAGCTCTTATAATTCTTACCGCAATCTCACCACGATTTGCAATCAATACTTTTCTAAACATTTTTCCTATCCCTATAAAAAGTGAAAAGTGAATTAAAAATCCACCTTTCACTTAAAATTCTTACTTAATTATTCTATATACATCAAAACTTGACCAAATTCTACAGGTTGACCGTCTTCTACGCATATTTCGGTAATTTTTCCTGAAAAATCTGATTCAATTTCGTTCATAAGTTTCATAGCTTCAACGATACAAACAACATCTCCTTCTTTAATTGTTTGACCAACTTTTACGAAAGCATCAGCATCTGGAGATGGAGCTGAATAGAATGTTCCTACCATTGGAGAAGTTAAAGCTTTTCCTTTATGAGCTGCTTCTTGAGCTGCAGGAGCTACAGTCTGAGCAGGCACATTTGCAGGAGCTTGAGGAGCTGCAACTGCAACAGGTGCAGCAGCTACGCCCATAACTTCGTTTCTCAAAGTAATAGCTTGTTCTCCATCTTCAAGAGAAATTTCTGTCAAAGAATTATCAGCTAAAACTTTTGCTAATTTTTCTACGTAATCTATATCAAATTTCATTATTTTTTGCCTTTCATTTTAAGTGAAACGAGGAGAATGAGAAGTGAAAAGTCCGAATATATGATAAACATTTAAGCTTCTAAGCTAAAGTTTTCACATTTCACGCCCAACTTTTCGCTCGCACTATGCTCTATCAAGATACTCGTTAGTTCTTGTATCAACTCTAATTTTATCTCCATTAGAGATAAAGAACGGAACGTTAACTACTGCACCTGTTTCAAGAGTAGCAGGTTTTGTACCGCCTTGAGCAGTATTGCCCTTTTCAGAAGGTGGAGTATCAGTTACTTCAAGAATAACATGAGCAGGAAGATCAACACCTATAATTCTTGCATCGTGCATAAGAACTTGAACAACCATGTTTTCTTTCAAATATTTAATGCCATCTCCAATTTGGTCTTCAGTCAATTGAAGTTGTTCATAAGTTTCGTTATCCATCATAACATATTCTTTACCTTCTTTGTAAAGATATTGCATTTCGCGTCTATCAAGCATAGCTTTAGCAACTTTTTCACCAGCACGGAATGTTTTTTCAACAACTTGACCAGTTTCAACGTTTTTAAGTTTTGAACGAACGAACGCAGCACCTTTACCCGGTTTTACGTGTAAAAATTCAACAACAGACCATAAACCGTTGTCCAATTGTAGCGTCAAGCCTGTTTTTAAATCGTTTACTGAAATCATATTTCTCCCCTTATTAGTATAATAATCTATTTTTATATGTCGATAATATCATAAACATGTAAAACTTCAAATAATTGTAACAATTAGACTAAAAATATTAACATAGTAGCAATTTTAATTCTGTTTAACTATTATGTAAGAAGGATTAAGTAGTAATGTTCAAACAAAGGAGTAGTCTTATGTCAATTTCAGCAATAAATACTTGTTGCCCAAAGCCACAATTTACAGGAAAAAGAAATAATTATGAAAACCCAATTAATCGAAAAACAGAAAGGAATTTAGCAATTTGGGGTTCTATTGGAGGTAGTACACTTGTTGGAGGAACTGCTGCAGCACTAGGATCTTGTCTAATTGGCAAAGGGGCAAAAAGCAGAGGTTTGAAATTAGGCGGAATTGGTGCAGCTGCAGGTTTGATTACATTGGCATTAACTCTTCCGTCAAAATTATACAATACTAAAGTTAATGCGTTTGCTAGAGAAAAAGAAATGGATGTATATAGCCGCGACAAAGATTTAAAATCAAATATTATGGAAGAAGTTAACAAAGAAGTTAAAGATGAAGACGTTGATTTAGACCAAAAAATTAACCATTACACATCTGTTCAAATGGCTAACAACGGAAATGGAATGATGATTAAAGGAGCATAATGCAAATTAGTTCTGTCAGCACATATTCCTTTAGAGCAAATAATCAACCTCAATCATCTCAACAAGACAAAAATCCGATTTCTAAAACCGGAGAAAAGGCGAAACTTGCAAAAGCCACTTTTGTTGCGGGGCTTGGTGTTGGAACAAAACTATTGTTTGAACTTGTTGATGACTTCGACCTTGTTGGCGAAAAAATTAGCAAAAAAGCAGATGATATTGTCAACAAACAGCACAAAAACGCAACTGCTAAAAAGAAAATGTGGCTTTCTCTCGGAGCTTGGGTTGGTTTGACTGCAACATTTGTTGCCGGTTTTGCATTTTTATACACTCTTTTCAAAGCTCCTAAAATAAATTATGAGGGAAACATAAACGCTCATAAAAAAAATAAAGAAATGGATGTGTACATAAAGGGCAATGACACCGAAAAAGAATTATACACACAAATGAACGAAAAAGCTAAAAATGCAAACGACGAAGAGAAAGCAAAACTAAAAACGCAATATATGCAAATGCAAATGGCTAAAAATAAAGTGCCAGATTTTATAAAATTAAAATAACAAAACAGATTTATTCTATTACTCTTTCAATTTTGTACAACGTGAAAAAATTCTCGTTGGCGATTTTGTAGAATTTGAAAGATAACGTTATTAAAAATATAATTAAAAGAA
>ERZ1034920.680-NODE-680-length-25277-cov-9.367219_pt1 | contig 25277 bp, 49 predicted proteins | sample MGYA00520688_ERZ1034920 | MGnify/ENA primary metagenome ERZ1034920 (study PRJEB33766, sample SAMN09781785) | gut metagenome | biome: gut microbiome | host: Homo sapiens | place: Madagascar | study: EMG produced TPA metagenomics assembly of the PRJNA485056 data set...
GCAGTTACCCCTTGCTAACCATCTACCCACCGGGGGGGATGCTTGATGATCTCCCGGAGTTCCCCTCTCCCGATCTCACCTCTCTCTGCCATGACGTGATGAATATGGCACAGCGTCACAAGGTTATCTATATCAGCACGCATGGAATAGTCTTCGGCTAGCGGTACAATGTGGTGTACCTCCATCCGGTCCGTTAAATACCTGCCATGTTTTCCATCGTTGCAGACGCGGCACAAATGATAGTCCCTATCTAGGGCAGCATCCCTAGCTTGATACCATGCGACTGTGCGTCGGAACCTATCCAGGCGCTTATCTCTACGCCCCCATACCCTCCTGGGTTTTGCTGGGCAGATATACCCTACTGGGTGGACGCGGCCGCAGTATTTACAACTCTGTTGCATATTCCCCCCGAATAAAAAGAAAAAGGGATCAGCCGCCTAACAAAACGCTAGACAGCTGACCCCTCTCGGCCCTTCCTACCAACCGCTTATGGTAGGGAACGCTATTCCATTTTCCAGCGGGATACCGTTCGTCGTTTCTGTTGCACGATCCTGATTTCCTTGTTTTTCCCAGGAATCAGCTCCACACGGTCCCCGCGTTGCAGGATTGCTAATATTTCACGAATCAAACCATCTGGCATATTGCAACCCCCTTTTTGGCGGTAGGAGTAGGATTTGAACCTACGCAGGCCGTAGCCTCTACTGTTTTAGCAAAACAGCCCCTTTACCGTACTTGGGTATCCCACCGTATCGCCCAACGGAATTGCACCGGGCCTGATAACAGGAGCCACTTTTACGGGCCGTGGCTTATATCTTTTAGGAGGCGAAACGAACTTGAAACCGTCTGCCGTGGTGCCCGGAAATGGCTCACGCACCATTCCCAGGCGTATACCCGCGTCTTTCCGTGGTGCCATCCGCTTTGTACCGTGGCCTTTGGTGCCAGCGCAGAAAACTGTTTTTTTGCTTTGGGTCCCGGCAGCGCTTTGTCTGCACCGTGCTTTTCGGCATTCCAACGCCGCTATCCTAGCAAAAATGATTTTTTATCACAAATTATGTCGCCATCCGACAAACCAAAAAACAAAAGACAAAGATGAAAAGGAGGCGAAGCTTCACCTGCCTTTCTCTTTGAAATTTTGCTCCCAGGGAACAGAGTTGAACTGTTCTGCGCGTCCGCATTGCCCACCCTTGGTTATAGGGTGTGGTTTCCCACACCCAAAAAAGAGGAAAATGAAGAAAGAAGAAGGAACTCCCAAACGAAAGGGATGGAAAACGGTAGCTTTCGCTACACCCTTATTTTATCACATTTGTTTGTTTTTGTCAGTAACAACTTTTTGCGGAGATGGTTTATACCAAATATGAATCTTTCTTCTATGATAAGCTATTCTCGCGTTTTCTCTGCATTCCTCGCAACTTTTTCTTCCTGGAGAAACTCGGTTTTTGTAGCAGCGGGTACAGATGCCGTTTTGCCGAGCTTCCGCCTGCTTTTTGTTTTTCCACCGTTGCTGTGGCGTATCTTTCGGCATCTGTACCGCCCCCTATTTCTCTGCGCATGACGTGTGCATATTTTGCACACGTTCCGCGTTTTTATCAGCACAAAACCCCATCCACCATCACGAACGTCGGAATATTATACCTGTTAGCGGCGGCGGCTTCGACGATACATCCCCTTGTGAGGCACCAATTAGGGCACAAAATCACAGCATCCGCGTCCGCCATGATCTTCAAGCTTTCGCCGAGGAACCACAGCGGCTTCGCTTCGGCGGGAGCGCCCCGGAAAAAGCTCTCCAGGACCTCCACATCACCCCATTTGGCTTTAGCGGCCTTGATAGCTCGCTCCCGTTCTGCCAGGATTTCGTCGTCGGTTTTGCCCTGCATGGGCTGAGAGATAAAGATTTTCATCAAACATCATCCTTTCCGTATACATCTGCCGCGATCTCCCCCGCGCAGGCCGCATACCCAGCCATATCAACCCAGTTGTCCTGGTGTTTCGGATTCTCTTTTGCCCTGCCAACTTTTAACAGGATCATCATGTTCGCCACGTCAACCGGCGTGATCTCACGCCCAGTATCCAGATAGGCCGTCCACAAATCAGCGATAGCACTAAAGCTGTCCTCTGGTTTTCCGTATTGATCCTGCCGGTCGTTGCACACGCATTTTTCAGCGGCGTCCAGGATGGTTTTGCGGGTGGCTTGCACAGTAACTTTTTTCTCCGCCGCATCACTTGCGTTCCACAAATACCATGCGTCATCCATGTTTTTTGCCGCCTCTCCCATCGCCCCACATTCATAGCACATGATTCTATATTCCGCGAACATGAATCCTGCGATTTTATTTGTTTCCGAGGCTACACCTACGTTCTCAGAGCCACATTTCCAGCATTTTTTACGATTCATCATTTATCCCTCATTTCCAGCTTTTTCATTTCAGCGATAGCCAACGCCGCCTTGTGCATGGCCTTGCGTTCATCCAACTTTGCCACCACCTGCACGGTTTCCGCCGTGCAGATGATAGCTAGGGCCACCAGCCAGAACACCATCCAGGGGTGTGCTAGCATCCATTCCATTATTTCCCCTCCATTTCTTCCAGCCGTTTCTTGTGCCGCTCCCACTTCCAAACGGATATATCCGCATTGGGTTTCAGTTCCAGGGCGATAGCACAAGAAACAACGTCGGTATATTCTTCGTCCAACTTATCCAGGTAGATCGTTCCGTCCTCTTTAACCGGGTTATCTCCCCGCAAAACTCTGGCGAGCTTCAGGGCGCAGTGGGCCAACTCCATGCACTCTTCCGCTAGGGCTTCATAGCAGGCAGCATAGCCTACCATGGCTGGAAAATCTCCCCAGCATTTCATTTTATCCGGGATATTCATTTGTCTCCTTTCTAAACTGGTCGATTTCGGCCAGTTTAACCGTGTCGATTTCAATACGGTTACACGTTATCCCCATTGCTCCGCCATAGCATCGGCTATCCCCTCAAACGTTTTAGCTCGATTTTTAGGATCGCGTTCTTTACGGCCTTGGAATCGCCGATAGTTCCCATGAGCGTCTTTGCATCCTCCGTTTACCCACGGGGTAACGCCCTCTGTAATGATGTCCGTAGGCGCAAGATTAGGGAGTCCCTTGAGCCATAGACAAGTACGTTTTGTGTACGGGTGGCCGAACTGCCAGGGCTGTATAGCCTGCGTATATGGTGGCAATCCAACCAGCTTGAGCGGGGTTGGATTTTCAACAGCAATGCGGTCGCACTCGGCTTCTAAGATTTTCATAAAAAAATCTTTGGCTTCCATAGCCTTGGCGTAGCGTTCCGCCACTATCTCGCCGTTGACCCGCATTCTTACAGCGCTTGCGTTGGTGAGGTATGTGCAAGGCGGGTGACCAATAATCATATCCCACCTCCCGTCAATACGGTGTTCTGCACCGTCCATCGTGCAGAATGTACAGCCCCCATTCAGCAGGGGGAGGCAGTCGCCCATGATATGCCATTCAGGATGCCCCCCAGATGGTTCTTGAATGTCGCAGGAAAATGCTTCCCACCCCCTAGCTCTAAACGCAGTTGTAACACGCTGTGATTCTTCGCAGGCTACCAACAACGTTTTCATGGTTCCACCCCCGGCGGTTTTGAGAGTGGCATCCAGTGGGTAATTTCTATTCCATCGTCAACCGCATCACATTCACTTTTTCCATATTCCACCAAATAATCCTCACACACAGAGGAAAACCACCACCATTTATCGTTGTAGTAATACCCAGTTGCAACAAACGGTTTTCCTTTAATGTTTGCGTAGTATGATTCTGGGGAATTATTTTTCCAAACAATGTTCACCGGTTCTAGCTTTTCCGGCAACCGTTCCTCCACCGGAACCCACCTGGTCCGTTCCAGCGCCTCCAGAATAGTCCGATACGCCTCCCTCGCTCCAGGCATAGGAGTGTTGTCTGCGTGGCGTTGGAGCCACTCTCTAGCTTGTTCTAACGTCATTTCGTTTCCTCCATCTTTGCTCCACAGTGAGGGCAATAATCACTATCTTCCAGGCTAGTTCTCGCACATAATGAGCATTTAAAATTCCCTATTACGTTGTTGGCTGGATTTACGCCGCTAATTTTCCAAAACCCAATTTTCACCGGGGCCACATCGGCGGCAGGTTGGTTATTGATTGCTATAAACACAAGTCCCGTAGTAAATGGTTCCGTGCTTGTAGCAATAGCGTTTATCAGCGCTTCCCGTTCGATGTAGTCAGTCATTTCCGTTCCCCCTATTATTCCATCATCACAGCCCCGCACTTTTCACATTTTCCATGGAAATGCCCGTTGTACCAGGAACGTGTTCCAACCATTGTGTTTTCACCGCACACAAGGCAGATTGTCCGCACCTGTTCCGGCGGCTTTTTCAGTTCCTCCGTCCGCTCATCTGGCAGGAATTTCTGCCCGCAGAAAAAGCACCGTTCCAACGAATAAGGCACATCTCCACACGCGGGGCAAACCGGGATTTTTTCATTCTGGTACCCCGAAATCCAGTCCAGCTTTCTGGCCGGTTGCCGTCCGTTCACCTTATCGTCATCCGCTGGCTGGTGCTTGCAATCACGGCACTGATTACCATTGGTGCATTTAAAATCGTTCCAGTGGCAGTCGAACAGGCTATCTAGTTCAATCATTCCATATCCCCCATCTCCTGATACAGCCGGGACGGAGTAGCCGCCTCTTGGCCGACGTATTTCCCGACGTATTCATCAAGGATCACGCCACAAATTGTGTGGTAGTAGATTTGGCAAATTTCCATTCCGGGATAGATACGCACCGGCTCGGTGGCGGCCAGCTCCAGCGTCCAGCGGCCCCGGAAGCCGATATCCCCAAAACCTGCTGTAACGTGTACAGCCAGTCCCAACCGCCCCACAGAAGAGCGGCCAACCAGCATGGGAACCAGGTTCCGGGTCTCCGTCCATTCCTCCGTGGACGCGATGTATACGCGCCCAGGTTTCAGGACGTAGCCCTCAGGCGGAATGATAATCTCCCGCGTGCGGTTGTCGGATTTGGGGTCCAGGACGGCCTCTGTGTACACCAGCATACGGGGATGCAGACGCAGGTTATAGCTGTTTGGGCCGAGCCGAGAATCATCAAACGGATCAATAATGATATCCCCCTTGGACATGCGCTGTCGGATTTCGTTGCCGGAAAGAATACCGTATTGGTTCAGTTCGTTCATTTATTTTCCTCCTTTTTCGCGGGGCCACGGAAATGGTTGTCTTGCAGGCCTTCTGTTCTGGGCTTGTTCTTTTGCGGTAGCCCATCTGCAATTTTCTGGGCAATAATCACCATTGTTGTCAATTCGTTTAATCGTACACTGCCCGCGTTCGGCGTTTGGGTTGTAACCATGTCGAAAAGCCCATGCCTTAAACACAGCGTAATCGTCAGCCCATTCTTTGCATACGGAAATTCCGCGCCCACCCCAATCCTTGTATCGTGGATTGTTAGGGCTTGTACACCTGGAACGCATGGAACGCCAAACGTAATACAGCTTTTCATGCGACCCGCTGTGTTTTGTTACAGAATCCCTTGATTTCCTGCTATTTTCGGCAGAAGTTTTTCTGTGTAAGCAACCGCATGATTTCGTTGTTCCATCTCTCAAGCCGTCCCATGTAGTCACTTTTTCGTTGCCGCAATCGCATTTGCATCTCCAAAGCTGCCGATTGTATTTATTTTTTCCAGCCGGTTCAATGGCAATCAAAAAACCGAACCTTCTACCGGTTACATCAATCAACCCTGTCAAGCCCCCTAACCAAGACCTTGATGTTCCCTTCTTCGTGGAATTGGATCTTGATGCCCTTCACAAACTTCCGGCTATCATCCTCGATAACCCAACCTTTCAGGCTATCTTCAATCGCTTTCACTAGGACGGCGTGATTAGAGCAATCCAGGCCATCATCAAACCAGAAAAACAATTCCACGGGGCCTGGGTAAATTTTTTGTGGAACACCAGCGCGGCGCATGCACCAACGTGTCAGAGTGTGCAATTCTTTTGCATCTTCTTTCCGTTTGGCCCAGTGTTTTCCGGCATAGTAGGCATTTAGCCCAAATCGTTTATTCCATATCGCCATAGCCTTTTTTCCTGCCGGATATGGGATGGTGAAACTGCAAACCGTCACTGCGCCACCTCCCGAAACCGCCGCAACGCATCCTGTCTCTGCCGTTCCCAGTCTACCGGCGTAGGCGGCGTGTAGGCGGCAGGCTTCTTTTTCGTCCCGGCCTGCTGCATCAGGATAGCTTTGGTTTTCTTCATGTCGGCCTTGATATCCTCCACCGTCCGCACCCTGGGCGGCAATGCCGCCGGTTTGGGTTCCTCCGGCATCTGTGGCAGAGCGGCGGCAAATGTTTTTGCCAGCGCCTGCACGTCCTTGGGCAGGGCCTCGAAATCCCGCCTGCTTTGGGCCTTGGCCCGGAAACTGCGTTGCAGGTTCGATGCAACCACGGACTGCACGGTTGCCTCGTCCATCCGTGCCCACTCTCGCAACTGCTGGGGCGCGTGTACCACGTCCTGGAGAATGGGCGGCAGTTTGGAAAATTCCTCTTCAGCGTTGTAATTGCTGTTTCGCAGTGCCTTGGTGATATACGTCCATGCCTCTTGCTCAGTCATCTCGTCCGGGTTGCTGATTTGCCGGACTTTGGCTTTCACAGCCCCGATAGGGGGCGGGAATGAATCGGCTTTCGTGGCAATCAAGCCCTTCACAGCGGCGGCAACAACGGCGTAATCATCACCGGCGAACATCTCCGCCCACAGGGCAACCACGCTTTCAGCATCGGCCCGCTTCATGTCGCGGTAATAGCTCGGATAGGCCGCTTTCAGAACAGACATGATAGCCAATGTCTCGTTTCTGTTCACGGAACACCGCCCCCTTCGTGCAGCATCTCCAGGAATGGGTTTGAGGTCTGGAAGCCGTTGTCCTGGTTCCGTCGGCTTCCGCCCCTTCGTTCGTCCAGCTTGTCGAAGATAATTCCCCGCCAATTGTTCCCCATGCACTCCCGGATTAGATCAATCACTGCTTGTTCGCCGTATCTGGCCGCGTTGTTGATGATCTGGGTCTGTAAGGCTTTGAGGCCGGTAGGCTTGTAATCTTCGCGGCGTTCGTGTTTGTATTGCAGCCAATCAGAAAAAGCAGCTTCCAGCTGGGGGGATACCCCCTGCAAGGGGGGATTAGGGGGGTTATCTTCTTCTTCTTTGGTTTTCTTTGCTTTCTGTTTTAGCTCTAGGACGTCCGCCCTTTTTCCCGTTTTCGGACTGCTTCACACTGCTTTCCATATCCCGATCAATCTGAGACTTGAAAACTGGGAACAAGATGCTCTCACGCCCTTGCATATCAGGCACTTCGCCCGATCTAGCGTATTCCAGGATAGCCACAAAAAGCCGCCCTTTTTCATCATCTTCCAGCGCAGAAACCTGCTCAATCCAATCAAAAAACGCCTTTACGTAGCACTTTGCCATTCCGTTTCCCTCCCTAGAACTGCCATATCAGAATGGCAGCTCTTCATCATCTCCCGTGAGGTCACTGAACTCCGGTTCAGCATAGCTCCCGCTCGGCTGGTTGCTCCCGCCGCCTTTCGGCCCACAGAAATGAGCCTGCGACACGATCAACTCCGTCACCTGCCGGTCGTTCCCGTCCCGGTCGGTGTAACCTCTGGTGTTCAGCTCGCCCTCTACGACGATCTCCTGTCCCTTGCCGAAATACTTGCAAATCATCTCAGCGGTGCCTCTCCAAGCCACACAGTTGAGGAACAGCTTGGTTTCCGTTTCTTTGTATTTGCGGCTCCAGGCCACCCGGAACGATGCAACAGCAACGCCGCTCTGAGTGTGTCGGAGTTCAGGCTGGGCCACTAAACGGCCCTGCAAAATCACATGATTTACCATGGGTTATCCCTCTTTCTTTTTGGTTTTTAGGTGCCAGACCTTGCAGAGTGTTTTGTCCAGGATGATACCACCCGACAGGTGGTACCTCCCAAAAAATTCGCTATCTGGCATAGTGTGGGCTAGTTGATGCATCTCCGGGGACAGAGGTAAAACCTCCATCCCCTCATGCACGATGTCTGTCCTATCTCGCCCAGCGCCCACGCGCTGGACATGATGTAGTTGCGCCGGTCGGCCCGTGATACAGCACGTTTTTGTTAGCAAGCAGTGATACAGGTAATCCCCAACATCGTCCACCATATCCAACAACGGGAACCTGGTTGGAATGTCCCAATCTAGTATGAATCGCACAAGAAACCGTTGAAACCCACATACTAGGGACATGGGGGCGTTGGATAGGGAAAACAGCGTTTCCCCCATGGCCTGGGTATCCTCCATCAGGTATTTCAACTTCATCCGCTCTTTGGTGGGGTCCTTGCCTTCCCCGGTATAGTCGGCGATCTCGCCGATTAACGCATAGCAGGCGCGGCGCTGTTTGTCGGAGAGCGGGCGGCTGTCTATGGGCTGAACTAGGCAGGATTTGAACTCCCGCTTTATCATCGTTGCCCAATCGGGATACGGCGCTCTAATCAGTAGCTCCCCCGTCCGCTCATCGTAGCCGGTGATCCTGCCCCTGATGATTTCAAGAGGCTGTTTCATGGCCCTTCAGCTTTCTCATGCAGTCGGAACAGATTTGCTGTCCCGTCTGCTTCTTGGTGGCCCGTGCGATTTGATCGGGCGAGTACAGTTTACCGTCCCCCAGGATGTCAGCGGTAATATCGTTACCGCACATTTCGCACTTAGGAAAGGGCTTGTAATCCGGTTCTTGGGCCGGTGCCTGGGCATCTGCATCCTTGGTATCGTCGATTGCCAACAGCCCGTTGAGGGCGTATTTACGGGCGTAGGAGCTAGTTGCTCCCGTTACCTGTGACGGGTCCATCCCTTTCTTGTTGTCCGCTTCACGGGCTTGGGCAGTGACTTCCACCCGTTCGCCGGTCTCTGCGTCCACAATGGCGGCAGTGGCGAAAATGTAGTACCGTTCCCCGATCATCTTGATTTCGTCCGAGATGGTAAGCACGGCTTTCTGTTCGCCCAACAGAGGCTTAACGGCCTCGACGATATCCTCACAACTGCGATAGTTGTATTTACCGAAATCGTTCCTTTGGCCCTTGGGGGCTTTCAATGCCTGCTGGATTTCCAGCAGCTTCGCGTACACGCCCATCATTTCACCCCCAGACTACGCCGCTCCACCAGCCGCACACCAGGCGGGTCCAGCGGGTGGTCTTCTTTCAGCCACTTCAACAAGTTTGCCTTGTTGATTTCGGGCTGTTTATAACGAACGAAGGTATCTTCCTGCCCGTTCAGGCAGGCCCAGTTGATAAGGGCATCTTCATCGTCTACCTCAACCGCTTTGCTGCTTCGGAAAGACACCACACAGCGGGGGGTGCTAAACTTCTGCCCATCCAGAGCCTCATCAAGCACAGCTTCCAGCCGCGCAACCTTGTTCTCCGTCACCCGGCGGCGCTCGGTGAGGGCCTGAGCCTCTGCTTTCAGGCCGCGAACATCGTCTTTCAGGTTCTTCACCAAGCAGGCGATGTTCTCGATCTTCTGGTCCCGCTCCATTTGCAGGCCCATGAGTTCATCCAGGTTGTTGATCTCCCCGGTCTCCGGGTCGGTGCCATGGGCGATAGCCGCCAGAATTTTGCCGTCGATCTCAAAAAGTGTCATCGCTCATGCCTCCCTCTCGAATCCAGTTCTTAAATTCTTCATCCTGTTCGGCAAAAAACCGATATAGTACGTAGCTGTGTTCCTCGGATAAGAAACTGATAAAATCATCAAATTTCCCGGCGAGAAACATCTTTCCTTTTTCCAGCGGGACAGAAATCATAACGTCTACCGGAAAAAAACCGTTTTTCTCTTCCACTTGACAAACCTCCGTCAGTCGGCTTATAATAGCCGTAGTGTATTTTGCTTGGTTGCCTGCTGGATGCCAGTCCACAGGCAACTTTTTTATGCCCTGATTTTGGACAGTTCCAACGCTCTTGCAACATCACGGGCCAACCACTTCTTTCTCCCGTTGATGTCAACGGGTAAGATATTCTCCGCTTCGGCCCACTTTTTAGCGGCCTTATCATCCCTCAGACCCAGGACTTTTTTTAACTCCTGGAGGTCCAGGCAGATGCCACAAAACTGGATGATATCATTTTCTAGCCCTTGGCTCCGCACCTGCCGTCTAGGCTCCGGCGCAGGCTTTCCCAGCATATCGGGGTTGCAGTAGTTTTTGATCCTGGGCATTTTTACACCCCCAGTTCAAGCGCCCAGTTACGGACGGTAGATGGAGACACGCCGTAATATTTAGCCGTCCATGCGTAGGTACGCCCGGCGAATACCTCGGTAAAATCCGTCGGGATCGGGAGACGATTGATTTTCCCCTCACGTCTCCGGGTAAGTCCCTTGCCTTGGTCTGCTCTCCGTGCGGCGTCCGCTCGCGGGCAGATGTTCCCGTTGCAATCCTCTTTGGTGCAGGATAGGCAGGCTTGTATCTCCGCCGGACCCTCTGCGCTCCGCATCCTCGGTGGAGCTTTCCCTTCCCAGAGGACAGAGGATGCTTCACCGCTCCAGGGACGGCGGGCATGCACCTCGATGTTTATCCCATTGCTTTTCACTTTTCACCATCCCTTCCCTGGTTTGATACCACGGTTGCCCAGAACAGCGGGGACAGATGTATTTTTTGTCGTACTTTTCCAACGCCGACACGTTCACCTGTTTCCCGCACTTCCGGCAGAACCGGTAGATAGCGCCGTTCATACCAACCGCAGCGGGATACCGGCGTTATGCAGGGCGGCGTTGATGTTCGCCTTGCGCCGGTTGCGGATACGCTTCCGCCGGGCTTCCCGCGCCTTGCGGACTTCCTCATCACGCCGATTCTCGGCGTTCTTTTCCAGCGTGGGGCTGATAGCCCGTACCAGGGCCTCGATATCAGCCCATTCCCGTTCGGTGTTGCGGGCTTTGATCTCTTGCACAGTGTTCATCGTAATTTCTCCTTTTCTTCAAGTTTTGCGGCTTCCACCCGATAAAACCGGGTTTCCCCTCCGCGGATGGTCCGGGTGATGATCTGCCCCAGCAGGTTCCGCCGGGCGGAACGGTACTCCGTCCGGCGGTGGTCCTCCCAACAGACACGCCCGTCCTCGTCCAGGCGGATATGCCTAATCCGGTAAATCATTCATCGATCTCCCAACCGGTGGCTGCAATGAGATGATCAATTATGCCATGGACCGACACAAGCATTCGTTTGTAAATGTCTGGGAGAACGGAATTTTCAACCTCAGAAACATCGAGCGAAGTCTCTTTTCGTGCTATTATGGCAGGTCGTAACTGATCCAACAAAAAAACAGCCTGTTCTTTTGTCAGCAACAACATCACCGGATCGCTGGCATGGTTTCCAATGATTTTGTCCATCTTTGCTTGCAGCCTCCGGCCGGTTTCCGCGATAACTTGATCTTGCATCTTTTGAAGTTCTTCAAACGCGCGACCAAACTCTTCCATTTTTAGGGCCTCCTCTCGAATAAAATCTCGGATAAATTTTAGTCAGTCGACGCATTTATCCAAGCGTCGTTGAGTGGCGGGCGTTAAGCGCCACCCAACGACGCTCATTTTCACCACGGCTCCTTATTCGCGCTCAGCGCGTTCAGCAGCCCATTGATGATCTCATCCCGCGTCTTATCGCCCACCTGCGCGATCTCGCACTCCAGGTGCTCCACACGCTCTTCTAGGTGCGTGGTGCGGATTTGCAGGTCGACTAGCTCCACCCGTAAATCGTTGTATTCTGGACTTGTCACGTCATCACCTCCCCCCGGCCAGCGCCTTACGACGCTGGCCCGTTCTTTTCTTGCAGTCCCCGCATGATAGCCATGCCCTGGGCTACGCCGAGAATCCGTTCTTGCTCAGTTACATCAAAATCTTTGATATACTCAGAGATCAAGGCGCCAATTTCATCGGCTGGTTCCCTGATGTTCTTTTCGATCAACCGCACCGCCTCCTCTCTTATCGACTGTCTATATTCTATCATCGTTTTCCGATAAAGTCAAGACTTTTTTATCGGCTATTGATAATTTTCCTTGACTTCTTGGCGTATATGTGGTTTAATAGACTTAGAAAATGCAGGGGGTAGAGACATGGAAAGTTTGAACGACAGAATCAAACTGGTTTTCAAAGATTCTGGGCTTACGCAGATGGACATTTCCAAACGATTGAATATCGCACAATCATCCGTATCGGGAATAATTTCAGGAAAAGCAAATCCGTCAAAGCGTACATTGGCCGACATTGCGGACCGTTTTGACGTGAATTTGGAATGGCTAAGAGACGGAACGGGCCCGATGAAAAAAGAACACCCATTAAAGCATGATCTTGGTGAGTTTTTCGCGGAAGTCATTTCGACAGACGTTCCGTACAGGGACGAATTTATTCTCGCGCTTTCGGAGTTAGCCCCGGAACACTGGAAAATACTCGGCGATTTGATCCTGAGGACAGCAGAACGAATCAAAGAAAAGACCGAAGAGTGAGTTATCCCTTCCGCCGGGTGGCGGATAAAAATATTTTGGAGGAATGAACATGAAAAAGAGAGTTTTAGCCTTGCTGTTTGGCGGGGCGCTGGCGGTGTCCCTGTGCGCTTGCGGCGGGCAGCCTGCGGAAAGCGATAGCACCGATACCTCGGCAGACACGACGCAGGCCACAGAGCAGCAGGCCGAAGAAACCAAGCAGGACGAGAACAAAGCGTCCGTCAGCGACAATCAGATCGACGTGACGATCAAGGGCGCATCCCTGGGGAAAAACTATGAGGGCAAGCCCACCATCGTAATCGACCTGAACTGGACGAACCACAGCGGCGAAAGCCAGATGGCGTCCGTTGCACTGCTGGGCCACGCATATCAGGACGGCGTGGAGATTGAGCAGACCATGACCATGGCAGACGGTTCCGGGTTTGACCTGGACTCCGCCGACAAGAACATCAAGGACGGCACCTCTCAGGATGTTCAGCTGGCCTATGTTCTGGCAAACGAAAGCTCCGACGTGGAGTATGAGGTCGGCGAATGGTTGGGCGATTCTGGCCAGGCCGAAATGACGTTCTCCATCGCTGGCGGCGAAGTCACCGCAAAGTGAGGAAGCCATGAAAGAGAGAACGAAGGGGTTTATCGCTGGCTTTCTGCTGTGCGCCCTGTTGATTGGACTGGGTATCCCAGTGGGAGCTGCGACGTACAAAAAGGCTGTTGAGATTTACTACCGGGATGTAAAAATCACACTGGACGGACAGCAGGTAACACCAAAAGATGCCCAGGGCCAGGCAGTGGAACCGTTCATCATGGATGGGACGACCTATCTTCCGGTTCGTGGAATCGCCTCTGCATTGGGGATGGGTGTTGACTGGGATAACAGCACCAGCACCGTAAAGCTCCACAGTGACGGGAATAGCGGCGTCCTGGATGATGTTTATGCTCTGCTGGATTTCACTGGTCACAGCGTTTGGTCGCAGACAGAAACCGTTGAAATCATCCACGGAGACACACCAACAGAAACGTGGAAGGACTGTATGTATTTCCTGGGTGACGGTAGGTTCTACTGCTATCAGTATTCACTCGATTCCACAAGTGATTATGGAATCGAAGGCGAGTACAATGTTGTAGACGGCTGTCTGAATATCGTGTATCAGATAGATTATAACCAGAACGAAAACACCCGCGATATTTACAAAATCAGAACAGAGGGAAATGCCATAGTTTTGGAGTACGTATCCGGTGCCGGACTGTTTACCGGAAAGTATACGCAGGACGAAAAATGGACACAGTACGACATTGGGAAAAAGGTAGATGAGGCATTCCACAAGTATGATGATGCCCCCTATAAGTAAGCCTGTAAAAGGGCATAAAAAGGCCGGCCCTTTCGGGTCGGCACTTTTTTAACCTTTTAGCAGTCCCCGAACAAAGATCATCACGATCTCTGCCTTCCAATCGGGTAGCTGTTCCATGATCTTAACGATTTCTGCTAGCATTTCCTTCCTGGTTTGCTCCATGTAATCCTCCTAACTCGTCGAATAAAGTCGCTGGACGTAAGCAAGCACGATCCGCAGCCGCCGCACGTCCATTCCCTCCAGCAGCCGCGTGATTTGGCCCACAAGCATCATGGTTTCCAATCGAATCGTCTCCTTCCATTTTCAACCACATTCTCACCGCTCTCATGCAAACCATATTCTTCCAAAGAAGCAGAACAACAACAAAAAACGTCGAAAGAAGAGGAAAATTGATGAAGAAAGACACAAAGTACAAATACGTCCGAAAAACGATGACTTGGGAAGGGCGAAGATATGAGGTTACAGGGAAAACGGAGCTGGAAGCACTGGAAAAATTGGCAGAGCTGAAAGTGCGATTGAAAAACGGCGATGTGATGATGAATCGAGAGACAACGGTTGATCGGTGGTTTAAGGAATGGTTCCAGCTGTACAAGGCCCCATCCGGCGGGACGAAAAAAAGTCTGAGCATGTACACCGAAAAGTACAATTCGATCATCAGCCCAGCGATCGGGCGGATGAAGCTGGGAGATGTGCGGGAAGCGAATTTGCAGCGTATCCTGAACAGTCAGGCGGGTATGTCATTTTCGCACGTCTCCAAGCTGCGGATGATCCTCAAGGCCATGTTCTCGCGGGCGGCGGCGTCCCGGATCATATCGTTCGACCCTAGCACACAATTGGAGTTGCCAGAGACAACAAAAGGGGAACATAGATCGTTGACGGAAGAGGAACGGGCAGCCCTGTTGAAGGTTTGCGAGACGCATCGGTACGGCTTGTTGATGCAAATCATCCTGTACGCTGGCCTGCGCCCTGGTGAAATCGCGGCGCTGAATTGGGGAGATGTAGATTTTGAAAAAAACGAAATCAGAGTACACAAAGCCCAGGAAAGCGGCAGTAAGAACATCAAGACCCCCAAGACAAGCGCGGGGTTCCGGGAGATACCGATGGTCCCGGAACTCAGAGAACGTCTCTGGGCTGCGAGAGAAGCCCCAGAGGAAGCCGTGGTAAAGAACACAGTAGGTAAGCGCTTGGACAGCGACAGCATGTATAGAGCGTGGAAGAGTGTCCGAAAAGCGATGGACATCGAAATGGGAGCCACTGTCTACCGGAACCAAATTATCGAGAGTGTCATTGCGCCGGACCTCACTCTGTACTGCCTGCGGCACACGTTCTGCACGGATTTACAGCGGGCCAGTATCTCCATCAACATAGCAAAGGAGCTCATGGGGCACAGCGATATCAGCGTGACCGCCAACATCTACACCCATAAGGATCAAGCCACCCTGCACCGCAACATGCAAAAGCTGGCGGCCCTACGAAGCGCTGCAACAAATTCTTCCGCACATTACGGCGTTTCCATCTGGCCAATGGGCCAGGGCTTGGCAGATTTCGGTTTTCTGCCGTTCCTGATTTCCCACATGTCCCACACATTCCAGGAGGCGGGTTCTCCCACAATCGTGGAGATAAATGTGGAAAAAATAAGATAAAATTCCGCAATCCATTGGAGCGCAAGGGTTTTGAAATATGGAAAAAGAGACTCTGACTCTGTTTGTGAGGGTTCGAATCCTTCTCCCGCTGCCAAAAGAAAAAAGCCGAGAAACCATTGAAAATCAAAGGTTTTTCGGCTTTTTCTTATTCCTGGTATTCCAGATTTTTCTAATCATAACCCAGAAATACTTGAAAAATGCGGGGTTTTCCTGGGTTCTTTCGTGGGAAAAGTGTGGAAAAATCTCACATCCCCTCGATCTTCCCCCGCACTTTCGCCACCCACGGCTCCGTCCGCTCCTCGGTCAGCTCACAAATTGCCGAGATCCCGGCTTTGTTGTCCTCTTCCGTGGCATCCCGGCAAATCTTTCTCATCATGTCCATGAGCATATCCCGATGCCCCAGCTCCTGGCTGGCCATGGTCGCGTAGCTCCTCGCCATGTTAGGATCGTACTCTCTCAATTTTTTTGCGATTTTGCCGTAGTGCTGCGCCCCCATGATCTCATCGTCGATGTCGGCGGCGATGGATTTGATCTGCTCCAATTTTGTCATGGCGCACCTCAAATCTTGTCCACAGTCACGGCGATGTTGGACACGGTAGCAGCCCCGGACAGCACCACGGTATAGGTGGAGCCCGCGCAGTTACCAAACTGACGCACCATCGCAGTGATCGGCAGCGTCACGGCCTCACCCACAGCGGCGGCGGTGACGGTAGCGGTAGCACCAGGCACGGCCACACCGTCCCGCATCAGCGTGGCGGTGATAGCCCCGGCGGCGGCAGGTAAGGCAGTCAAAACAACGTCAAAATCGTAATAGCCTGCGCCGTTGATGATGATGCCGTTGCCGTTGAGATTGATATTGCACCCAAACCGGCGGATGATGCTCCCCAGCGGGATCGAGCCGCCCGCCGTAGCGGTGGCCCCGGTGTTTACGGTATAGATACCAGAGTTACAGCTCATAATTTTTGCTCCTCTCTCAAAAAACAGAGGCGGGGACATTTGCCCCCGCCCACCCGGTCAATGCGACCACTCAGATGTTGCCATTATTGCACCCGCCGAAAAACGGGTTGCAGTTGGTTGCATACGCAGTGCTGGTAGGATACCGCACGACGCCGCACATGGCCTGGGCAAGCTCCAGCTGCTGGATTCTCGCCGCCATAGCCGCCTCACGGTCTGCACACATTTTGTCGAGGACCTTCTGGATCCCGGCGGTAATGTTTGCGTTGGTGGCCGCGTTGTAGTTGGCCATGTCAAACCGCACGCTGTCGATGTTGCGCTGGGTGGTACAGCAGCAGTCGGAAATCTGCGCCATCAGGTCCCGGAAATTGCCCTGGGTGGAATAGCCCAGGTCGCAGATGCCCTTAGTTAGGTTGATGTTTACGCCATCCAACTGGTCACTCAGACGGCCCACTGCGCCCTTCATTTCGACAAACGAGTTAGCGTTGCACAGGTCCGCCGCAGTAACGGGGTTGCCGTTGCTCCGGCCACCGAACCCGAAACCGCCGCCAAACATAAAAATGATGGCGAACAGAATGATCAGGATGAAGCCGTTGCCCCAGCCTTTTCCGTCTCCACCACCGCCCAGAACAGCGGCGATGTCGGACAGACTAAAATTGCTATCCATGTTATTTTCTCCTTTTCTGGAATTTTATCAGCGGTTGGCCACCCCGCAGATAATCAATCAAAAAAGCCCCTTGAATTGGCTCAGGTCGATGCCGTGTTCTGCGGCCACCTGCTCCGGGGTTTTGCCCTTGCAGCTCTGCACAAACTGCGCAAACTGCGGGTTTCTCTGCATCAGCAGGGGGATCAGTTTTTCTGGATCTTTGCCTTTCAGCGCAGAAATCAGCTGCGCGATCATGGCAACCGGATTTGCTCCACCGGCAGCTTTCTGAAATAATGGGTTACTCATCCGCAAACCCTCCGATCTGTTCGTTTAATTTGTTCAAAAATTCGGAAAACTCCGCCTTGGTCACAAACTCCGGCGCTGCCGCTTTCTGCGCGGCCTCCGGGTCGTATTTCTCGAATTTGTAATAGCTGGTGGTGGTGATGCCGGTCGTGTCAGCTTCTTTCACGGCAAACACCGGTTCTCCCTGCGCCATGATCCAGGCCTTCACGCCCGGCTGTACGCTCACGTTAGCGATGTCGGAAACTCCGGGTACCAGCACCCACCCAGGCCCGTTCTGACGCTCCTGGGCGCTTCCTGCGCCCTGTGGCGGTGTCTGCCGTTGCCACCATGGATTTTGTGGCGGCATTTGCCCCCATCCAGTCATCACGGGATAGCCTAACTCAAACATCCTGCATCCCTCCGTTTCTGTTAAAATCGTACCAAATTTTTACAGCCCACTTGTCCAAACCATGCCCAATTCCCGCTCAATTTATGCCCAATTTCTGCCCAATAAAAAAGCCCACCCCCAAAATGGGACGGGTTTCGACAGCGGGAATGTGGTATTTTATAGCTACCTTATTCTCCCCCAGAGAAAAGGCAGCCCCCACCGGTGCTTTATAGCACGGTGGGGGCTTTGTTATTTCTGCGCATGCTCAGAGATGTACGCTATCATCGTCTCCCGTAACACGGCGTTAGGTGTCTCACCTGCCGCCCGGCAGGCCGCTTTGAAAGCGTCCGCTAAATCGCGTTTCACTTTGCAGGTAACAACGGCCATGTTTGCGGAATCCCATTTATTAGCGGCGGCACGTTGGGCCTTGCTAACTGCCATCTTCTCACCTCCCGTTTTACTACATTGTACCATATTTAGTTACGGTATTACAGTATACACATTGCACAAAATCTACGGTGTTACTTTGTTGGTTGTGTCTATTGATTTCTACGGTAATACTGTATATAATAAGACCATAGAAAAGAACAGGACAGCCCAGAGGGCAGAAAGGAAAATCACTATGAAAAAGTTTGAGATCGGAAAAACCTATACCATGGCAAGCCCTTGCGACCGTAACTGTGTTTGGACCTACACCGTTACCAAGCGCACCGCCAAGACTATCACCATCAGCGACGGCACGGAAACCAAGACCTGCCGCGTAAACGTCCAGGTTTCCGAAGACCGCAATGCTGAGACCATCTTCCCCCTGGGCCGCTACTCCATGTGCCCCGCCCTAAGCGCAGACAAGGAAGAGATGCCCGAAGTTCAGGAACCCACCGAAGAAGCCGAAGTTGAGACCAAGATCATCACCTTCCCCAAAAGAAATGTGATGAAGGGATTTGACGGGCTACTGAGAAGCGAGATCAAGAAGGTCGAAAGCTTTGCCAAGAAGCGCGACGGAAGAGATAGCCGGATCACCGGCTACGGATACCATGAGGCCAAGGGCGCAGACGGTTTCCTTTTGGTAAAATGCGAGATTTGCTCAAACGACATGAGGGAGAGAGAAGATGATGTTTCCATTTTCGTTTACATCCCAGACCGGAGACGATCTTTCATCTGCTCGTCCTTAGACATGTAACAGTGTGCCCCCACCGGCACGTTGCAGAAAACCGGCGGGGGCTTTTGTTTTCTCAAAATTTTACCACCAAATTGGTGCAAATCTATTGACAAAGCACCAAATTAGTGCTATAATACAAGTACAGTAAAGGAAGGGGACCAAACCCCACGGAACATATAGGAGGAAATTATAATGAACGCAAAGATGAATGAACTGTTTGAGATCGTGGGTGCTAACGCCGAGATGATGGACACCAACCGCATGACCACCGATGAAATCCTTGAAAACATCCACTGTGGCGTGGATGAAGAGGGAGAGATCATCGACCTGGACACTGGAAAGCTGACCGGCATCTGGTACGAAGAAATTGAATATTGATAAAAACGACGCAGAGTGACAGCCCTTCGGGGCTGGTAATGCGGCAGGCCGGTCACAAGCCCGGCCAGAAAGGATGAATATTATGAAAACTTACTATTTCCCCGACAATGAACACTTTGACGCTTTCTTTGGCGCTTCCGCCCCAATCTGCGTAGACCTGGCCGAGCTGGAACGCCTGGCTCGTGGCTGGGAGATTGACATCGAGGGCCTGATGGAACAGGTTCACGAGGCCAGCGAGAGCGAGATTGCAGAGTACGGTATCGCAGAGTGACGGGGCTACGGCCCCGGTAATGCGGCTAAGAGCGGTCACAAGCCCGCCGAACTCCGCAAGAAGGAGGAAACCAAAATGAGAGAAAGCCAGACGCCTATGAGACTGGTGAACCTCTGGCCAAAAATGATTCCAGGCGTATACGAGACGATGAATGGAATGGCTGCTATGCGAGGAAACAAGGTGAACTACCCGGACTATTGCCCACTCCCGATAGGAGCGGCGTTTTCCATTATCACGCTAAAGGAATCGGTTGAGACTGCGGCAAAACTCGCAGCAGAACTCACCGCGTGTTGGGCATGGCAAAAAAACAAAACAATATATAGTTTTGACTACGATTTAGCCAAGGTGTTAATGGAGCAAGCAGACAGCATGACAGAGGATGATGTTTTGCCAGCTGATCTTCTCCTGCACTTGCCGTACCAATGCATATACATCAAGGCGCCGTTAATGGACGGGACAGATGGTTTTTTTGCATGGATAGAATACGACCTAACCAACAAACGAACAGAGTTGCGCCTACAAATGGTGAGGAACGGGATGGTTGCAACATTTCCGATGGTTCTTCATCTCATCCCCCAAAAAACAATCCGGGAATGCATCGCGGATACCGCGGAGGAGAGCAGAAAACATGCTGTAATTCCGGTGCCAGGGGAAAACGCCTTAGATGAGGGCTGGAGGGTGCATTTACAGGCTATCCAATTAATTCTGTACCTGGTGTCGGAAAACGCAGAAATCACAAGCGGCCCATCCCCAGAACCGGACAACAATCAGAAATCCAGAAAAGGCCAAAAGAAAAAAAGCAGCGTAAAGGTAAAAAGCGTAGGCGTACGTATTGGCGCGGCGATCCGCAAACTCAAAGCCCAACCGCCCACTCACGCAGAGATAGAGCCAGGTAGCGGCTCCAAAAAAACTCCGCACTCCCGCCGGGGACACTGGCACCATTTTTGGACGGGGCCAAAGGGTGGAGAACGTAAGCTGATCCTAAAATGGGTTGCCCCGACGTTTATCCACCTGGAAAACAGGCAGGACAATGTGGTTGTATACCCAGTAAAAAAGCGAAAGGAACGCAAAAAATGAATGAACAAAAACTGATCCAGGACGCCCTCTCCACCCCCGACCGTGACGCCTTCGTCTCCGACTGGGCGCTATCCAGCATCTGGGGCGACGAACCCACCGCCCCCATCCCGGTGGACCGGGTGCAATACCTGGCCCAGCTCTGGGAAGACGTCCGAAAGAGCGTGGCAGAACTCCGGGCCATGACCGGCCTGACACAAGGCAAGTTTGCCGCCTGGTACGGCATCCCACCCAGGACCGTCCAAAACTGGGAGAGTGGGGCCAGCAACGCCCCTGAATACGTACGCCTCATGCTAGTCCGATTGGTCCGAGAGGATTTTAGCCATGGCAAAAAAAGCTAAAATCTGCACCATGTGCGGGGCAGAGTTTACAGGTGGGGCGGGCGCAATGTACTGCCCCGCCTGTAAAAAAATCTACAAACGTCAAAAACAGGCGGAGTATAGAGCGAGGGACAGGATAAAAAAAGAGGATGTTCCGACACAAAAAGCGATCCCGTTTCTGGATCAAAACGGCACCCTTCGTTCCGGCGTTCCCGGAGTGACATGGAGGCCAAAAGAGAAACAATGGATGGTGATGTATTGCAAAAAATATTTAGGGCAATTTACCAATTTAGAGGATGCCGTTGCAACCAGAAAAGCCGCCGAAGCGGCCAGGAAACCTAGATTTTGCAAAACTTGTGGGAAACAAATTCCGAGTGATTGGGATTACAGGATACGTTACTGCTCGGAAGCGTGCAGAGAAAAGCAGATGAACGATTACCACAGGGAATATTATAAAAAACTAAGGAAAGCGGTCCCTCGAATCTGTATTATTTGCGGAAAACCCATACCAGAAGAAATAAACGGGCATGTAAAAGTTTGCTCAGATGCGTGCAGGGACATTATGACGAAAAGAACCGCTGAAAAAAGGCGTGCAACGCTGTCAGTGGGAAAAAGGTCTAGGCCGAAAGAAATACAGGACAGGAAAGGCATTTCGTTTTGCCTGCCTGCCGGGATGCTCGATAAGCTCAAAAACAATGCAGAGCAGGAGCAGAAAACTGTAAGCCAATACCTGCGTGATCTTATCCAGCGCGAGATCGACAAAAAAGAGGGGACGGAGTAATCCGTCCCCTTTTCACAAGCTTTTCCGCCGAATCGACGCCAAATCGTTGTTGACCGTCCCCCGACTCACATCGAGTTCAGCGGCCACGTCCTCGATAGCCCACCCTCTCCGATAGTGCAGCTCGAACGCCGCCCTCTCCCGGTCGGTGAGCCAAGGGTTTCCGTGCATTTTTTCGAGTTGTGCGGGGCTGTACCGATAGCGTGGCATACCACCACCCCCTCAATCAAGCACCCCCAGACGGCCCAGCACAGCGGCCAACTCATCCCGTTTGACAGGGCGCTCCGGCTCCTGCCCGTCCACGATGCCTTTCAGTGTGGCTTTCTCCCAGTGCCCCTGTTTTTTGCTCCACTCCGGTTCCGCCACAGCGGCGGCAAACGCCATAGCCTTAGTGTACAGCGCGTAGGCCTGCGCCCCCGTCATCTCTGCCAACAGCTTGTTGATATCCATATCCTCATCCTCCTTCTCTGGCCGCTGAATGGTGGCCGGTTTTTTTGTCACGAAATAGTATTTTACCTGCTGCTTGAACAGCGAATAGTCCCCCTGCGTCCGCGCCGTCCGGGTGCTGGCAGGATCGTTGATGTAGATGGTATTCCCGGCGATTTTCCACACCAGGACGAAGTGCCCGGAAGACGTCCAAAGCCCACGGCCCATGCAGGCGATCACAAGATCACCCTGGTCCACGGCGGCCTTGGCCTGGGCGTGGTACGGGCTGTTGGGCTTGCCGTAGATGCTGGCCCCGTTGAGCATCTTGCAGGTCAGGCCGAAGCGCTTGGCAGCGGGGGCGAAGTAGCCGTAATAAGTCCCCTGGTGCGGGGCCTTGTAGCCGTGGGCCAGCGCCCAGGCGCACTCGGTCTTCGGCGTGACGGATTTGTCCGCCCAGGTGGCCAGCACCATCGCCATGGCAGTGGGGCCGCAGCCGGATTTGCCGATGGTGGTTTTCTCCCCCTTGGCCGAATAGTCCACGTTGGCCCAGCGAGGGTCTGTTTGCAGGTAGCTGGTTGGTTTATCCATCGTTTTTGCCCTCCGTTTTCTTCGTGAAGAAATACGTGATGATCGCCCCGTAGGCCGTGCAGAACAGCGCCACAGCGTCCTGGTTCACATCCACCGGCGAAAACAGTAAGGCGATCATCGCCCCGGTCATGGCCAGCGTCACCAGGCTCTTCACGTCCAGCAGCTTTAACAGTTGTTTCATACGTTTCCCTCCCTACAAAAAATCGTTGTTCTCAAGCCGCGCTCTGTACACATTCTCGATATGCCCGATGGAGATAGCGGCCTTGTCGTTGGGAAAATCCGGGTGTGTGGCACAGTAGCGGTTGTACTCCGTGATATCTTCCAAAATCTCGTTAAAATGCTCTTGGCTATGCCGCTCCCCTTGGAGTAGCTCATCCGCAAACCGCAAAATCCGCACCCGCAGGCGCTTGGCCTTGTCTCTGCCATCCTCTTCGATGTGGCTTTTCAGTTGTTCGGAAATCCCGGACAGTTGGTCCGCAATATCTCCTAGAATAGCCTTCCCGATTCTCCGGGCCAGCCACGTCCAGGGGTTGATTTTAATGGGGATGATCTCAATGGCAACGGACGAACCCAGCACAGCCAGGAGCGCCGTGATGATCTGTTCAGGTTCCATATTCTGGCACCTCGTTTCTTTAAGTTTGGCCCCCGCAATGCGCGGGGGCCGTTATGCTTACTGTGCATCGGCAGTGCCACCGTATTCGGAGGGCACCAGTTCGGGCATGCCGCAGTCCTCAATCAGGACTTCGGCAACCTGCTTCTTCAGCTTGGGGGGCACCTGTTCAAAGGTGGTCTTACCCAGAATAATTCTGGAAGCAAAGAGCATCGCCATCATATTCTCACTCCTTTCTGCTTTTAGCAGGATTCTAAACGCTAAATTAGCGAGTAGTTTACGCATAAACGATGTTGGCCATTTCCACGATGCACTCTTCGTGGAAGTCAGCTTGTGTGGAAAGAGCGGATACCTGCTCTTTCAGCAGTTTGTTCTCCGCCTGCAAATCCTCCACAGTCACAGGCTTCTCAGGCTCCACCTCCGGGTGCTCTGCGTTGTAGGCATCCAGCGCCTCCTGGTCCACCACCAGCGCCGTCACAGCGCCGTCCTGCACGGTGAGGATGCAGAAACCCTTAGTGTTGATGTAGTCCATCAGCAGGGTGTCGGGGAGAGAGACGGAGTTGGGGAAGGGGGTGGAGGTTGGGTTGCCGTGGTTGGGGCCTTGGGTGTTGATGTAGTACATGGGTGTCCCTCCTTTTTATCCAATACATAAGACGTAATATTTGCGACCAGAAATATTATATTGGTCCTCCGACGATCTGCTACTATACCAAAATAAAGTTTTTTCGTCTGTGCTTTTTTTTGCCCATGAATAGTTGGCATTAGTATAAGCGAAACCGACATCAGCCGTATAATTAGTAGACAATTCATTCGCGATTATAAACAGAGAACCACCGGCAGTTGCCATATAGTGATACATCATTATAGCAACTTTAATTTTGAAGTTGGATGTAATACTACACGGATTACTATCCCCATACGTCCCCGTCCCCACATAACTAACAACCTGCACCCTCGCCTTATCCCCCAACTTCCCCAGGTATTCGATGGTGGTGCCAGCGGGGATAGCGGCGTAGCCGGTGACGGGTTGGTAGCGGTCGACAACAACATGGTCGCTAACCTTTGAAAATATAGCGTCACTAGGAAAGAACACCACCATGTCTTGTAAATCTGCTTTATTGTTTCCAGCATTCACACTATACGCAAAGGTTGCGTATTTACCTTTCAAAACTGAAAAAGTGTTCACTGCATTAGAATTACCACCATTTGTGGTAACAGAGGAATCGGCCTTGGAAAGAGACACGGAACCATCATCAGTTACAGTGATATTTCCAGTCGCATCGGCAGCATAGTCCAATCTTGTATCTTGGGAACCATTATTCTTCGGTGTAATACTAAAGCTCCCAGTCACTACCTCCCCCAACGTATACCCCGCCTCTTTCGCATCATCGCCTTCTTGATACGCATTGGGGTCGGTTGAGACGGGGTAGGTGGTGGTGGTTCCGGCGGGGATTTTTGCATAGCCGTTGACTTTCTGGGCTTTGTCGGCAAAAATCCTATACGGGGCGCTTTCCAGGCGGAATGTTGCATCGGATGGAATAAAGAAAATTCCATCTATCACTGTGACATACTGATAGCTGCTATCCTTGGAAAATTTCAAAAACTTTCCTTTCAGATTGTTAAGGCTTGTAATTGTATTAGAAGATGTTGCTTCTAAAATAGCGGAGCTAGAATTTACAAGATACGGATCACCAGATTCGGACACGGAACAGCTTGACGCATACTCCACGATTATGCGCTGCGTACCGCTACCGTATTCAGCCCGCGTGCTTATCAGCGTTTCTTTTGCAGATTCCAACGTATACCCCGCCGGAATCTCCTGCGCTGTCGTAACGGTTTTACGCCACACATGCAATTCCCCCGTATTCCCCAAAGCCTGAAACATGCCGTCGGGGGTGGTGGAGGGGGGGAGGCCGATGATGGGA
>ERZ1034920.681-NODE-681-length-25270-cov-7.115566_pt1 | contig 25270 bp, 30 predicted proteins | sample MGYA00520688_ERZ1034920 | MGnify/ENA primary metagenome ERZ1034920 (study PRJEB33766, sample SAMN09781785) | gut metagenome | biome: gut microbiome | host: Homo sapiens | place: Madagascar | study: EMG produced TPA metagenomics assembly of the PRJNA485056 data set...
CCCTAAATGGATCGTTTTTTAGAAAGGAGGCAGGAGGTATGGCACGACCAAGAGAGCCAATCGACCTTGTAAAGGCGAAAGGCAGAAAGCATTTAACAAAAGCAGAATACGAGCAGAGAAAGAAAGCGGAAGTTACGGCACCGTGCGACAATGTAACACCGCCTGCATACCTAACAAAGAAAGAGAAAGAGAAATTTAATGAGATCGCGCGACAGTTAATAGATATTGGCATAATGACAAACCTAGATTGTGACGTTTTGGCGCGTTATGTGCGAGCGGATAGCGAGTATTTGAAACTAACAAAGCAGCTTAACAAAATTAAATTCGTACCGGACAGAAAAAGCGAGACAACAGAGGAGATACAAATAGACGAGCAGTTAGGAAAATACGGTTATTTGCAAAAATTACAGTTAAAGGCAGCGAAACAATGTAACGAGTGCGCGAGAGAGTTAGGCTTGACGATTTCTAGCCGTTGCAAATTGGCAATGCCGAAGACAGAGGAAACACCGCCGGAAAATAAATTCTTGAAACACGCGCTATAATATGGATCGCGTTACAAAATTTGCGAAAGCAAACGTAAAAAATAAAAAAGATTTCGGCGAGGACGCGCGGTTAGCGTTCAAACGTCACATTGACGATCTAGCGCGATCAAAAAAAAATGATCCTAATTTTCCTTATAGGTTTGACGAGGAAAAGGCGGAGGACATTATAGAGTTAGCCAACAAATTAACCATAGCAGAGGGCGAGGGAAACGAACAATTTACCTGCGCCGGGTTCCAAGAGTTTATATTAGGATCCCTTTTTGGTTGGGTACACAAAGAAACCGGAAAGAGACGTTTTACAGATAGTTACGTACAAGTTGCGAGACAGCAGGGAAAGAGCGTGTTAAATGCCATTTTAGGTATTAAATGCTGCAATTTCGATAATTACAATTACGGTCAGATATATTGTACGGCAACAAAAGCAGACCAAGCGCGAATAGTTTTAAAGGAAATTATCAAATTTATAAATGCAGATAACGACCTAAAGGAATTGTTTGATATAAAAGACTACAAAAGCGAGATTACCGGGAAAATAACAAGCACGGTAATTAGGGCATTAGGTAGAGACACACACACCATAGACGGTTTTAGACCGTATCTTGGAATAGTAGACGAGTACCACGCACATAAAGACAACCAAATGTATAAGTTACTTAAGGGTGGTACAAGAAAATTAAAACAATCGTTAATATCAGTTATCACGACCGCAGGATTTAATCTAAATGCGCCGTGCTATGACTTGTATAAATATTGCCGCCGTGTATTACGTGGAATTGACGTAAACGAGCGGCAGTTTATTTATATAGCCCAAATGGACGAGAAAGACGACATTTGGGATCCTGCAAATTGGATAAAATGCTGCCCGCTAACCGGCAAAGATCCGGAGTTGGTAGCAGCAATGCAGGAGGACGCCCGAAAAGCACAGAGCATGGGCGGCGCAGAATTGCGCGATTTTCTCACAAAAGCCCTAAATATATGGGTAACAAATGCGGAAACCGCCTTTTTAGACCTTGCAGAATGGGAAAAATGCGGCAGCGAGAGAGATTTAAGCGACTTTGCGGGAAAGCAAGTTATAGTCGGCTTGGATTTATCGAGCGGCGGCGACCTAACAAGCTATTGTTTGGAGTTCCCATACGAGGACGAAGAAACCGGAGACCGCAAGTATTTTCTACATAGTCATTCGTTCATGCCAAGTCATAGGCTGCAAGAGCACATGGACTTAGAGGACAACGCACCGTATGTTATATGGCAGCAACAAGGCTTGCTAACAGTAACGACGGCAGCAGGAGGCATTAAGACAGACTACAAGACGATATTAAGCAGCCTGCACGATATTGTAGACAAATACCAATTAGACGTTATGGCGATCGGCTACGATCCACATAACGCAAGCGCGTTTTTGCTAGATTTAGAGGATTTCGGTTGCGATCTGATAGAAATTAAGCAGAGCGCAAGAAGTCTTAACGACGCAACGATAGATTTTCAACTAGAGGTAAAAGCGCACAACATGGAATATAACAAAGGAAACGTTTTATTAACGCGATCCATGAATGACGCTATCATATCCGAGCCGAACAGTTTCGGGGAGATAAAAATAGACAAAATGTTACAGAAAAACCGTATTGATCCGTGCGACGCTGCAATTTGCGCCCATAAAATTGCAATGGGAGCAGATTTAGAAACAGTAGATATTAACGACGCGGTAGGTGCATTTTTGGAAATGTACGAGTAAAAGGCAGGTGTAAAAATGAATTTTTTTGACATGATCGGTTCAAAAGTAAAGAAAGAACCGCAAAACAGAACAACAGTAGCGCTAAACGACGAGAAGTTATTAGAACGGTTGGGCGTTACGGCGCCTTTTAATCGTCCGATTTCGGAGATAACGTATTTTACGTGCTTAAAAATGCTTTCAGAGACAGTAGGGAAAATGCCTATCAAGTTCTATGCAAAAGGCAGGAAAGAGGCGGAACCAAATAGCGCGTTTTATCTGTTAAAGCATAGACCTAACCCGCAAATGACACCTACAACGTTTTGGACGGCAGTAGAAAACAATAGAAATCATTTCGGAAACGCTTATGTGTGGATCCAAGCGGAATTTAACAAGATGAAATACGGAGGCGACTACAAAATAAAAAGTCTATGGGTTATGCCGTCAAACGACGTAACGGTAATAGTAGACGACAAAGGTATATTCGGAGGAAAAGGAAAACTTTACTATTGGTACACGGATAAATACAGCGGAGAAAGTTACTTTTTCCCGGAATACGAAGTAATGCACTTTAAGACCTCAACAACATTTGACGGAATAACCGGCGAAAGCGTCCGGAGCATTCTAAAAGCAACAATAGACGGCGCGTTGGCGTCACAGAATTTCAAAAATAAATTGTACGAGGGAGGCTTAACGGCGCGTGCAGCGCTGCAATATACCGGTGACTTAGATCCAAAGAAAGAAAAAGCGTTGATCGCAAAGTTTGAGAAATACGCAACCGGGGCTAACAACGCAGGCAAATTTATACCCGTTCCAATCGGAATGAGAATAGAACCATTAAGTATTAGCTTAACAGACAGCCAATATTACGAATTATCGAAATATACGGCATTACAGATAGCCGGGGCATTCGGAATTAAGCCGAACCAAATTAACGACTATGAAAAAAGCAGCTACAACAATTCAGAAATGCAACAACTTTCTTTCTACGTAGACACAGAGTTATACATACTCAAACAGTACGAGGAGGAAATTAACTATAAGTTGTTGGATCCGTCAGAAATCGAGCAGGGCTTGTATTTCAAATTTAACGAAAACGTCATTTTGAGGACAGACACAAAGAGCCAAGCGGAGATCTTAAGTAAGTACGTGCAGAATGGTATAAGAACGCCAAACGAGGCGAGAGCATTACTAGACGCACCGGACAAAGAGGGCGGAGACGACCTAATGTGCAACGGAAATTATATTAAGTTGACACAATTAGGAGCAAATTACGGCAAGAAAGGAGGAGCAAACTAAATGGCATTATTTAAGTTGACAAAGCGCGACCGCAACAACAAATTACGAGAGGTTGGATCTATCGAGATCAGAAACCAAACGGACGAGAGCGCGGATCTTTGCTTTTTCGGCGACATCAATAGCGAGAGTTTAGGAGAGTGGCAAAAGTATTATCCAGAGGATAAAGCACCGTCCGACGTTAAAGATTTCTTGGATCAGTTAGAGAATGTATCGAAAATTAACGTACATATCAACAGCGGCGGCGGATCAGTATTTGGCGGGATTGCCATTTACAATATGCTTAAGCGTTTCGACGCCGAAATAACAGTTTATGTAGAGGGATTGGCGGCTAGTATTGCGTCGGTTATTGCAATGGCAGGCGACAAAATCGTTATCCCGGCTAACGCGCAAATGATGATCCACAAACCAAGTAGCATTGCGTGGGGGAATGCTGACGAAATGCGAAAAGAGGCGGACATATTGGACGGTTGCCAAAAGGTTATATTAAATACCTATATGCAACACGTCAAAGAGGGCGTTACAGAGGACACAGTTAACGATCTTATCAATGCCGAGACTTGGAAAAACGGCGTAGAATGGCAAGAATATTTCGATATTGAAGTATCAGAAAGCAGCCAAGCGGTAGCAGCGGCGAGCGATTTTTACGACGCTTATAAGCATACACCAGGGAATTTATCAACCAAACAAGAAACAGACGAAAAATTGACGGCAGAAAAAATAGCCGCCGCGGTAATTAGTGCAATTAAAGACAATTTTACCGGAGAGGAACCGCAGGAGCCACCAAAAGAGCCGGAAAACGACTTGGAACGCAAGAAAGCGGAGATATTAGAAGATTTGGACTATATCTAAGTCTTAAAAATACAATCTTTTCACAAGGAGGAAACGAAAACATGAGTAAGGAAATGAGAGAATTACTTAACAAGATCAACGCAAAGAAAGCCGAGATCAAGGCACTTGTAGCGGACGGAAAGATCGGGGACGCGACAAGCGCAAAAGAGGAGTTAAAGGATTTACAGAAATCATTTGATATTCTTGCAGATCTTGACGACGACGACGCGCAGAACGCGCAGCAGCAGGCGCAGCAGGGAACAGCGCAGACGGCAGCAGGGGAGAAAAACGGACTTGCAAAGCAGGTAAAGGCGTTTACAAATGCCATTAAGGCTGCATGGAAGAAAACGGACATTTCCCCGGAAGATAAAGAGATCCTTAACGCTATGTCAGAGGGCAGCGACGAGGACGGCGGCTTAACAGTGCCAAAAGATATTAAAACAAAAATTAAAGAATTGAGACGTAGCGAGGACGCATTAGAAACATTGGTTAATGTAGAACACGTTACCACCAATTCCGGATCACGCGTAATTGAACGCGAGGCAGATCAAACACCGTTCGACAATGTAGACGAGGCGGCAGAGTTCCCGGACGTTTCAACGCCACAGTTTGAGAACGTAGATTACAAGATTAAGAAAAAGGGCGGCATTCTTAAGGTAACGCAGGAATTATTAAGCGATACCGTAGAAAACATTATGAATTACCTTAAGAAGTGGATTGCCAAGAAAGCAAAGGCAACACGTAACTTTATGATTATTGCAAAGATCAAAGAGATTTGTAAGGGGTTGGAAGTTACAGTTACCGGCTTAGACAACCTTAAGGATATTTTTAATGTAATGCTTGATCCTGCTATCGCATTAGGCACAGTTGTGGTAACCAATCAGAGCGGTTTTAACTTCTTGGATAAGTTAAAAGACGAAAAAGGCAATTACATTTTACAAAAAGATCCTACGCAGCCGACAAAAAGATTATTATTTGGCGTTTATCCGGTAAAGGTATTATCAAATAAAACATTACAGAATATCGACGGAAAGGCGCCGATTATTTGCGGAGATCTCAAAGAGGCAATTACTATTTTTGATCGCGAAACACTCACTATTGATATTTCCAATCTTGCAGCGGGAATGTGGGAAAGAGATCAGACCGGAATTAAGGTTAGAGAGCGTTTAGACATTCAGACGGTAGACGCAGACGCGGTAGTTATGGGATTGGCTACCGTATCAACAACCGGAACAGATCTTAACGGCGACGGAGTACCGGACGACATTAACGGCGACGGAGAGTACAACGAGAAAGAGTTAAACAAACTCACAAAAGCGCAGATCTTAGCGTTAGCGAAAACAAAGTCTTACACAATGACAAAGACAGAGGAAGATACTAAGGCGGATATTATCGCAGAGTTTTTAACACAGCAGGCAGGTTAAAGAAAGTGCCCTAATCGGGCACTTTTTATTATGCAATAAAGCGAGGTAGAAAAAATGATTTTAACACTTGACGAGGTTAAAAACCACTTAAGAGTAGATCTTGACGAGGACGACGGACTTATTAAAAATCTGATAACTGCCGCGCAGCAGTATTTAGAAAATGCCACCGGAAAAGAATACCCGGAAACCGATAGCGAGGGAAAAGAAATAGATTACAGCTTAGAAAAAGTGTATCTCAACTTGCTAATCGCGTATTGGTACGAAAACCGAGGGGCGACAAGTTCTAACAAGTCAAGCGCAGCGGGAGGATCAGTACCGGACGAGTTTACGTATTCTACGAGATCGCTTTTATTGCAGTTGCAATTAAAGTGAGGCGGTAACTATGGATATAGGAAGAACAAACAAAAGGGTTTCATTTTGTAAATTCGTAGAAGAAAAAAACGAAATGAACCAAACAACGCAGGTTCTTAAAAAGATCCGCACAGTTTGGGCGAGCGTGGAACCGAAAAACGGGCGCGAGTATATCGAGGCAGAAAAGGAACACCCGGAGTTAACCTACATCATAACAACCCGCTACATGGAGGACGTAACGCCGGATATGTTTATACAATACCGGGATCGTTTATTTAATATCCGATCAATACGCAACATACGCGAAAACAACGAAATGTTGGAAATGTCTTGCACGGAAAAAATAGACGAGACAAGGAGCGTGATAGAAAGTGGCTAATTTTAATTTTGAATTGGACGGATTGGACGAATTGGAAAGCGACTTAAGGTTTGCCATGGAAGAATACCCAAAGGAAATGCGGAGCGGCTTAAGAAAAATCGCAAACGATTTTAAGAAAAGCTGCAAAGCAAGAACACCGGACGGAGACACAAGCAAGGACGCGTCGAAAAAGCTACGTAAGAAATTCGGAACACGAACAAAAGTAGAGGGAGACACAACAATAGCACTTGTTTACAATTCGGCAAGACATTTTCATTTAGTGGAAAACGGACACAACCTAGTAAGAGGAGGAAAAACAATAGGTTGGGTGCCGGGAAAACATATGATGGAGCAGACGAGAAACGAATACCAAGACGTTATACCGGAAAAATTCGAGAAATTATGCGACGAGACGTTAAGGAGGCATGATTTATAGTGCTATCAAATGTTGACATTAAGGCAGCAGTTAACGAGTTGTTGGAAAAAGCTACCGGCTTAACAGTATATGGAAAAGAAGTAACAGAGGGCTATAAAACGCCCTCTTTATTTGTGGAAAAAGTTAGTAAACCGTTCAAACGCGAAACGATAGGTTACGCAAAGTCGGGCTTTACTATCAAAATTACCTATTTCCAATCAGCACCAAACGAATTAGAGCAAATGAGGCTATTAGACAAGGTGCGCGACGCGTTCGGAATGTGCGTAAAGATCGCGGATAGAAAGTTGACGGTAGGAGAAATAACGCACGATTACGTAGGACAAAAAGAAGATATTTTGCAAATATCGGTGGATTTTGATTTTTACGAAAACACCGTGCCGGAGGAAACGGCAGAAATAGCAAGCGAATATGACTTAGAAATCAAGAAAAACGAGGAGGCATAAAATGAGTACATTAAAAGCACCAGAAATTAACATTTCGTTCAAAGAAAAAGGCGCAAGTCTCATTACGAGAGGATCCCGAGGAATTGTGCTTTTAGCAGTAAAAGACACAATCGTAGCGCCGCTTAAAAACCCGGTTACAATCACGTCAACCGGGGATATTCCTAGCACGTTAGACGACACAACAAAGGCGCAGATCAAATTAGCTTTAATCGGCTATCAGACGGCGCCTATTAAAGTATTGGTATATGGAATGGGTATTGCAAAAGAGGCGGAGAGTGACGCCGTAGAAACGGCGTACACGGCAGCGCAGAAAGCGTGGAAAGATATTAAATTCGATTACTTGGCAATCCCTACCGTATCAACAGACGGAAAGACGCAGGAAATTGTAACATGGGTTAAGTCAATGAGAACAGCAAAAAAGAGGATCAAAGCGGTATTGCCTAACGTCGCAGCAGACACGGAGGGAGTAATTAACTACACGATCAATAAAAATGTGTACGCAGAGACTATTACCAATGAGGACGGAACGATAAGCAGAGTAACAACGGGATACACGGCGGAGCAGTATTGCGGACGCATTGCAGGTTTACTTTGTGGAACACCGTTAACTATTTCCGCAACATACGCGCCACTTGGAGAGTTAGACGATTGCGAACGCGTGGAAAACATGGACGAGGCAGTAGGAAAAGGGCAGTTTATTGTTTTCTACGACGGAGAGAAAGTTAAGGTATCGAGAGCGGTTAACTCATTCACTACAACCGTGCAGGGCAAAGGAGACACATACAAGAAATGCAAGATCGTAGATTGTATGGATCTTATCGCAGACGATTTAACAAAAGCAATCGAGGACGACTACTTAGGCAAGTATGCAAACAGTTATGACAATAAATGCGTGCTTATTTCCGCAATCAAAATGTACCTTAAGCAGTTGAATATTAACGGTATCGTATCAGACGATTTTAGCGTAGATTTCGACATTGAGGCAATTAAAACATATTTGGTAGGCAAAGGAAAATACACGGAGGAAGAATTGGCAGCAATGGACGATACGGCTATCGCAAAGTTAGATACCGGATCAAGAGTAATGCTTAAGGCAAATGTAACAATCTTAGACGCTATGGAGGACGTAGATTTGCCTATCGCAATCTAAGAAAGGAGAAAAACAACATGAAAGATTTTAACGCAAACCAAGTAATTAACGGTACTTGGGGGCAAATTTGGTACGACGGTGAGTACATGGCGGAGTTAAAGGCTTTTAAAGCAGAAGTAGGCTACAAGAAAACCGCAGTATCGCAGGTTATGAAAATGGCGGACGGTCAGAAGATTACCGGATTAGAGCCAAAGGGAGAATTTAAGTTACACCATGTAAACGATAGTGTAATGAAGAAAGAACAGGCAGCAGTTAAGGCAGGAAAGACACCGACGCATACGATTATTTCAAATGTAAATGATCCGGACGCGATCGGAGCAGAAAGAGCCGCGTATTATAATTGCGTGTTAGATAAGATGATCCTTGCGGATTTCGAGCAGGGAAAATTAGGCGAAAGATCCTATGCGTTCACGTTTGACGATTGGGATCCGATCGAAACAAGTTCGTAATACAACTTACAAGGGCTGCGAATTGCAGCCTTTTTTTATTTTTAAGAAAATGGAGGGCTAACAAATGAATTTAGCAGAGAAATTATTAAAAATTGATAAGGGCGAGTTTGACAAGGAGAAAACAAAAGATATTCCAAGCAAAATGTTAAGCGAATTGTTCGGAGAGCCTACAAAGATCACAGTAAAAGCGATTGATCCACAGGAGGTATTAGACATTTCCGCAAGCGGACTTGACGACGAGGGCAACCCTATTATTAAAAAGTCACTTGAAACAAACGCAATTTTAACAGCAGCAGCGGTAGTGGATCCGCCACTTAAGGATACAGAGTTACTTAAGCACTTAGGCGTACAGACACCGAGCGCGGCGGCACTTAAGCTATTTAAGGGCGAAGTTAACAAAATTGCAATCGAGGTTAATAAGTTAGCCGGATTTGATATTGGAGACGACACCGACGAACAATTAAAAAACTAATCGAAACCGATAGCGAAGTACAGTTTGATTACTTACACTATCGGTTTTTACATTGGAAAGTTGGCGAGTATATCAACTTGCCATACGGAGCAAAAAGAATAGCACACGCCTATATGCAGCAGTACGTAGAGGATAGAAACGAAGAATTACAACAAATATTCGGATCCGGAGAGGAGGGTTAGGCAATGGGTAGAGTAATAAGCACCTGCATTCAGTTTATAGATCAATTTACGAAACCGTCGCAGGAAACATTAAAAGCAATGCGGAAAATGAGTAGCGAGGCGAAAGCTACCGGAAAGTCTATTAAAAGTGCAGGAGACACCATAGCCAACGCCGGATCCGCAATGACTAAAAGTGTTACCGCACCGATAGCGGGCGTTGGAATAGCGGCAGTTAAAACGGCTGCCGACTACGAAAGCGCCATGAGTAACGTACAAGCAATTACCGGAGCGACCGGAGACGACTTTAAGAAATTAACACAATTAGGAAAAGATCTTGGAGCGTCTACCGCATGGAGCGCGCAGGAATGCGCCGAGGCAATGCAATACACCGGCATGGCAGGTTGGACGGCAAAAGAAAACATAGACGGCTTAAAAGGTATATTGGATCTTGCGAGCGCGTCCGGTACAGATCTTGCGAGAACGTCGGATATTATGACGGACGCAATAAGCGCATTTGGCTATAAGGCGTCAGATAGCGCAAATTTCGCGGACGTAATGACAAAGGCTTGTACGTCCGCTAACGTGTCGGTAGATACATTGGGAGAAAGTTATAAATACTGCGGCGCAATCTGCGGAACAATGGGTTATTCAATAGACGAAGTTACAACCTCATTGGCAGTAATGGGAAATATGGGAATTAAGGGCAGCCAAGCAGGAACCACCCTTAAAAACGCAATATCAAACATGGCAGCACCAACAAAGAACATGAAAGCGGCTATGGACGATTTAGGCATAAGTATAGTAAACCAAGACGGATCAATGAAATCTTGGGGAGACGTCATTAAAAACCTGCAAGGATCCTTTAAAGGATTGACACAAGATCAGCAAGCGGCATACGCAAAACAGTTATTCGGAAAAGAAAGCATGGCGGGTATGCTTGCGATTATAAATACGTCAACAAGTGATTATAACGCGCTTGCGGACAGCATTAAGAATAGCGGCGGCGCAGCAAACGACGCGGCACAGACACAGTTAAATAACCTTAACGGACAATTAACCCTATTAAAATCCGCGCTAGAGGGTGCGGCAATAACGATAGGAGATAAATTGCTACCGTACATTAAAAACGCGGTAGGTTGGGTACAAAAGGCGACGGATTGGTTTAACGGCTTATCCGACGCACAAGTAAGTATGATAATGAAATTCGCAGGAATAGCGGCGGCGATCGGTCCCGCGTTACTGATTTTCGGTAAATTAGTATCGACGGTAGGAAAAGTATATAGCACGTTTGGAATGGTTACCGGGGCAATAGCAAAGGCGGGCGGAGTGATAGGACTTATAACAAGCCCAGCAGGAATTGTAATAGCGGTACTTGCAGGCGTAGCGGCTGCCGCATTTCTGATAATTAAAAATTGGGATAAAGTAAAACCGGTTGTTATGAAAGTAAAGGACGCCTTTGTAGGAGTAATGCCAACAATTAAACAAGCGGTAACAAATGGCATAAGCGCAATAATGCCGATCATAACGACACTGATTAGTACGTTCAAAGAGGTTTTACCAAAAGCAATAAACGTGGCGAAAAGCGTAATTGCAGCGATCGCACCGGTTATTAAGACGGTTGTTAATACAATATCTACAATCGTTCCGGTTATTGCGAAAACGTTTGTGTCGGTGGCACAAAAATTAACACCGGTTGTTAAGACAATAGCAAATATCGTAAAAACAGCAATACCGATAGTGGGTAAGTTATTTGCAGCAGCGTTTACATTTGTTGGTAGCACAATAACTAAGGTTATGCCGTATATAAATAGAATTGCAAAAGTAATAGGATCTGTCCTTGTATTTGCGGTTAAAGCGGTAAGCCCGGTATTATCAAAAATGGCATCAACATTTAGCACGGTATTTACGAGTGTTTTTAACATTGTAAGCAAAATTGCAAACAAATTAAAGCCGGTATTTAACGGCATAGGAACAATAATAAAAATTGTAATGTCGTTAATACAAACAAGAATAAAAATAGCATTTACAATAGCGGCAAACGTGATAGAAAGCACGGTTGGAAGTATAAAGCAATATATAAGCGGCGTAATAAAAGTATTTAATGGAATTTTGAATTTTATAAGCGGAGTATTTACCGGTAATTGGAAAAAGGCTTGGGAGGGCGTCAAAGAAATATTTGGCGGTTGTTTTGAGGCATTAGCCGGATTGTGTAAAGTTCCTATTAACGCAGTTATTGGATTGATAAATAGCGCGATAGAGGGAATTAACAGCATTTCGGTAGACATACCGGACGGAATACCGCTTGTAGGAGGAAAACATATTGGTTTTAGCATTCCTAAAATTCCTGCATTGGCAAAGGGTACACCTAATTGGCTAGGTGGTTTAGCACAGATCAACGAAAAAGGCGGAGAGATTGTAGATTTACCAAAAGGCACAAGGGTATATCCACATGACGAAAGCGTAAGTATTGCAAAAAACACGTCAAACGCCAAATTGTCTATGTTAGATAGGCGATTGGCAAAAATGGAGGCAGGAAAAGGCAAGAGCGACGGAAAGAAAGAGGTAAATATCACGATCCCAAAATTGGCAGATCAAATTATTGTAAAAGATAAGACGGATATAGACGAAATCGCCGACAAGATTGCTACAAACCTTAAAAATACTGCATTGAATATGGGGGTGTGTTAAGTGGAAATATGGTTTAAACAAGGAAAGAGAGAATTAAGATTACCTATCCTGCCTGCAAGCTGGGAAAACGCAGGCGGGCAGGACAACCACACGGAAACGGTTAACAAAACCGGAGAAGTCAATTTATTAGGACTTGACAAGCTAGACACTTTACCGATTAGCGCACATTTCCCGGAAAATCCAATGTATTACGATCAATACGCAGGCTACCCGAAACCTCAAAAATGCGTTGAGATCATAGAAAAGATAAAAGAAAATGGGGTTGCAACACTACTCATTACACCATACATAAACCGTCAGATCACAATAGAGAGTTTTACTTGGGGTTTCAAAGACGACGATAAAACCGGGGATATTTACTACACGATCGAGACAAAACGGTACAGAAAACCGACCACATCAAAAGGAAAAGGCAGACCAACCAAGAAAGCCAAAACCAAGACCGTAACGGTAAAGAAAGGTGATACATGGGCGAAACTTGCAAAAAAATATACCGGCAGCAGTAAAAACGCAAAAAAGATACAAAAGAAAAACAAAATGACCAATAAGAAAAAACCGCCGGTAGGGAAAAGGATAGTGATACCGGTATGAAAATTATTTGGACGAAGAAAAAAGACGGAAAGCAACTTAATATTACCAATGTTGTTGTTTCGACTACATGGAGCGGATCGGTAGAGCAGGCGGCAAGGGAGGCAACAATAACCGTACTAAACGCGCCTAACGATAGCAACATAACAAAACTGAAATTAAATATAGCAGTTGGAGACGTTCTTAAACTATACGAGGGAGACGACCTTTTATTTTATGGAGAAGTTCAGACAAGCGAAAAAAGAGCGGAGATCGGCACTATACAATATAAGGCGCGCGATCTTTTAGATCACTTGTTAAGAATAAACCATAAGCAAAAATTTAAGAATAAAACGGCAGAGGCTATTACAAAAGAGATATGCAAAAAGTATGGGATAACAACCGGATCTATTGTAGCAACAAAAAAAGTTATTAAGAAATTGATTATAGATGATAGTAGCCTATACGATATTATTATGACTGCATACTCAAAAGCGGCTAAGTCAACCGGAAAAAAGTACATGGCGTACATGAACGGAAAGAAATTTTGTGTAAAAACAAAAGGAACAACAGTAAGTAATTACGAATTGGACGAGTATAAAAACTTGTCTGCCGCGTCTTACGAGGAGAGCATAGAGAATATGGTAGACCAAGTAAAAATATACACGGACAAAGGAAAACAAGCGGGCGTCGTGAAGAACGCCGGGCACATAAAACGCTACGGTATATACCAAAGTATATATACAAAAGAGAAAGGCGTAAACGCGCAAACGGCGGCTAAGAATATGCTAAACGGCATAGAAAAGAAAGTGAACGTTGACGCGATAAGCGGAAATATAAAATGTATAGCGGGAAACGCGGTTAAGGTACATGACGCAGCAACCGGGCTTAAGGGTGTGTTTTGGATCCAAAACGATACGCATACATGGGAGAACGGACAACACAAAATGAGTTTAGAATTATCCTTTAAGAACGTTATGGATAAAAAAGACGAGGAAAGCACGGAGAAAAAGAAGAAAACCGGAAAAGGCAGCAGCAAAAGCATGGCGGGAACCTATACGGTAATAACAATAAAATCTATCATGCGTGCAGCGGCAGGCAGGAGCGCAAAAAGTGTTACAACGCTAAAAAAAGGCGATAAATTCGTATGCGACGGAAAGTACGAATATGTAAGCGGTACGGCGTGGTATCACGGCAGCGCAGGAGGAAAAAGCGGCTATGTATATAGCCCAAATGTAAAGAAATAAGGAGGCAGGAAATGAACGGCTACGAACGTATCATAAACATGATGAGAGAGCAGGGAGCGGTTAAAAATCCTGCCTCTTTACAATTAGGAGAAATGACAAGCGCGACAAGCTGCAAGGTGGGAGATTTAAAATTAGACGCCGACGACTTGTTAATACCGGAGCATTTGACGGACTACGAAATAAAAATAGACATAGAAAACAAAGGCACATTAACGGCGCCAACCACAACAAATGCGCAGCATAAACACGACGTAGAAAATTTAACAACAAAGAATACGAAAATAAAAGTACACGGAGCACTTAAAAAAGGCGACATTGTATTAGTATATAGACTAAGTGATGAACAGTACGCAATTGTAAACAAAATGGTGGAGGTGGTGTAAATGGGTTTATTTCCTGCATATATAGAGGACGAGGGAATAGTAGAAGAATTAGCAGAGGAATTAGAAACGCCGCGAGAATTTGGAATTGATTTTACCACCGGACAATTAACCGGAACAATAGTAGAGGGCGCAGAGGCTATAAAAGTATGGATCTATATAGCGTTGCAGGTGGCAAGATACCGCTATTTTATTTGTAGTTGGGAATACGGCAGCGAAATAGAGGAATTATACGGAAAAGGATATAGCGCAGAACACTTAGAAAGCGAAATAAGCAGAATGATAGAGGAATGCTTATTAGTAAATGAGTATATAGAAAATGTGGTTGTAGAAAATGCAACATATAAATTAGGGCGATTAAGCGCAACGGTAATAGTAACCACAATATACGAGGAAGAAATAAGTGAAACATACGAAACGGAGGTAGCGTAATGGAATACAACAAAGACTACGACACCGTGTTAGAGGATATGAAAGACAGAATAAGCGCGGACATATCCAAAGACGAGGGAACCTTAACCGCATTCGCGTTAGCACCGGCGGCAGCAGAAATAGAGGAGTTATATAGCAATTTGGAAGTTGCAGACGAAAACGGTAGCCCGCTAACCTGCGATAGAGAGCATTTAATTATTTTCGGAACACAAGATAATATACCAATTAAAACCGCGACGGCTGCGGTATGGCTTGCGAGATTTAACGAGGATTTCGAGGTAGGGGAGCGTTTCGAGTGTGGAGACCTAACATTTATCAGCACGCAGCAGGTAAGCGCGTTAAATTACTACTTGCAATGTGAACAATTAGGATCAGAGGGAAATACAAAACCCGAGGACGAATTATTACCGATCGAGTTTATTAGCGAGACAATAGAGGGCGAGTTAGTGGAATTGATCGAGGAGGCAAAGGACGACGAGGACACAGAAGTTTACCGCGAAAGATATTTAGCAGAAAAGCGCACAGAAAGCGTAATGAGCGGCAACCGAGCGTCGTATAAAACGAAGATAACAAGCATTACCGGAGTTGCAGCGGTTAAGTTAGTGAGGGTAACCAAGGCACATAAGAGAATAGACGCCTATATTATGTCGTCAACGTGGGGCGTACCAAATGTAGAGGTTGTTAATTTGGTACAGACAACAATAGATCCTATCGGAAAGCAGGGAGACGGAGAGGGCGAGGCACCATTTTGGCATATAGTAGACATACACCCGGTAACCGCAGTAACAATAAATGCAAGCGCAAAAGTAACAATGCAAACCGGCGTTAAGTTTGACGACGTAAAAGCAGCAATCAAACAGGAAATAGAAAAATATTTCACGGAATTAAATAAGACTTGGGAGAGTGAGGATAATTTAACGGTTAGAGCCTTAAGGGTTGCAGAGGCAATGGCGAGCGTGCCGGGAGTAGTAGACGTGCAGGAATTAAAATTAAACGGCGTAGCAGACAATATGACGCTTGGAGCCTACGAGATCCCGACAAGAGGGGAGGTAACAAATGTTAGTTGAGTATTTACCGCCGGTAGTTCGTCAAATTCGGGAAATGAAAGAAATATGCGCCGCAGAGCAGCCGGAATTTGACTTATTAGCACAACAAGTAGATCAGATCTTAGCAAATATGTTTATCTTACTTGCGAATGAGGAGGGTATAGAAAGATTTGAGAAAGAGTTAAAAATAACGCCAAAGCCAACGGACACCCTAGAGGATAGGCGATTAAATGTGCTGTCCCGGGCAAACAAGAGCAAAGTAACAACGGCGCTTATAATGAGTATCATATCAAATTATTCAGCAGCAACAGAGTTGATTAAGGATTTTGACAACGACGAATTAACAATAGTGTTAAATGCGGACGCAAGCAGCCTACAAACTGTATATGAGATCCTAGACGAAAAGATACCATTAAATATATATTACGATTTTTTACTACAAAGAACCTATAACATAGGTATTAACATTAGCAGCAGGATATACCAAATGTACGATAGGGCAGCAGGAGACCAAGAGACCTGCGGAAATGAAAACCAAATAACAAGAATTACCAAAACCGCTTACAACATCAATGTAGGCGGTTTTTGTAATATAAACCCGGTAATAGCAGCGGGGCAAACAATTTGTGGCGCAGCAGTTGACGAGATCACGACACAACCGACGTTTACAACGCAGGGCGTGCAGGTCAACTTGACACAGACACAAAGCGCGAGCATAGCGCCGGTTGCACGTAGCGGAGAAGAATACGCAAGAGAGGAGGTATAGACGTGTTAAAAGACGAGTTAATAGCATATGCAAAACAGATCATTAAACGAGCAACCTATACCATAGGGGGCAAAACCTACGACGCCACGATAGGGCAGATCGTAGGCAATGCAGACGGCTTTACCGTGTATATTTACGGCAATGACAGTATTAACGGCACGATCACAAATGCAACGCTTTATGACGTCAACAACAAAGTGCTTGTAAGCAGATCATACAACACGAAGAAAGACACTTTAGCAACAACGACGATAGGCATTAAGATTACCTTTTCGGTAACAGAAACAGACGGATAGGAGGATAGAATAATGTTTGATTTTTTGGAATTTAAGGATCGCAGGACGTCGTTAAGCAATACTTACAAAATGGTACAGAATAGCGACGGCACTATAACGTTATTGCCAATGCCGGGAGAAATCATTGAGCCGGGAACACCGTTAAGCGGGGCGACGTTTAACCCATTAGAACACGGAGTAAACGAGGCAATCGTTATGGCAGATCTTTTGGCGGTTCAAATGAGGCAAGCAAACAGAGATTTAGCCAATACATACGTAGAGGTTGGATCCGTCAAAATCTCAACAACAGAGAAATACCCATTTAACACCGCGAGCGCAACCGTAGCACTTAAGACGCAGCGCAACACATTAGATTATATGGTTATTCCGTACTGCGACGACGTAGTGCAGGGGAAAGCGATCAGAGTTAAAGACAGACAGTTAAATGGTTTTAAGATCGAGGTAGAAGATTGCCCGGCAGCAGGAGTAACAGTTAAGTATTTTGCATTAGGAGGTATGTATAATGTCTAAAACAATAAAGGTAATTGAGAAAAACAAGGGCGAAAAGATCAGCTACGAAGTGGAGGGCACAACACTTTGGTTAGGCGATCAGATCGCTATTAGATTGCCTAAATATCAGAGTGATACAGAAATCACAAAAGATATTTGCGCGGACGCCGACGGAAACTTGGTAATGGGATTGGGTAAAAATTATGTTGCACAAGTAACAATTCCACCAAAGGAATACGACTACGTAGAGCAGGAAAACGAAGAAACCGGAGAAATGGGAACAGTACCGAAAGAAAGACCGTTCGACATTTCAAAATGCACGTTAACACTTTGGAGTATTGAGGAGGTATATATCAATGAGTAATTACGAGGATCTTAAAGCGATTGCAAAGCAGAAAATTATTTTAAATGATAAAGGACTGCCGCTTGTATTTTGGGAGTACGCATTAAGATACATGGACGATTTGGGTATTGGATCCGCACACGTACCACACCCGGCGTTTAAGATGAATGACAAGATTTTGCCAAAGATCTATTTACCGGCGTACATTTCGACAGTAAAAGGCGGTAGAGCGTATAGCCTGCCAAACCAAGAACCGGCAGTAAATGTTAATTTCGATCAAGCAAAGCAGTATTGCGAAAATAACGGCGCAGGTTTCCACCTTATGACGGCTGCGGAATGGGGTTTAGTGCATAATCTGTTAACTGTGGCAGATATACACCCAAGAGGAAATACCGCGCAGGGCAAGAGCCACGTACACGCATACGAAAGAGGCGTAATGTCGGCAGGAGGAAATAGAACGTTAACCGGAACCGGCGACAAGTCATGGAGTACAGATATGCAGGGAGGCGGCATTAACGACTTTGTAGGAAATGTGAACAAATGGCTTGGAGGTTTCAGACTTTATAACGGAGAATTGCAGGTTATCGCGGATAATAATGCGGCAATTACCGGAACGGATCAGAGCGCCAATAGCGCAGCTTGGAAAGCAATTTTACCGGACGGATCATTGGTTGTACCGGGAACGGCAGGAACGCTTAAATTTGACTATTCGGGAACACCAAGCACAGCAACGCCAAACTTCTATTTATCAACAACAATCGAACACGCGCAGGAAAACGATAACGCATATGGTCAGATTGATTTTGCAAGCATGAAAGCAAAGAGCGGCGTTAGCATTCCGGATATTCTTAAGGCACTTGCTATTTATCCAATGACAACAAGCACAACCGGGCACGGTTTATTTTGGTTTAGAAACAATGGCGAGAGGTTGCTTTTCCGCGGCGGCTATTATGGTGCTGGGGGCTATGCCGGGGAGGCTTACGGCATTTTGGACTACCCGCGATCCTACGCCGGCGACGACTTGGGCTTTTTCTGCGCTTATTATGATCCGGAGGATCTTAAGTAACTTTTATCTTGCAGGCGCGCCCGGGAGGGCGCAGCCTATTTGGAGTTGAAATATGCAAAGAAATTTCAGAGCAAACGCAAAACCGCCGGATCCAAAAGAGGATCTATTACTTTATAAGAAAATGCGCGAAATGATAAGTTACGGAAACGGTGTATTGAATAACGGACAATTCCCGAGAAAATATAGAATTGGCAACGCTATTGGGGCGCAAATTGAAAAGTCAATGTTTGAGGCAATGCGGTTAATCAATCGAGCAATGGCAAAAGAGCATAAGAAAGCGGTATTAGAGGAGGCAGACGCAGAGTTAAAGAACCTGCGGCAACTAATACTAATTGCGTCCGATCCGGGATATGACAATAGAGTTATTTTAATAGCAGCAAAGCAACAATTACATTGGAGCGCACAACTTATAGAGATAGGTAAAATCTTGGGATCATGGCTCAATAAATTAAAATAAAGAAATGGGGTTAGCGTCGTTAGGTTGCTTAACCGCGGCGGCAATTATGGTAATGGGGGCAATGCCGGGGAGGCTAACGGCAATTTGAACAACCCGCGATCCAACGCCAACGACAACTTGGGCTTTTTCTGCGCTTTTCTCATTACGTCAGAACGCGCCGGGGCACGATACCGGCGTGCAGCACGGAGAGAAGATAAGGGGCGCTTTCCCCTGCCGAAAGGCAAGATAAACATTGCTGCGAATACATTTAGTAGCAAGTCGAGGAGTGTAACGCGCGGCGCTATTTTTCTATGAAAACATTTAACATAACATACAAAGAAGTTATAGACTACGAAAACTTATGCGGAGCCAACATAGACGCAAAGGAATGTAAAACCGAGCGAAACGAGGTAATGCGTTTCAATATGGAATTAGACGAAAATTTAATAGATCTGTACGAAGATTTACAAGCGAAACGATATAAGCAACGCGGTTACAGACTTATTTATATCACGGTTCCAAAGAAACGCTTGATAATGGCACTACAATATAGGGATCGTGTCTTACAATGGGCGGTTTATAGAAAACTTAACCCACTATACGAAAAGATATATATTGAGGATAGTTACGGTTGCAGGAAAGAAAAGGGCAGAGAGAAAGCAGCCGCCCGCCTGCAATATTGGTTAAGGCAGACAGACCGCAAAGAGAAACAGTATTACTACTTGAAACTTGACATTTCCAAGTTCTTTTATCGTGTGGATCACGAAGTTTTGCTACGCATTTTAGCAAAGAAAATAAAGGACAAGGACTTATTAGCCTTATAGGAAAAGATAATAAATTCCAATAAAAGAGCGTTCGGGTTGCCACTTGGGGCGGATCCGTCGGAAATAGATCCTAAAGATATGTTATTCGACAAAGGTATGCCAATAGGTAATTTAACCTCACAAATGTTTGCGAATATTTATCTAAACGAGTTAGACCAATACATAAAACACGAATTGCATTTACATTATGTCGTTAGATATATGGACGACATAATAATTTTGCATGACGATTACAAAGAGTTGGTAGGGTTCAAAGAGAAAATAGAGCAATTCTTATTAGAGGTTTTAAAACTTAACCTTAACGACAAAACGGCAATTAACCCGACAACACACAATATAGAGTTTGTAGGCTTTATCATAAATAAAGACGAAATCAAACTAAGAAAAGACACCGTGCGGCGTATGAGAGTACGCATTAAGTATGTGGTAAAAGCATATGAGGCGGGAGAAATGACACTTAAGGAAGTAAACGCAACAATGCAAAGCTATTTCGGCTTAATTTCGCATTGCACAAATAAAGGACTTAGAGAAAAGGCAATAAGCGATTTTGTTTTGCATTGCACAGACGCAAGCAGAGAAAGAGCATTGCAGGAAGAACAAAGAAAGGAGCAGGACGCATGGAAATTACAGACAAGATAGGAGGGGCAGGGTTTACAATGTCGGCATTTATTACGGCGGCGGCAGCGCTTTTTAACAAAGTGCCAACGCTGCTTATTTTATTTATGATAGCCGTTGTGGTTGATTATTTGACAGGTTGGATCAAAGCTGCATTTTTCTTAAAAGAATGGAGCAGCAAAACCGGGCTGCAAGGGATCATAAAAAAAGCTATGTATTTCGTACTTATCGGTGTAGCGTTTATGGTAGGTTACGAAATTAAAGCGTTAGGCGTACAGATCGGATTTGATCTTGGGTTTAGTATTTATATTGGTTGGTACACCGCGGCGGTGCTACTCATTAACGAATTAACAAGCATTTTGGAAAATCTATACGTTATCATGCCGGAAAAAGTACCGGTTTGGTTGGTAAAGATCCTTAAGATTGCGGACGACAAATTAGATCACAAGATCAATGATATTGTATGTAAAAATCAAAATTGCAACGAATGCAGTATTAAAGAACGTTGCAACCATTACGCAGAAAAGCAGGGTTAACACCCTGCTTTTTGTATTACAGATTGGAGGTATAAGAAATGGCAGTAAGAATAGGACACGCAAGCATTGACGAAAACGGACGCGCAAGAGGCGGTAAGGCGGGAGATCAGACAAGACGCGAGGTATGCGTAAGAACATGGTATAACAAACCGTGGATTGCAGTAATTAGACCAAACGACAAAAAGGTAGCGGAAAAGATCGCAAAGGCTATGGAGCAGGCTTGCGCAAACAACAATATCGGTTACGATCAGAACGAACGCACAACATTATATGTGCAGGCAAAAGCGAAAGGGTGGGATTTATCAAAGATCACAACCAAATGCGAAACAGATTGCAGCGCGTTAGTAGCCGTATGCGTAAATGCGGCAGGCATAACAGTAAGCAAGGACATTTATACCGGCAACGAAAAGCAGGCACTTGTTAATACCGGGAAATTTAAGGCACACACGGATAAAAAGTATTTGACGAGTGATAAATACCTTAAGCGCGGAGATATTCTATTAGCCGACGGACATACCGCCATAGCTTTATCGAATGGATCCGGAGAAACCAACGCAACAACAAAGCCAAGCACACCGGCAAAGACGGCAAAGGTTGAAAGCGCTAAGAATTTAGATAAGAAATTAGCGGGAACATACACGGTAACAGCAGACGTTCTTAATATCAGATCCGGAGCCGGGAAAGATAAAACAGATCTTGGAGATCTGAAAAAAGGAACAAAGGTAGCGTGCTATGGATATTACAACGTAAAAGACGGCGTAAAATGGTTTTTAGTGGCAGCAAACGGAATTACCGGTTATGTATCAAGCAAATATTTAAAGAAATAGGAGGGCTAAACAATGGCAGCAAAGAAAGAGAATGCAGTAGAGACAACGCAGGAGGTCAATACAGGGTCTAAAAAGCCGGAGGAGTACAAAATTGTAGGCAAAGGCTACAAAGGCAAAGCGGAGGCAAATAAGGCTATCAGAGAGGCACACAAGAAAGGGTTTAGAAATACCGGACTTTGCGTAAGAGGTAACGAATTTGTCTTATTATTTGGAACATACGACACCGCACAAACAGCAAGAGCAAATTTAGAGGCGATCAAAGGGGCGGGATTTACAGATACAAAGATAGAACCTTAAGCAATACAGAACGCCAAGAGAAAATATTTATAGGAAATATATAGGTAACATCACAAGGCGAAAACACCGTATTTACGCGGCTTGAAGTTCTGCAAGCGTTAACAAAGAGATAATAAAAAGCGAATTTACAAAGTCGCAGAAAATCAAGAAAAATCCCGCAAACGCCTATGTTTGCGGGATTTCTTTTTATTTCAAAGCAAATATAAAACAGTACAAAAACACACGAAAAAAAGTGTATAGGTAACATATAGGTAACGCGCAGGTAACACTATATAAGGTTGATTGCGTCCAATAATTCTTGTATATCCAAATGCGTATAAACACGTTCGGTCAGAGTTTGGCTACCGGAGTGTCCTACAATTTTCTTAATAGTTGTCTGATATACTTTAGCAGCAGCCAAGAGGCTAATACAAGTGTGCCGCGTATCGTGTGGGCGGTGCTTAATATTCAATTCTTTTAATAAAGGTTTCCAATAACTATCATAATAATTTCTATACTCAAAGCGTGCGCCGTCCGGCGTACTTAAGAGATATTCGCAATCATTCTTGTTATACCAATACTCAAAAAACTTATACGTCTTATCGGCGATCGGAACCGCCCTTATACCCGCCTGCGTTTTGGCATGACGTACATTAAACCACTTTTCGTCTAAGTGTACGTCCTCTTTTTTAAGTTCCAACAATTCAGAGACACGAACGCCGGAATATATAAGCATAAGTATTACGGTCATATATTCGTTGCAGTCTACATTATCCCAAACTTTCTGTATTTCATCATCACTAAACGGCGTACGATCTATCTTATTTGGATTGCCCGCGGCTTTTATGTCTATATATTCAACAATATTTTTATCTTTGGTTATAATCTCATTGATTACGGCATACTCAAACATTTGCCCTAACAAAACTTTTAACTTTCTAAGGGTAGGCGTATTTTTGCCGGAATTGTCTACGACGTCTTGCAGGTGCGATAGTTTAATATCTATCATACGCATATCATACAGAGAGGTACACAATTTATAAGCAGCTTTATAACCCTTAACATTACTTTCCGATACTTCCTTAAATTTTCGTTCAGACCAACGAGCGTACACATCAGAAAAAGTAATTTTTGCCGCGTTCACGTCGTAAGGATCCGCGTTGTATTCCGCGAGAGCCTGCAAACCGGCTTGACGGCTAGGGTAGTAGCCTATAATAATTTTCTTTTGTATCGTTTTACCGGTATCGGGGTTTATTTCCCAACCGTCCGTTTTGGTAACGATCCACGGATTACGGCGATTGCCGCTTAATTTCTTTACGGATCCGTAGCCGTTTGGTAGACGCATTGCGCGTCGTTTCGGTTTTTTATTATCCATAATTACACCAACTTTCTAAAAAAGAGTATAAAAAATAAGCCTACACAAAATGTAAGGCTTATGCTATAATCAACTTGTTAAAACAATGGCAATAAGCCCATGTAAGCCGTTCGACGTTGCAGCGCCGGGCGGTTTTTATTTTGTCTAGTTTTTATAAAATGCAAGTTCTATATTGCAACCATAATTCCTGCCGTCGTCTCCGCCGGTAATTTCCCAATCAACAACCTTAATAGTACAATCCTTATACTTTCTATAAATTTCCTCTGCAAGATCTGCGCTTAAGTTTCCTATATCGCTATAATTTCGATCAAGAATAACTCTATATGCGGGTTTGCCGTTATAGTCGAAGTATTCAACACTTAACGTATCTTTACGACGCATACACCCTAACGCCTCTTGACGAGTAGAACAACCGCCTTGCGTAGTAGGGTAAGTTACACCAACTACCTTAGTATGAAATCTTGCGATTTCAGACGGAGGAGAAATAGCCGGATCGGGAGAGACGGGAGATAACGACGCTACAATATCGACGATCCAACCAATACAAAATAGCCCGCAGGTAAAAAGATAAAGAACACCTAAAGCAAATTGTTTCTTGTAAAAGCGATAACCGCCGCACCAACCGAGAAATATAGCAATCAAAACGCCTTTACTATCGTTACTTGCATTATTACCAAATATTACCATGATGAAATCCTCACAATCAATTTTATAATAATGTCTGCGCCCGCCATACATAAAGGAGGGATCGCATGATAAAGAAATATATTTGTTTTGATAGCCCAAAGGTTTACGCCATATATTACCGGGCAACAAACACAATATATTACAATGTTATGTTTGCTGCCCACACTAAGTTATACGTAATAAGATAACGCAACCGGCGGGCGTTTAACCAACGTCGCTATTTTCGGTGTCGATTGGCGGGTATAGTCTTTCTAATTCCTGCGGATCGTCCGGGATAGCGACGTTATTTTCGTTAAAGGCGTTAGAAAAGATATTATAAATTGCCTGCCGTGTTTCCGGATCCAATTCCATAAAACCGCGAATAATAGAAATTTCGACATTATTAAGAGAATTTGCGGCAGCGTATTCATCTAATGAAAAAGTAGCAGGAGTTACAAACATATCCCCAACGCCATTTCTCAACCAATTCTCATTAACGCCAAAAGCAATACAAATAGAGTGTATTACCGGATCACTTGGGTTATTTCTACCCATTTCGTATGTAGCAACGGTATTTTGCTTGGCGCCTATTTTTTCGGCAAACGCCTTTTGCGTCAAATGCAATGCTTTACGAAGTTCTTTTAATCGTTCGTTCATTACGCACACCTCACTTTCTAATCGCATTATATAACGGAAATATCGGCACGTCAATAAAAAAATCGCAAAATCAATAAAAAAGATATTGACATAAGTGATTTTGCGATATATAATAAT
>ERZ1034920.683-NODE-683-length-25227-cov-14.829851_pt1 | contig 25227 bp, 20 predicted proteins | sample MGYA00520688_ERZ1034920 | MGnify/ENA primary metagenome ERZ1034920 (study PRJEB33766, sample SAMN09781785) | gut metagenome | biome: gut microbiome | host: Homo sapiens | place: Madagascar | study: EMG produced TPA metagenomics assembly of the PRJNA485056 data...
AAATTGGCTAAAAAAGCTGAGCTAAAAATGGTCAAAATTGCCGGGCTCTAACACGCCAAAGGCGCGGTTGTATGGTTTTATCATAATGGCGCCCTTTATTTTTAAGGGCGCCCACCACCTGCCGCTGATAGCCGATAGCCGACAGCCGACAGCCCCATTCTGCACCAAAAAACCTCCCTTTCGGGAGGCTTTTTTTCACAGTATATATTTCTTCAGCAGGTAGATGATGGCGCCGGCCACGAGGACTATGGCGCCTCCTACTACCATGAAGTAAGCCGCTGCTACGGCAAGGAGTAGAAATACGACGGCACAGGCGGCAAGGCCTGCCCCGAAGAGGATTTTTTTCCAGAGGGGAATTTTCTTGAGGCTGAAGCTTCGGATGTGGATGGTGTATCCTTCATCGTCTTCTTTTTTCTCTTCTTTCCCCTCTTCGTTCAGGGTCAGGCCCTGGTAGTCATGGACGTCGTCTTTGCTCATGACTCTCGGCTCTTCGTGGACGCCGGTTTCTTCCTTTGTTTTGTCGTTGTCGTTCATAAGGATTGCAGTTTCTTATTTAACAGTTCGTTGATTACTCTGGGGTTGGCTTTGCCTTTGGTGGCTTTCATAATCTGGCCTACCAGGGCGCCTACAGCTTTCTTTTTGCCGGCCTTGAAGTCTTCTACGGCTTTGGGGTTGTTTCCTACCACTTCGTCTACCAGCTTCTGGAGTTCTGCGGTGTCGGAAATCTGGACGAGGCCCTGGGCTTTGACGATGTCTTCGGCTTTGCCTCCTTCTTTCCACATGGTGGCGAAGACTTTCTTAGCAATCTTGCCGGAGATGGTGCCTTTGGAAATCAGTTTCAGGAGGCCTGCCAGGTTTTCGGCAGTGACCGGAGCCTTTGCGATTTCAATGCCTTCGGTGGAGAGCTGGCTGGCGAATTCGCCCATGAGCCAGTTGACGGCGGCTTTGGGGTCGGCGCCGGCGGCCACAGCGGCTTCGAAGTAGTCGGCGGTGTCTTTGTCGTTGGTCATGAAGACGGCATCTTCGGAGGAAAGGCCGAATTCTTTCATGTATCTTTCTTTTCTGGCATCCGGCAGTTCCGGCAGGGATTTCCTGATGTTTTCGATGTATTCATCGCTTACGGTGAAAGGTACCAGGTCCGGTTCCGGGAAGTAGCGGTAGTCGTTGGCTTCTTCCTTGGTACGCATGCTCTTGGTAACCCCTTCTTTTTCGTCCCAGGTGCGGGTTTCCTGCACTACTTTGCCGCCGTCTTCCAGAAGTTCTGCCTGGCGCATGGCTTCGTATTCAATGGCTCTTTCCACGCCTTTGAAGGAGTTGATATTCTTGATTTCTGTCTTGGTGCCCAGTTCCTTCTGTCCTACGGGACGGACTGAGACGTTGGCGTCGCAACGCAGGCTCCCTTCTTCCATGCGGCAGTCGGAAACGCCGATGTACTGGAGGATGGCTCTCATTTTTTCCATGTAGGCCACCGCCTCTTTGGCGGAGCGCATGTCCGGTTCGGAAACGATTTCAAGAAGAGGGGTGCCGGTGCGGTTATAGTCTACCAGAGAGTAGTCGGAATCGGTGATGGATGTGCCGTGATGCACCAGTTTTCCTGCGTCTTCTTCCATGTGAGCCCGGGTAATGCGGATCCGTCTCTTTTCCCCTTCCACTTCCACGTCCAGGTAGCCGTGTTCGCAGATAGGCAGGTCAAACTGGGAGGTCTGGAAGTTCTTGGGAAGGTCCGGATAGTAGTAGTTTTTGCGGTCGAATTTGCTGAACCTGGAAATTTCACAGTTTAGCGCCAGGCCGGCTCTGACAGCGTATTCCAGTACTTTTTTATTCAATACGGGAAGGACGCCGGGCAGCCCCAGGCATACAGGGCAGACGTTGGTATTGGGGTCTGCACCGAAGGATGTCTTGCAGCTGCAGAAAATTTTAGTGGTTGTCTGGAGTTCTGTATGCACTTCCAGACCGATAACTGCTTCGTACTTCATTCCTTGATTTCTCCTTTCGGTGCGGTTCTTGTGAATTCCGGATGAGCCTGTTCAAAGGTGTAGGCTGCCTGGAGAATGGTTTCTTCTCCCAGGGTCTTTCCGATGAGCTGCATGCCCAGAGGCATGTCGTCCTTGAAGCCCACGGGGATGCTGATGGACGGTGCGCCGATGAGGTTCACCGGAACGGTGCAGATATCTTCCATGTACAGGGACAGGGGGTCAGAGAAAGCGCCGAACTTGAAGGAGGTGCCGGAGGCGGAAGGAGCGGCGATGACGTCGCATTTCTTGAAGGCTTCATCAAATTCCTGTTTCAGCAGGGTGCGGACCTTCAGTGCCTTCAGGTAGTAGGCATCGTAGTAGCCGGCGGAGAGTACGTAGTTGCCCAGCATAATGCGGCGCTTCACTTCTTCGCCGAAGCCCTGGCTTCTGGTTTTGATATACATATCGATAATATCTTTGCCTTCTGCGCGGAAACCGTAGCTGACGCCGTCATAGCGGGCCAGGTTGGAGCTGGCTTCTGCCGGGGCGATGATGTAGTATACCGATACGCCGCTGTTGATATGGGGAATGGAAACGTCCACGATTTCAGCGCCTTCCTTTTCATAGAAAGCAAGGGCTTTGTCGATGGCTTCCTTCGTTTCCGGCTTAATGCCTTTGCCGAAGAATTCCTTCGGTACGCCGATACGGAATCCCTTCACATCCCGGACGAGGGCCTTTTTGTAATCCTTCTTTTCCTGGGGAATGGAGGTGGAGTCCCTTTCATCGTGGCCGGCAATGGCATTCAGTACGATGGCCGCATCGGTGACATCCTTCGTCAAAGGTCCGATCTGGTCAAGAGAGGATGCGAAGGCCAGAAGGCCGTAGCGGGAAACAAGGCCGTAGGTAGGCTTCAGGCCTACAATGCCGTTAAAAGAGGCAGGCTGGCGGATGGATCCGCCGGTGTCGGAACCCAGGGACCAGATGGCTTCGGTGGCAGCCACGGCAGCTGCAGAACCGCCGGAGGAACCGCCGGGTACATAGTCCGTGTTCCAGGGATTATGGGTAGGACCGAAGGCGGATCTTTCGGTGGAAGAACCCATGGCGAATTCGTCCATGTTTGTCTTGCCCAGGGAAATGAAATCGGCTGCCTTCAGCTTTTCAATGACCGTAGCATCATAGGGAGATACCCAGTGTTCCAGCATTTTGGACGCAGCGGTGCAGGTTTCCCCTTTAATGCACATATTATCCTTAATGGCTCCGGGAATGCCGGCAAGGTCGGAAATTTCCTCTCCCCCTGCAATTTTCTCGTCCACCCGGGCAGCCGTTTCCAGTGCCGTCTTGTCACTGGTGGACAGGTAGGCATGGATGTCCCCTTCCACAGCGTCACGGTGAGCCATGATTTTCTTTGTCAGTTCCACAGCGGAGATTTCTTTCTTCACCAGCTGTTCATGGAGTTCATGAATCGTATAACCCACTCTATTTCCTCCTTAAATAATCTTGGGCACCTTGAAATAGCCGTCCTCAGCGTCCGGCGCATTCATCAGCGCTTCCTCATTGGTAAAAGATGTATGGGGCTTGTCTTCCCTCATCACATTGTACTGTTCCACCGCATGAACGGTAGGAGCCACATCGGTGGTATCATACTGGTTCAATTCTTCCATATAGGTAAGAATGCTGTTCATGGAATCACGCATCTTCTCCAGATCCTCCGGAGAAAATTCCAGTCGGGAAAGAAGGGCGATCTTCTTTGCTTCTTCGGTGGTAATTTTCATAGACACACTTCCTTAATCAATTATCTATCTGATATAAAAAATCCTTTTCAATTATATCACATATAGGATAGGGGCCGCTATGCGGCCCCGGGTTCAAGTAAGTGTTCAGAAGGGAAGGGAAGGTTGACGTCCGCTCCGCGGGCGAGGGTTATGGCCGCCTTACGGCGGCGGGTTGTGTAGAAGGGTTGTGTAGGAAGGTTCTTAAGTTTGACCGGCCCGTTGGGCCGGAGGGTTCTTAGGTTTGACAGCGGCTGTGCCGCTGAGGGTTGTGGATTGCCGCTATCGCGGCAATAATTATGAAGTCTGCGTTACGGGAATGCCTTTATGCTGCATCAATCATGCTATACATAGTGGTGAATTGGCCACCTCCGGTGGCCACCCCCTATCCGGCTGCGCCGGACTCCCCCCTATTCAGGGGGGAGAATAGGACTCTCTACACTTTCCTATAGAGTCAAGTGGCTCACTACTGAGCACCCATAGTGCCCCGCTTTAGCGGGGGAAAGGTGGTGGCGCCAGCCACCAAAGGGGGTGCCGCCGCCAAGCGGCATTTCTATTTATTGCCCGAAGGGCAATCCACAACCCTCGGCACCGACAGGTGCCGTCAAACTTCAGAACCCTCGGGGCGTAAGCCCCCGTCAAACTTCGGTCCGGAGGGCCGTCAACCCTCACGCCCGCAAGGGCGTGTCCATGAGCGCCACCACAACCCTCGGCACCGCAGGTGCCGTCAAACTTAAGAACCTTCGGAGTAAAAGCCCCGTCAACCCTCACGCCCGCAGGGCGTGTCCTCTCAAATTTCCTCCACATGAAGAATCCCTTCTATTTTCCCGATTTCCTGGAGGAAGATTTCATGGTTCCCGTGTCTTGGCATTTTGACAGAGAGGGTAGCGGCAGGGGCGAGGATTTCCCGGCCCCTGTAGATGTTAAGGCCGGAGACGCGGATGTGGCGCTGTCTCAGGGTTTCCAGTACATGCCGGATGGAGGAGAAGCTTTGGAATTCAACGTAAATGTCCATGTCTTTGGAGCGGGCGCGGAGTTTTTTGTCCATGGGTTCCAGTACCCGAAGGACGATGATGACGAAGAGGAGGGCCAAAAGGGTGCCTTTGATGAAGCCGATGCCGGCGGCAAGGCCGATGCCGGCGCAGGCCCAGAGGCCCGCTGCGGTGGTGAGGCCTTTCACTTCGTTTCGCCCGGTAACGATGATGGTGCCTACGCCCAGAAAGCCTACGCCGCTGATGACCTGGGCGCCCATGCGGGCAAGATCCGTATTGGAGGCGGGGAATGTGCGGAGGATGAATTCATTCACAATCATGGAAAGGGCGGCGCCGATGCACACCAGGGCATGGGTTTTGATGCCGGCGCCTTTGTTTTTATATTCCCTGTCCATGCCGATAATCACCCCTGCCAGGGTAGCAAGAAACAGTCTGGTGGCAATGCCTCCCATGGTCCAGGACTGGCAGAATTCTATAAATGCATCCATAATGCCCCTCCTTTCCAATATCAGTCTACCGATTTTCTAAGAGCAGACAGGGCAGCGTAGAGTTCTTTAAAAGGGCTGTCTGTGTCCTTTTCCGCCACCCAGCGGAAGAATCGCTCCCCCATGCGCACTTCGCAGCGGGTATACCGCTTGATGGGGCCGTACTTTTCCCGTTCCCAGGCATTGGTATTCACTTCCATGGACTTCGTATTCGTTACAAAGTGGGTCTGGGACAGGGTGAGAATAAAGGAAATGGATTTCATGAAATCATCCGCTGCCTCTCTGGAAATCTTTCCCTTTGTCACCACCGGTAGACCGCTCCTCCAGTCGCTCCTTTCAAAGGTTCTCTTGGAGAAATCAAACACATAATCAAACTGCCCGCCCTTCTCCACCAGGTACCCGTCAGTGACGGAAAAGCGGAATTTCATACATTCCATTTCCTTCTCTGCTTCTTCCGGGCTTACCCCAGCGGAGGGGGCACTGTTTTCTATGCCTGCTTTCTTTGCTAAATCATCAAAATGGTATTCTGCCATGGATAGCTCCTTTCTATTGGACACGCCCTGCAGGCGTGAGGGTTGACGGGCCCTGCGGGCCCGAGGGTTCTTAAGGTTCTTAGGTTTGACAGCGGCTTCGCCGCTGAGGGTTGTGGTGGCGGCTGACGCCGCAAGTAAAAAGGGGCGCGGCTGACGCCGCAGGTTGTGTAGAAGGGTTGTGTAGAAAGGTTCTTAAGATTGATGGGCCTGTGGCCCAAGGGTTCTTAGGTTTGACGCCCGCTTTGCGGGCGAGGGTTGTGGAGGCGCCCTATGGGCGCAATATAAAGTCAGCGTTACGGGCTTGCTTTTGCGTCTTCAGTGATTGAATCAGTGCTTCCCTAGACCTATCCTCAGGGCTCCGCCCAGCTCCTTTCTGAGAAAGGAGCCTTACGTTACGGGAATGCCTTCCTGCTGCTTAATTCACGCTATGCATTACGGTGAATTAGCCACCTTCGGTGGCTCCCCCTTATCCGGCTTCGCCGGACTTTCCCCCATCCGGGGGACAGAATAAACCGCTCTACGCTTTCCCTCAGAGTCATGTGTCACAATGCTGAGCGTCCATAGTGTCCCCTGAACAGGGGTGGCAAAGGAACTGGATTTGTAGGGGAGCAAAGCGACCCGAAAATCCAGTGACATGCTTCCCTTTGGGGAAAGGTGGTGGCGCAGCCACCAAAGGGGGGCGGCGATTTTCCCACGCGCCGGAGGCGCGGTTGTATGGTTTTACTATCACACTAGCCCACCAGCCCACTACACATGAGATTTCTCCACTTCGCTCCGCTGCGGTCGAAATGATGATGTGGGCGCCAGCCCCGTCAATCTTTAGAACTTTTTCCTTTCCTTTTGAACCCGGGCCTTTCAGACCCTTTTCTTCATTATACCATTTCATGAGAGGAAAATGAAAAAGCACCGTATTTGCCGGTGCTTTGATTTTCTTATCTCACGCTTTTCACTTTCAGGTGTCTTTCGAGGACTCTGAGGCACATGGAGACGAAGAAGGTCATGATGAAGTAGTAGAGTGCCACGATGACCAGGGGCGGGAAGGGCTGGAAGCTGATGCCCTGGATGGTGGTGGCGGTGTACATGAGGTCTGCCATGCCGATGACGGAGACCTGGGAGGATTCCTTGATGAGGGTTACGAATTCGTTGCCGATGACAGGAAGGATGTTCCTGATGGCCTGGGGGATGATGATGCGGATCATGGATTCCCACTTGGAGAAGCCCAGGGACATGGCCCCTTCCAGCTGGCCTTTCGGAATGGACTGGATACCGGAGCGGACGATTTCACATTCGTAGGCGCCGGAATTAATGATGAGGGCCAGCACGCCGGCGGAGAGTCTTTCAAAGTCCACGCCCAGGATCTGGAAGCTGGGGAAATGGATGCCCAGGAAGGGCAGTCCGAAGAATACCAGGGAAATCTGCACCAGCACAGGGGTGCCGCGGATGATTTCCACGTATACCGCAGCAATGGCCTGCAGGATCTTGATGCCGGAAATCTTCATGAAGGCAAGGACGATGCCCAGAAGAAGTCCGAAGAAGCAGGACAGGAGGGATATAATAATTGTGATTTTTACGCCTGACATAAATATGTCATTATACTTGACCGCAGTGTCTATGACCATTTCCATAGCAGTGTCATCTCCTTAAATATCAGCATGAAGCAGGCGCTTCAGGAATGTCTGTGTTCTTTCTTCTTTCGGATGGGTAAAGATATCTTCCGGATTTCCTTCTTCCACAATATATCCTTTATCCATGAACACCACATGACTGGAAACGCTTCTGGCAAACTGCATTTCATGGGTAACCACCGCCATGGTCATACCGGCCAGGGCTACTTCTTTCATAACGGTGAGCACGTCCCCTACCAGCTCCGGGTCCAGAGCGGAGGTCGGTTCATCGAAGAGGAGCATTTTCGGCTTCATGGCCAGTGCCCTTGCGATGGCCACGCGCTGCTGCTGGCCGCCGGAAAGTTCGCCGGGATAGTAGTCCGCCCTTTCCGCCAGTCCCACCCGGGCCAGAAGCTCCATAGCTTCTTCCTTTGCCTGGGCTTTCGGCAGCTTTTTAATATGCACCGGCGCATACATGACATTTTCCACCGCTGTAAACATGGGGAACAGATTGAAGGACTGGAACACCATGCCCACGTCCCGGCGGAGCATTTTCACATCCGTCTTTTCGTTCACCCTTTTCCCCTCAAACCAGAGCTCCCCGCCGGTAGGTTTCTCCAGGAGGTTCAGGCAGCGGAGGAAGGTACTTTTCCCGGAGCCCGACGGCCCGATGATGGTGCACACTTCCCCGTTTTCAATTTTCATGCTGATATCCTTCAGCACTTCCACCTTTCCGAATGATTTCCGGAGGTGCTTTATTTCATAAATGATTTCTTTTTTGTTTTCCATTTCACTCACGCCCTTCTATTTGTGAAGATTTTAGCATAAATATACAGTCAAGTCAAATATTTTCTGCATAAAATGCATAAAAAATACATTTCCTCTCCAAAGAGAAAGAATACAGGAAATCGGTTTCCTCTGTACTTTGAAACAGAGAAAACCGATTTCATTTCCTCCCTGTCATGGGAGTATGCAGTATATTTATACAGAAAGAGCAAAATGCTTTTCCAGAAGGCTCCTGTACCGGTCAAAGAGGCGAAGGGCTTCCATTTCATCCTTCCCGCGAAGGGAGAAATAGAATTTAATCTTCGGCTCCGTGCCGCTGGGACGGATGGCCATCCAGCCGCCTCCGGAAAGGCGGTACTTCAGCACATTCTCCCGGGGAAGGTCTCCGATACCTTTTTTGAAATCCAGGGTTTCCACCACCTCCGGAATGAGGGATTTCATATCCATGGACCGGGCTTCGTCCATAATGGCGGCAATGCGCGCTGCCCCTTCCATCCCCTTCAGGGTGTAGGAAACGCTCTTGTCGTAATAATAGCCAAAGCGCCGGTAGAGGTCTTCCAGCACGTCGGTCAGGGTCTTTCCTTCCTTCTTGAAATGGGCCGCCATTTCCGCAATGAGCATGGCCGTCACCACGGCGTCCTTGTCCCTGGCGTGGGTGCCGGAGAGGTAGCCGTAGCTTTCCTCGTAGCCGAAGACGAAATCATGGGAGGGGTCCCTTTCCCACTCCGTCATCTTCTCGCCGATGTACTTGAAGCCCGTCAGGGTTTCCACCACCTGCACATGGAAGCTTTTCGCCACATCCGCCCCCAGCTCGCCGGTGACTACGGTTTTCACCATGGAAGAAGCGGGAGTAAGCCTGTCTTTTCCTGTGGAAAGGAGGAAATAGAGAAGAAGCGCCCCCATCTGGTTTCCGGAAATCAAAGTGAAGTCCATGCCATTTCTTACAGCCGCCCCGATGCGGTCACTGTCCGGGTCCGTGCCCATGACCAGGTCCGCCCCGATTTCCCTTCCCAGCTTCATGCCAAGGGACAGGGCATCCTCATTTTCCGGGTTAGGCGAAACTACGGTGGGGAAATCGCCGTCAGCCCTTTCCTGCTCCTTCACCACATGCACATCGTGGAAACCGGCCTTTTCCAGAATTTTCCGCACCGGCACATTGCCGCTGCCGTGGAGGGGTGTGTACACCACCTTCAGAGGCGGCGGATTTCCCTGATACCGGGACTCTTGGAAAATGGTATCAATGAAAAGATCCGCCACATCCTGGTCCAGCCAGGTCATGAGCTTCTCATCCGCTTTATCGTCAATGGAAGCCAGATCCTTCACTGCCTCCACATAGCCGGTGAGCACATCCGCCTTCTTCGGCACCAGCTGGCCGCCGTCCTCGCCGTACACCTTGTAGCCGTTGTACTCCTTCGGATTGTGGCTGGCGGTGATAACAATGCCTCCCAGGGCATGGAAATGACGCACGGAAAAGGAAAGCACCGGAATGGGCTCCAGCTCCCTGAAAATCTTCACCGGAATGCCGGCAGCCGTAAGCACAGACGCCGCCTCTTTTGCAAAATCCCGGGAATGATGGCGGGAATCATAGGCAATCACCACGCCCCGCTCTATTTCCCCGGGGAAAGAGAAGAGAAGATAGTCTGCAAACCCCTTCGACGCCCGGGCTACGGTGTAGCGGTTCATGCGGTTCGAACCGGCCCCCATAATCCCCCGGAGCCCGGCGGTACCAAACTCCAGGTCCCTGTAGAACCGGTCTTCTATCTCCTTTTCATCATGAAGGGAGGAAAGCTCCTTCTTCGTACTGTCATCGGCCCAGGAGAGCCAGTCTTCATAAGTTTCTTTATATCCCATGGTTTGTTTCCTTTTTATAATAGGGGCCGCTCTGCGGGCCCGGGTTCAGAGGGTTGTGCGCCCTTTGGGCGCGGAAAGGTTCTAAAGATGGATGCGCCCTGCGGGCGCAAGGGTTCTTAGGTTTGACGGGCCCTCTGGGCCCGAGGGTTGTGGATTGCCCTTTGGGCAATGATTATGAAGTCAGCGTTTCGTGCTTGCCATTAGTGTCACCAATGCTGCATGACGAAGAGCCAGAGCCTCCTTCCTCTGGAAGGCAGAAGTCCTGCATAGGACTTCTGAGCCGGGCTAATATGTGAGCATAGCCTGCACACAAAGCGAACACCTTAAAGCCCGGCCGTTGGTGTCGCCGCAGGCGACGGAGGATAGCAGGCTTTTCGAAGAAAAGCCGAGGCCCCGCAGGGGCCTAATGACCCTTTCGTGAAAATCCGCCTTACGGCGGCGCCTTTGCTCCGCAAAGGCCTATCCTCAGCCCTATCGGGCAGCTCCTTCCAGCAGGTGGCAATCCTGCATAGGATTGCCAAGTCAAGCGACATTGGCCCTTAGCCTGCACATAAAAGGGCTTTCCTTTTAATCGCTTGACCGTAAGGAGCCTAACGTTACGTGCTTTCTCTTAGTGTTACCAGTGCTGCACGACGAAGTGCCAGAGCCTTCTTCCTTTGGAAGAAGGTGGCGCCGTAGGCGCCGGATGATAGCGGCCTTTCGCAGAAAGGCCGAGGCCCCGCAGGGGCCTAATGACTCTTTCGTAAAACCTACCTTCAGCGGCGCCTATACTGGAGAAAGGCCCTATCCTCAGGGCTCCGCCCAGCTCCTTTCTGGGAAAGGAGCCTGCGTTACGGGATATGCCTTCCTGTATCACATAGCATGATAAACATTCTGCTGATTGGCTCACTTCGTTCGCCACCAAAAGGGGGGCCGCTTTTTTCACCCGTAAGGGCGGTTGGCCTGTTTCCCCGGGTGAAGCCCGGTTGTAAAGGTTTTCTTTATATTGCGCCGCAGGCGCCATCTTCACCCCTTTGAACCTGCACCTTTTGAACCCTCACGCCAAAGGCGTGTCCTCACCTCCGTGAAGCGGCTATAAACTCATCCAGCGCGGCCAGGGCTCTTTCTGCCAGCCGCTGGTTCTTTTCTTTTTTCGGCACCCGTTTTTCCAGCGGCGGAATAAGGCCGAAGTTGACGTTCATGGGCTGGAAGTTTTTCCCTTCGTAGTGGGAAATATAATGGCAGAGGGCACCGATGGCCGTTTCTTTCGGGAAGGCCACCGGCGGTTTTCCCAGAAAGCGGGAAGCGGCGCTCCAGGCGGCCACAATGCCGGAGGCGGCGGATTCCACGTATCCTTCCACGCCGGTCATCTGTCCGGCGAAGAAGAGGCCCTCTCTTTTTCTTGTTTCCATGGTGGCGTTCAAAAGGTCCGGGGAGTCCATGTAGGTGTTCCGGTGCATGACGCCGTAGCGGATGAATTCCGCATGGCCAAGGCCGGGAATCATGCCGAATACCCGCTTCTGTTCGCCCCATTTCAAATGGGTCTGGAAGCCTACAATGTTGTACATGGTGTCGTCTTCATTGTCCTGGCGAAGCTGCACCACGGCGTAGGGGTCCTTCCCGGTGCGGGGATCCGGCAGTCCCACCGGTTTCATGGGGCCGAACCGCATGGTGTCCTCTCCCCTGGCAGCCATGACTTCGATGGGCATGCAGCCTTCGAATACTTTCTTGTTTTCAAAGCCGTGAACCGGCGCCATTTCTGCCTGGCAGAGGGCTTCCCGGAAGGCTTTGTATTCTTCCTCATTCATGGGGCAGTTCAGGTAAGCCGCTTCCCCCTTGTTGTAGCGGGACATGCGGTAAACCACGTCCATGTCCAGGGACTCCTTCGTCACGATAGGGGCTGCTGCGTCATAGAAATGAAATCCTTCTCCGCCGCAGAATTTTTCAATATCCTCCGCCAGGGGCCCTTCGGTGAGGGGGCCGGTGGCGATAATGACGATGCCCTCTTCCGGAATGGAGGTCACTTCCCTTTCCTCGAAAGTAACAAGGGGATGTTCCTTCACAAGGCGGGTCACCTCTTCGGCATAGCCCATGCGGTCCACCGCAAGCGCTCCGCCGGCAGGAACGGTATGGCTGTCGGCAGCCTTCATGATGACTGAACGGAGATGACGCATTTCCTCCTTCAGGAGCCCCACCGCATTGGTAAGGGCTGCTGCCCGAAGGGAATTGCTGCATACCAGCTCGCCGAAATAGGCGGTATGATGGGCAGGCGTCTGCTTCTGGGGTCTCATCTCTATAAGAGTAACGGGAATCCCCATTTCCGCCAGCTGCCAGGCAGCCTCGCTGCCCGCCAGACCGGCGCCGATAACTGTTATATGATCATTCAATTTATTTCTCCTATATGGGGCCGCAAAGCGGCCCCGGGTTCAAAAGGTTCTCCCACATATAGTCCCCCCGCATGCGGAGGGGAAGGTGGTGCGTCAGCACCAAAGGGGGCGGGCCCGTAGGGCCCGCAGGTTGTGAGGGAAAAAGGTTCTTAAGTTTGACCGGCCTTCGGCCTGAGGGTTCTTAGGTTTGACAGCAGCTCCGCTGCTGAGGGTTGTGGATTGCCCTTCGGGCAATGATTATGAAGTCAGCGTTACGGGACTTGCATTTGTGTCACCAGTAGTGCATGACGGAGTAAACTAGGCCTATCCTCAGGGCTTCGCCCAGCTCCTTTCTGAGAAAGGATCCTGCGTTACGGGATTGCTCTCCTGCTGCTTAATTCTTGCTATGCATTACGGTGAATTAGCCACCTTCGGTGGCTCCCCCTTATCCGGCTTCGCCGGACTTTCCCCCATCCGGGGGACAGAATAAACCGCTCTACGCTTTCCCACAGAGTCATGTGGCACATTGGCAAGCGTCCATAGTGCCCCCGCTTCAGCGGGGGAAAGGTGGTGCCGTAAGGCACCAAAGGGGGCGCCGACAGGCGGCTTTTATACTGCGGCGAAGCCGCCACCACCACCCTCGGCGCCGCAGGTGCCGTCAATCTTGAGAACCTTCGGGGTAAAAGCCCCGTCAACCCTCACGCCCTGGGGGCGTATCCATACAAGCCGCCCCACCTTCTATGTTCTACTTTTTATCGTCTGTCTTCTTATCAGCCGTCTTCTTTCCCTTTTTCTTCGGGTTCGTAGGACAGTCGGGGTTGGAGCATAAGATAAGTTCTTTGCCGCTCTTATATGTTTTCTTTACCATGATAGAGCCGCAGGTGGGGCAGAACCGGTCCACCGGTTCGTTCCAGAGGGCCATGTCGCACTTGGGGTAGCGGCTGCAGCCGTAGAAGGTGCGGCCTCTCTTTGTCTTTCTCTGCACCATGTGGCCTTCATGGCATTTGGGGCAGGTAATGCCTGTATCCACCACGATGGCCTTATTGGCATGGCAGTTCGGGCATTTCAGGTATCTTCCGTAGGGGCCGTCGCGATAGACCATGAGGGTGCCGCATTCATCGCATTTCACGTCGGACACTTCCTCCGGTCCCTGAAGGACGCTGTAGGGTTTGATGTTTTTGCAGTCCGGATAGTTAGGGCAGGCCAGGTACTTGCCGTAGCGGCCCATTTTCACGATCATGTTGGCACCGCACTTTTCGCATTTCACATCTGTGACTTCCTGGCTTTCCTTCTTTTCCTTTTCCGTCTGGCCGTTGGCTGCTTCCAGTTCCTTGTCGAAGACTTTATAGAAATCGGTCATCACCTTTTTATAGGTGGCCCGGCCTTCGGCAATTTTATCCAGCCAGGTTTCCAGGTTGGCGGTGAAATCCACGTTAATAATGCCGTCGAAATATTTTTTCAGGAGGTCCGTCACTTTAAATCCGATTTCCGTAGGCACGAACTGTTTTCCTTCCTTCACCACATACTTTCTCTTCTGGATGGTGTCCAGGATAGGCGCATAGGTGGAGGGCCGGCCGATACCCTTTTCTTCCAGTGTCTTGATGAGGCTGGCTTCGGTGTATCTCGGCGGCGGAGCGGTGAAATGCTGCTCTCCCTTTGTCTTTACATGTTGGACAATTTCCCCTTTTTTCAAAGGCGGCAGGAAATTTTCTCCCTCCCCTTCCTTCTTCTTTTCCTTCGCCGGCTGCATGACGGTGAAACCGTCAAAGAGGACATGGCTGCCGCTGGCCCGGAGGGTGCACCGGCCGCTCTGGAGAAGGGCGGTGGTGGTCTGCTGGATCTGGGGCGCCATCTGGGAGGCGATGAAACGGTTCCAGATGAGGGTGTAGAGCCTCATCTGATCCCTGGAGAGCACGGATGTCAGTGCATCCGGCGGAAACTGGAGACTCGTGGGACGGATGGCTTCGTGGGCATCCTGGGCCTTCTTGGATTTCGCAAACACATTGGGCTTAGGCGGCAGGTATTCCTCGCCGTACACCGTCTCGATGTAGGGCCGCACCTGGGCAATCATTTCATCGGAAATACGGACGGAGTCGGTACGCATGTAGGTAATGAGCCCCACATGGCCGTGCCCCGGGATTTCAATGCCTTCATAAAGGGCCTGGGCCAGCATCATGGTTTTCCGGGAGGGGAAATTCAGCCGGTTCACCGCATCCTGCTGCATGGTGGAGGTGGTATAGGGAGGCTTTGTCTTCCGCTGCTTCCGGGAGCGGGTGACGGAGGTGACCTCGGCGGTCTTCCCGTCAATGTCCGCCACTGCGGCGTCCGTTTCCTCCTTATTGTGAAGGGCTGCCTCCTTCCCATCGATCTGCACCAGCTTTGCCGTAAAGGTTTCAGCGTCCTCCTTCTTGTACAGAGCTTCTACAGTCCAGTACTCCTCAGGCTTGAAAGCTTTGATTTCCTCTTCCCTTTCGCAGATGAGGCGGGTAGCCACAGACTGCACGCGGCCGGCAGAAAGGCCGCGGTAAATCAGCTTCCACAGCCAGGGCGACAGCTTGTAGCCCACCAGCCGGTCCAGCACCCGGCGGGCCTGCTGGGCATCCACCCGGTTCATGTCGATGGGACCCGGATGTTTGATGGCTTCCTTGATGGCCGGCGGCGTGATTTCATGGAAAGCGATGCGCACATTGTCCTCGGGATTTACATCCAGAAGCTTGGACAAATGCCAGGAAATAGCTTCCCCTTCCCGATCAGGGTCCGTTGCCAGAAGGACGGACTTCGAGCGGTTCGCTTCCTTCTGCAGATCCTTGATAATGGACTCCCGTTCGCTGCTGTCCACATATTCCGGCGTGAAACCGTTCTCAATATCCACGCCCAGCTTCTTCTGGGGCAGATCCCGGAGATGGCCCTTGGACGCCATGACCTTGTAGGAAGGCCCCAGAATCCTTTCGATGGTTTTCGCCTTAGCCGGTGATTCCACCACCACCAGGGTCTTCCCCTTCGGATTCGGCTTCCGCTTGAAAAGCACCGGTGCAGCAGATGCCACCTTCGCCTTTCGGCCCCGTTTCTTCTTCTCTATCGTAATCGTTCTTGTAATCGGCAAATCTATTTCCTCCTCTGACAACAGGGAAAAAACGAACACCGGAAACCTCTGCTCCTGCAGAAATCACCGGCACCCTATATCAGCCCCTGCCCGAGGGATGCACTGATTCATCCCTAGGGAAGCACTGATTAATTCGCAGAATCGAATTTCATATGTATTTTTATCCAATACTGCGTCATCAGTCTCCTTAAATAGCTCGCTATTCGCGTCGACTGATTCCTTGCATTGAATAAAAATACAAGAATTAAATCCGATAACGATTTAATCAGTGCTTTTCTGGCAGAGGCACCTCATTCATAGTAAAGTCATATGAATCATATGTAATTATATAGGAAAAAAGAGAAATGGCAAGGGGAATTTAGTGAGCTGGTGAGCGCCTGGCGGCGCGGTCGGGGTCGAGGTCGGGGTCGAGACCGCGATAAATGGACAGCAAGCAGCGGACAGCCGACAGCGGATGCCTGGGGGCAATGCAGGACGGATAGCAGTAAGCGGACCCCATCTCACTGCCCTATGACCACATACCTCCCCGGTCCGGTTTCTTTGATGTATCCCTTCAGCTGGAGACGGAGAAGCAGCATAGTGAGCTTGACGACGGAAAGGCCGGACTGCTGTAGAATGTCCTCTGCCTGCACTTCATTTTCCGTACAGCAGAATTTATATACCATTTCTTCTTCAAGGGTCAAAGCTTCCATCCCCATCTTTCGGGCTTCCGCCTTTTCTTCCTGCTTTTCCCATCCATATTCAGAAAGCACATCTTTATAAGAGGTACAGCAGATGGCACCATTTCGAATAAGCTGATTTGTTCCTTTGCAGGACGGAATATAGATACTTCCGGGAACGGAAAAGACATCTCTGCCTTCCTCCAGGGCAAAATCCGATGTAATGAGGGATCCGCTTCGCTCGGCAGCTTCCACTACGATAACACCTCTACACATACCTGCAATGATTCGATTTCTCGCAGGAAACTGCCTTCCCAAAGGAGGCGTTCCCAAAGGGTATTCGGAAATAATAGCGCCTCCTTCTTCCACGATTTGATGAAAAAGATTCCGATTTTCCGGGGGATACACCCTGTCCAAGCCAAAAGCTGCCACCACTATGGTTGGTGCTTTCCCTTCCAAAGCTCCTTCATGGGAAGCACTGTCAATGCCTCTGGCGCCGCCGGAAACAATGGTAACCCCTTCTTCCGCCAGCCCCTTTGCAAATCGTCCTGCCGTCTGCACTCCGTAGGCAGTCGCTTTCCTGGAGCCCACTATGGCTATGAGTTTTTCATTGTCCGGGAGCTTTCCTCTATAAAAAAGTACAGCCGGCGGATTGGCAGTGGTTCGAAGGAGAGCCGGATACTCTTCCTCTTCCCAGGTACAGCAGCGAATTCCATTTTGAATCATTTTCTCCACAACCTGCTCAGGATCTGTTTCATGGCGCCATGAAAGAAAAGCGGCTTCTCCATTTCCATGGAGCACATGGGATTTTCGTATATCCTCATCTGACGCTTTCCATGCATCCTCTGCCGTATGAAAATACTCAATAAGGCCCCGCATACGTTTAGCACCGAGACGGGGACATCCCGGCAGGGCAGCTGCGTACTTGTCCATAGTCACCTCCGGGGTATCATGTTCCTATAACTGATGGCTTCCGCCACATGAGAGGCTTCTATTCCTGCTTTCCCATCCAAATCAGCCACGGTACGGGCTACCTTGATGATTCTGTCATAGCTTCGCGCTGAAAGGTGAAGTTTTTCAAAGACTTCCCTAAGCATTTCCGTTCCATCCTTGTCCAAATGACATGTTTCTTTCAGCTGCCTGTGCCCCATCTGGGCATTGTTCTGCATATGCCAAGGTGCAAGTCTTTCTGCCTGTACCTTCCTCGCTTCCTCTACCCGTTTGGCAATATCTACCGAAGCCTCTCCTTTAATTGTAGCAGTCAGTTCGCTGTACTTAGGCCTCTGCACCGAAACGTGAAGGTCAATACGATCTAAAAGGGGACCTGAAATCTTTCTTCCATAGCTTCTGATTTCACCATCCGTGCAGGTACAGGGGTGATCCGGATCTCCCAGATAGCCGCAGGGACAGGGATTCATGGCGGCGATAAGAATAAAATCTGCAGGATAAGTAAAAGATGCATTCACTCTGGAAATATGAACTTCCCTGTCTTCCAAAGGCTGTCGAAGTACTTCTAGCACTGAACGTGGAAATTCAGGAAGTTCATCAAGGAAAAGTACACCTCGATGAGCCAGCGTAACTTCTCCAGGCCTTGGTATGGTCCCTCCTCCAATCAATCCTGCCATAGAAATAGTATGATGGGGACTTCTGAAGGGTCTTTCCCTCATAATATCTTCCGCTTTGAACAGTCCGGCCACACTGTATATCTTTGTCACTTCCAGAGCCTCTTCACGGGTCATAGGCGGAAGAATGGTAGTGATACGGCGAGCCAGCATGGTTTTTCCGGAACCGGGCGGCCCTGTCATGAGCACATTATGAGCACCGGCCGCTGCAATTTCCATAGCCCGCTTTGCCATAACCTGCCCCTGAACTTCTGCAAAATCCACGTCATTGATAGCAGGCCTTTCCGACTCATGCCGAACTGCTGGAGCCATAGCTCTCTTTCCTACCAGAAATTCAATCAGTTCTCTTAATGTTTTGGGTCCATAAACCTCAATATTTTCACATAAAAGTGCTTCATTCGTCACAGAGGGGGCCATAAAAAAGCGAGATACCCCCGCTTCCTTACCGGCCAGCACCATGGAAAGGATGCCTGGCACCGGTCTTATTTCACCTTTCAGTGACAATTCACCGATAAAAATCGTATTTTGAAAACATTCAAGAGGCACTTCACCGCTGGCTGCTAAAAGTCCCATGGCAATAGGCAGATCCAGCCCGGATCCATCCTTCTTTAAATCAGCCGGAGCCAAATTCACGGTTACCTTATCCACAGGAAAATGATATCCGGAATTCCGAATAGCTGAATGAACCCTCTCTTTCGATTCCTTGATGGACGCCGCAGGAAGGCCAACGATATCAAAGGCAGGAAATGCTTTGTTAATATCTACCTCTACACCGATTACATGTCCATTCAAGCCGAAGGTCGTTGTTCCAAGAACTTTTGCATACATATGAATTCCCTCCATAGAGATAAAATATCAGAATGCATTCCTGGTATGACGGAAGAGGGGCTTTCCTTCTCGAGGTACCATAACTTCCACCACATCAAACCGAATACGCCTGTCTACGATTTTCTTTTTTAATACATAAGCTCTGGCTCCAAATCGGATATGCCGCTGCTTGAATGGATTCACTGCCTCCACCGGTTCTCCATACCTTCGATTATGGCGGGACTTAACCTCCACAAAGACAAGAACATCGCCATCATCCATAATAAGGTCAATTTCACTATGGGAAGTCCTGAAATTGGCATCCAAAAAACGATAGCCCTTATTCTCCAGATATTGCCTGGCCAACGCCTCCCCTTCTCTGCCAAATGACGTCTTTTCCATGGGAGCTCCTTCCTATTTGATGTGAATTTTATAGTATTAAAGCAAAAAGAATTGAATATCGTTTTAAATTATAAAATTTATCAGATCATAAGGTATGAAAAGATGCCGTAATCAGCAAAAATAACACCGCGAACTATTTATCCTCCTTATTGTAAAAGGAAACAAACCTATTCGTCAATGAGTCGAATGCATAAATGATGAAATGGTATCAATCATCTTTATGCTATCCATTTCAATCACAGGATCTGCCGCACGTTAAAAGCCTCCCGGCGGGAGGCTTTTGTTTATGGATTATTTCTTTGCTTTCTTTGCTCTTGTCTTCTTTGCGTTGACTTTTTCTTTCAGCTGTTTGGAAACGCGGAATGCCGGGGTCTTGGATGCCGGGATCTTGATTTCTGCCTGGGTGGACGGGTTGTGGCCTACGCGGGCTTTGCGCTGACGGACTTCGAAGGTGCCGAAGCCGATGAGCTGTACTTTGTCGCCTTTAACGAGAGCCTGGGATACTACGTCAAGGACTGCTTTGACAGCTTTTTCAGCGTCTTTCTTTGTCATTTCTGCTTCCTGGGCAACTGCTGTGATGAGTTCTGTTTTGTTCATAACTAAACATCCTCCTTTAATAATTGGCGGTTAAACCGTCTTTAGTTCCAACAGGGAAGGTCATTCTGCAAGGAAATCTTTCCAGAGCCGCAGGGTTTCTTCCGGAGAGAGGTCCGGGATGGTTCCGCCTTTTTCGATGACGTAGTCCTCGAAGGCACGGAGTTTTCTCATATAGGCTGCGGCGTATCGATGCAAAGCCAGTTCCGGCTCTATTCCTTTTTCCTGCAGATAATGGACGAGTTCGAAGAGGAAAGCGCCTGCTTTCATTTCTCTGTCCATTTCACGGTCATCTTCCAGGAAGCGGGAAATCTGATTTTTCATTTCCACCGGAAGGTCTTCAGACTGTAATAAGTTCTGAATCCCATTGGAACTAACTTTCTTTTGAATTATACACGTTAATAGCAGACTTGGCAAGCCTTTGGGCACGCCGGAAAGCAGATATTTCCTGTTTTTTTCAATTCTTTTCCGTTTTTCCCACTCCCGGGGCGCCGAAAGGGTGGAATCGGTATTGTTTTTATCGAAAACGAAGGGGTGCCGTTTCACCATTTTGTCCCGGATGCCGTCTGCCACGTCCTGCATGGTGAAATATCCTTCTTTTTCGGCGAGGGCAGCGTGGAAGAGAATCTGGAAGAGTACGTCTCCCAGTTCTTCTTTCAGATTGTCCATGTCCCCTCTGTCGATGGCGTCGATGACTTCGTAAACTTCCTGGATGAAATAGGTACGGAGGGTCTCATGGGTCTGGGAGCGGTCCCAGGGGCAGCCTCCCGGCTCCAGAAGCCGGTGGACGGTGCTGTCCAGGGCTTCCAGGTTCCAGGGGGAGGCCGGGCGGTGGATTGCTTTCCTGCTGTCGAAGAGGATGGTTTCCTTTTCTCCGGGACTCCGCATTTCCATTTCCTTCAGGCTCAGGCGAAGGATGCCCTCTCCGGAAAGGAGAATCACCGGCGATGTTTCGTCATAGGCGGCAAGGAGGCGGCGGCAGAGGGCCTTCTCGTCTATTTCGGAAAGGTCACGGACGATGAGAATGTGGCAGAGGTTCAAAGGGAGACTGGCAGCCTCTTTTCCGCTGACTATGGTGAGGCTGTCTTCCGGCGAGAGGAGGCCTTTCCTTTCCAGAAAGTTCATCAGTTCTTTTCTGTTCATGGTTCACCTCCACTGGTTAATCAGGGACTGTACTTCTTTGAAAATCCGTCCTGCGTGGTATCCGTCGCAGACAGCATGGTGGACTTCCAGGGCCAGGGGCATGTAGTAATGGCTTCTTTTCCGATGGAGTCTGCCCAGTGTGTACATGGGGAAGAAGAAGCGGAAAGCTTTGGGGAAGCTGAGGTGGAGGGACTGGAAGGGCACCCAGGGGATGACTGACACAGGGAAAAGATTCAAGGGCCTGTTCGGTTTCCCGAAGAGTCCCTTCACGCTGCCGTATCGGGCTTCATCGTCCTCGTAGGAGGCGAGGAAATGGTCATAGTCTTCGCTGTATTCGGTCCACAGGCTGGAGAAGGTATGGTCATCTTTGTGGAAAATGGTGTAGCTTGGGTGTACTACATCAAAATACCCCAATTCCCCCTTGTGGTTAAAGCCCATACGGTAGCGCTTGTGGTGGTTTTCCACCACCGAAAGGAAATAGAGCATGGCGGGATAGGGTCTCTCTTTCCTTTTCATGATGGGCGTGACATCCAGGTTCACGGTCATGCTGTACATGCAGGGCACTTCGTTTAAGAAATAGGAGAAATACTCCTCCCTCTCCCAATGGCTCCTGTCAATGGGTGTAAATGTCATGGCGTTTCCCTCCTTTGGTTACTCCTTTGGTTATACTATACCATATTGACACCCCCTTTGGGCGCGGAAAGGTTCAGCGGAGAAGGTTGACGGCCCTATCGGTCAGTCGCCTACAAGGAAAGCCCTTTTATGGGCAGGCTAAGGTCCAACTTCGACTAACTTGCACGTCCTCTGCAGAACGTGCACAGGCCGAGGGTTGTGGTGGCGGCTGACGCCGCAAGTAAAAAGGGGCACGGCTTCGCCGCAGGTTGTGTAGAAGGGTTATGTTTCAAGGGGGCGGGGAAAAGGTTCTTAAGTTTGATGGGCCTGTGGCCCAAGGGTTCTTAGGTTTGACGGCGGCTCCGCCGCCGAGGGTTGTGGATTGCCGCTTCGCGGCAATGATTATGAAGTCAGCGTTACGTGCTTGCCATTAGTGTCACCAGTGCTGCATGACGAAGAGCCAGAGCCTCCTTCCTCTGGAAGGCAGAAGTCCTGCATAGGACTTCTGAGCCGGGCTAATATGTGAGCATAGCCTGCACACAAAGCGAACACCTTAAAGCCCGGCCGTTGGTGTCGCCGCAGGCGACGGAGGATAGCGGATTTTCGTAGAAAATCCGAGGCCCCGCAGGGGCCTCATGTGACTCTTTCGTAAAAAGCCGCTTTCGGCGGCGCCTTTGCCGGAAAAAGGCCTATCCTCAGGGCTTCGCCCAGCTCCTTTCTGAGAAAGGAGCCTGCATTACGCGCTTATCTTCCCGCCTGAGATGGTCATTCGAGCCGCAGGCGAAAGATCTCGCTAAGTATCGATAGTGACCCATACGTTATTAAACCGGTCTTTGGGAAATACTTCTGGTGTATACCGTAAGTGACTCCAACTAGCTCACTAGTACACTAAACAATACCGGCGCATCACCTATAATTGCCTTTTCCCGAGATCCTTCACTGTTGCTCATGATGACCGGTGTCCGGCGGGGAGTCCGGCATCTGACCGTCTGACCGTCTGACATCTATCGTCTATCGTCTATCGTCTGATTTCTATTTCACCCATAAGAAAAACGCCCATGGATAACCATGAGCGTTTCTGCCATTCGGAAACGGATTAACGTTTGGAGAACTGGCTTGCTTTTCTTGCTTTCTTGAGACCGTATTTCTTACGTTCTTTCATTCTCGGATCACGGGTGAGCAGACCTGCACTCTTCAGTACTTTTCTGTAGTCTGCGTCTACGTCCAGCAGTGCTCTGGAGATGCCGTGACGGATAGCGCCTGCCTGGCCTGTACGTCCGCCGCCCTGTACGTTGGCGATAACGTCGTAAGCGGAGGTGGTTCCGGTCAGTTCCAGCGGCTGTTTAATGATGAGTTCAAGAGTAGCCAGATCGAAGTAATCCTTCAGATCGCGGCCGTTGATTGTAATATTACCCTGTCCCGGTACCAGACGGACTCTGGCAACGGATGTCTTTCTGCGGCCGGTGCCGTAGTATGTAGCTTCTGCCATTTCTTATTTCCTTCCCTTCCGGTTAACGGATATCAAACTTTAATTCTTCAGGTTTCTGTGCTGCATGCGGATGTTCGCTGCCTGCATAAACATGAAGTTTACGATACATCTGGGCACCGAGCTTGTTCTTCGGGAGCATGCCGCGGATAGCATGTTCTACAACCCATACCGGTCTTTCGCGAAGAGCATCTCCGGCCTTCTGGTATCTGTCGCCACCGATGTAGCCGGTGTAGTGGAAGTAAACTTTCTTCAGTTCTTTCTTGCCTGTCAGAACGACTTTGTCTGCATTGATGATGATGACGTTGTCACCGGTATCAACATGCGGTGTGTAGGTAGGTTTATTTTTGCCGGACAGAACTTTGGCAACGTTGGCAGCCAGGCGGCCAACGGTCAGTCCTTCAGCATCTACGATATACCATTTACGGGTAATGTTGCCCGCATTGGCCATAAATGTGGTTTTCATTATAAATGATTCCTCCTGAATAAAAAACAGAACCGCAAGACATCGTCCTTCCTCCGGGGCTAGTGGTTTCCGGACAAATCTCACAAGGAGTATTATACCCTTTTAAAAAGGGCATGTCAAATGATTTTGTGAAATATTTTTATGAAATCGGGCCGCTGCGGGCCGCAAATCGGTCCGGGTTCAGAAGGTTGTGCGCCCTTTGGGCGCGGAAAGGTTCTTAAGATTGATGGGTCTGGGTCCAAGGGTTCTTAGGTTTGACGGCGGCTCTGCCGCCGAGGGTTGTGGTGGCGGCTTCGCCGCAGTTTTTAGCCCCCTTCCTTTGGAAGGCAGAAGCCCTGCAGCGGGCTTCTTATAGCAGGCTCATAAGAGATACTTTCCTCCGTGGGAAGCGAGGTTGTATGGTTTTCCCAGCACGCCAGCCCGCTAAATTGATTTTACCATGATGGCTTCCACCATAATTATAAGGGCGAAACCACAATCCTCAAAACCGCAGGCTGCGCACAACCTTAGAACCCTCAGGGCAAAAGCCCCGTCAAGACTCGGGTTCAAAGGGCAGTCAACCCTCACGCCCTTCAGCGCATTTCAAAACGGCTTCTCCCAGAATCTTTCCTACGCTGTCATGAAATACAAGGCTGCAGTCCCTGTCTTTCCCTGTTTCATCCTGGTTGATCATGACCAGTGCGTCACCGGTGAAGTAGTTGATGAAGCCGGCGGCGGGATAGACTACCAGACTGGTGCCTCCGATGATGAGCATATCCGCCGTTTGGATGGCGTCCATGGCATCTTCCATGGTGTCCATATCCAGCGGTTCTTCATAGAGCACTACGTCCGGTTTCACGATGCCTCCGCAGTAAGGGCAGTGCGGCACGGGATCACAGAGGGAAAGGAAACTGTCCACGTCGTAGGAACGGCCGCACTCGGTGCAGTAATTTCGAAGAATGGAGCCGTGGAGTTCCATCACATTCCTGCTGCCTGCCTTCTGGTGAAGGCCGTCGATATTCTGGGTCACCACACCCAGAAGTTTCCCCTCCTCTTCCAGCCTGGCCAGGGCATAATGGGCCCGGTTCGGTTTAGCGGCCGCCATGGCTTCCGCAAAGTTTTTGTAATTTTTGAAAAATTCCACCGGATGTTCCTCGAAGAAATGGTGGGACAGCATCTCCTCCGGCGTCCAGGGAAGATCTGTCTTCTGCCTGTAAATGCCGTTGGCTCCTCGGAAATCGGGAATATGGGACTCCGTAGATACGCCGGCACCGCCAAAGAAAACGATGCGGTGATGGTTTTTGATCATATCCTTCAGTCTTTCCAAATCAGTCATGATGGTCTCCTTTCTGCCTTCGGGCAAAATGCAATGCTTTTCTTTTATTTTATCATTTTTAAGGAATGGTTGGAAAGAAAAGCCGGGTTCAGAGGGTATAGGGAAAAGGTTCAACGGATTGATGGGCCCGGGGCCAAGGGTTCTTAGGTTTGGCGCCCGCTTTGCGGGCGAGGGTTGTGGTGGCGCCCTATGGGCGCAATATAAAATCTGCTTTACGAGATTTACTTTTGTGCCACTATGGCTCCCCCGTCATTTCGAGCGGAAGTACAAGCCGATATGAATCCTGCCTTACATGGAGGAAGTGAAACGGAGCCGAGAAAACTCCCTCAAGAATGCTGCCTTGCGGCAGAAAGGAGCGCTTGGCGTAGAGGCGACAGCAATTAGCAATTAGCAATTAGCAATTAGCTGAGTACGGCTTGACACGTTGAGCATCATATGCATGATACGACACTACGGTGATTAGGCCACCTCCGGTGGCCCCCCTATCCGGCTGCGCCGGACTTACCCAAAGGGAAGCGTGTCACTGGATTCTCAGTCGCCTGCGGCTCCCTACAGCACGGCTATCACCGACTCACTGGATTCTCAGGTCGCTTAGGCTCCCCTACGAATCCAGTTCGCTGGAGTGACTCCAGTTCCCTTGCCACCCCTATTCAGGGCAATGCTATTGCGTTAAGGCATCGACCGAAAAAAAGTTGTCA
>ERZ1034920.686-NODE-686-length-25103-cov-5.446263_pt1 | contig 25103 bp, 25 predicted proteins | sample MGYA00520688_ERZ1034920 | MGnify/ENA primary metagenome ERZ1034920 (study PRJEB33766, sample SAMN09781785) | gut metagenome | biome: gut microbiome | host: Homo sapiens | place: Madagascar | study: EMG produced TPA metagenomics assembly of the PRJNA485056 data set...
GCCGATTTGTGGTTGAGGCTGTGGCTATTCGGCCAGTAAATGGGCGTAGCAACTGGCGACTTCCTTGAATTCAAGGGAGAGAACACCGGTTTTAAGAAGTGGGTTGCCCATGGCGGCGTTGGCGCAGCGTTCGAGATCGTCCGGCGTGATTGGGACGATTTCACCGATGAGGTTCCAGAGGCAGTCTTCAAGGTCTTCGAGGCTGTCGAAGTAGAGGCTCTGCATGAGCACGTCACTGACCAGTGGCGCACGGTCGATGAGGTAGGCGAGCACTGGTGGAATAATAAGGCCGTAGGCCTGGCCAAGGTGCAGTTTGGTGACGTAGGTCAGCGGTGAGGCGAGAGCTTCCAGGAGATTAGCGCCGCTGGCGGCGATGGCAAGCCCGGCCTGGTTGGCGGCCAGCATGAGCTGTTCGTGGAGGTCGATGTCGATGTCGGTGTCCGGGTCGCTCAGTTTTCTAGCGAGGTCGCTGACGGTGCCAAGGGCAGCGATGGCAATGGCGTCGCTGATCGGGTTGGCTTTTTCCGAGGTGACGGCTTCCACGGCACGGCCAAGAGATTTGATGTAGTTGGACACAACAATGTTGCGTGGCATGTGCAACGTGTAGCGCGGATCGAGGAAGGTCAGCTTAGGGCTGGCCAGTGGATTGCGCACAAGAGTGAGCCGGTCGAGGCCGCTCTGGGCGACGTGAATTTCCGGCGTGACTTCGGTGCCGCTGCCAGGTTCTGTTGGTATGCAGACGATTGGCAGCGGATGGTCGATGGCCGTCTGAAAGAGGGTCGCGTCGGCGATGTCCTGGGCAGCCAGGAGGGCAATGCCTTTGCCTGCTTCCAGAGTGGCGTCGCAGCCGACGGCTATGACAAAATCCACCTGCGTTTCGCGCGCCATGGCTGCGCCAGCTTCGAGGTTGCCGATGCCAGGCGCCACTTTGCGGGTGTGCAGGTAGATGGTGCGTTCGATGTTGTTGAAATCGAGGCAGAAGAGGATTTCCTGCTTGGCGGGATGGGCGTCGTCGAGTCCGGCGTCCATGACGAGCATGGCGCGCTTGCCCATTCCGGCAATGAGTTGTGAATGTTCAGCGAGGGCATCCTTCTGCAGGATGACGTGTGTTGGAAGTTCGTAGTCCAAAAGCAACAGGGGTCGCCTCCTTTTTTGAGAATTTCCATTTTCTTTATTATCCCCCATTCTTGTAGTAATTGCAATCATTTTATGGCAAGTCGTGCATGGGGTGGAAGGACGTTGGAGATGAAGCGTTGGACAGTGGTTGATTGTTTTCCTGCCTGCGGGCATGAAAAAGCAGCCTTGGCGGTGCCAGAGGCTGCAGAGAGTTAAGCTTGCTTGCGCCCTTTGTAGCAGAGGGCGCCCCAGTCGAGGTCGGCGCGGCCGTTGGTCCAGTTGGCGATTTGGGCATTGGCGGCGTCTTCTTCATCGGCGGGGATGTAGAGCTGGTAGTGGACGCGGTCGTCGTAGGTGGTGTCTTCCAGGAGCCAGTCGGTTTTTTCGAGCTGGTGGCTGATGGCGCCTTGGAAGCTGTAGTCGGCGGAGAGGCGCAGGGCGCGGTGGCGCGTCCAGGTGGTGATGCGGGCGGCGTCAAGGCCGACCACGGCGCCGCGGGTGTAGGCGCGGATGAGGCCGCCGGCACCGAGCTTGACGCCGCCAAAGTAGCGCACAACGGCGACCACGACGTCGGTGAGGCCTTCTTTTTTCAGCACTTCGAGCATGGGCACGCCAGCGGTGCCGGATGGTTCGCCGTCGTCGGAGAAGCGCATGGTGAGCCCGCCGCGGCCAATGATCCAGGCGGAGCAAACGTGAGTGGCCTGCGGATGGAGATCGCGCAGGTCTTTGATGAAGGCACGGGCCTCCTCTTCTGTGGCGACGGGCAGAGCGTAGCCAATGAAGCGGGATTTTTCAATGATGAATTCGTCTTCCCCATAAGCGGCGACGCTTTGGTATTCGTCTGGTGATTGTGGGTCCAGTGGGTCCATGGTGCACCTCCTTGAATAAAAAACGGCCTGCCCGAGGGCAGGCGCTGGATGGATTATTGAGCGTTGTCGGTCTCTTCGATGTAGTAGAGAACGTAAGCGCGCTGTGGATCGGTGTTGATGGTTTCCATGTATTCTGGGCTCAGGGAAACTTCGCCGATGAGGTTGAATGGAGATTCGAAATCGAAATCTTCTTCTTCGGTGCATTTGCAGATATCGAGCTGAGCGTTTGGATCTTCGTCTGGCTTTACTCCGAGAGCGAGAAACTGAGCCTTAGCGTCTTCAGCGCTGTCTGCAAAGATAACGTGGGTATTGGTTGTATGCTGCATAAAAAATGCCTCCTTCAAACTTTTATTGTCTATAGGGATTATAGCACGTTCGGCGCATTGGCGTATAGAAGGAAGACGAAAAAGTTTGGAAAACTTTGGCAAACGGCGGTTTCTACGGTATAATTTTAGTGGAACATTCATGGGGATGGACGCTGGGCCGTTCAGGGGGAGGGTGTCATGGCGCAGAAAAAATACATTCCAATCATTGATTATCTCAAAGCGTTCGCTATTGTGCTGGTGGTGACGACGCATTTTTTCACGTATAAGGACAAGGATTTTGCCCTCTTCATCTATGTGATTCAGATGGGGATGCCGCTGTTCATGTTTATTTCCAGCTATAATTTTGCCATGTCGGCAGAGCGTCATGGTCTGAACACGCTGAGCGCGCTCTACGCACCGGCGCAGATGAAGAAGCACTTTGGCGGGATTCTGCCAGCGTATACGTTGCTATTTGTGGTGGAGCTGGCGGCCAACCTTTGGCTGGGCAAGGGCTATTCGCTGGGCGATTTGCTCTATGCCTACATCAGCGGCGGCTTGAACGGCGGCAGCCATGGTGGTTACTTCTTCTGCATCTATTGGCAGTTTCTGCTTTTTGCGCCGCTCTTGTATCTGCTTTTGCGTCGTTGGCCAGAGCAGACGCTTCTGGCGGCGCTGGCGTTGGATATGCTCTACGAATTTGCTGTGGGCGCGCTGGACATTCCGCGGGCTCTGAACCGCTTGCTTTTCATTCGCTATTTGTTCATTGCGGTGTTTGGGCTTTACTTCTATCTCTGGCGCAGCCGTGTGCGGCTGTGGATGGTCGCGCTGGGAGCGGTGTTCAGCCTGGGCTATATTACGGCGCTGGAATATTTCGGCCTCGACTGGCCGCTGACGACGTATTGGCTCAACACGAACGTGTACGCCAGTTTTTATTACATTGCGGTGGCGGTCTTTGCCTTTCATTTCTTTGAACAGAAACAGCTGCCTGGCAAGCTGCACATGCTGGTGCGCACCATTGGCTGCTCCACTTGGCAGATCTATCTGTTTCAGATGTTGTTTTTCCGTCTGCACTGGAGTGCGCCGCTTGGCGAGCTGCCGCTGTTTTTGAAAGTGCTCATTGGTGATGCTTTCTGTGTGGCAGTGGGCTGCCTCTGGAGTGCGCTGGAGAGTCGTATGCGAAAAAAGATGAAAAAAAGTTAAAAATCTCGTAAAAAACGCTTGCGTCCCTGAGCATCTTACGCTATAATAATTCTTGCGTTGTTGGGGTATCGCCAAGCGGTAAGGCACATGGCTCTGACCCATGCATTCCTAGGTTCGAATCCTAGTACCCCAGTTACGGTGCACCTGTCCATTGGGACGGGTGCTTTTTTTATATTTGAGCATTGACCCTCTCCCAGTTAATAGGTATTATATTAGTAAGAAAATGACGAGGTGATTGAGAATGTTTTCTGGAAAAAAAGTCGTCTTAACCAAACCACAGATTCAGGACGCCGATGTGCTCCAGCAGTGGTATTTGAATAAAGAATTCCGTCAGCTTTACGATGGTTACACCGGTAACTCACTGGAAATGATTATGGAAGAAATCCGCAATGGCTCCGACATCTCTGATCCTCATGCGGAACGTGTCAACTTTCTGGTTTCCACCAAACATAAAAATACCCCAATTGGCGTCGCATCCATCAGTAACATCGACCGCCAGAACGGGCATGCGCGCATTTCTTTGGGGATTGCTGATACCTCACGCCGTCTCGGCTGGTACGGCATCGACCTGATGATTGTGCTTTGCGACATTGTTTTCTACCAGTTTGGGTTCAATCGCTGCTACATGCGCATCAATGATAACAATCAGCTGGCTGTTCGCACAGCGACCAATTTTGGTTTTCGTGTGGAAGGGCAGTTGCGCAGCCATGTTTTCACCGGTGGTGAATACGTGGATCAATGGGTGCTGGGGCTTCTCAAAGATGAATACGAAAAAATTTCCATTGTCTCCCGCTGGAAAGCGCGCGGCGAATAATGGTTTTGTTCCGGTGCAGGAAGTTGGAAGCGACGGGCTTCCAACTTCCTGCTTTTTCTTTGCTGGCGACCTTCCGTGGCGATGGCGAACGAATGATTTTCGGGCATTTTCTGACTTGCGCGGGCGGGGTGGATTCGCTACAATATAACAGGTATCTGGCGGCAGTCGCGAGACGCTGCACGGAGCCTGTTTTTTTATTGCGTTTCTATCTCAGAAAAAGCCACCTGGAGCTGAGAAGGCCCGGGATGGACTGCGTGGAGAACGCGGTCCTGGCAAAAACAAGCTAGGAGGAATCAAAATGAGTGCAAGAAACACAGCAAGTAGTAAAAGAGCGTTGCAAAGACAGAACATACGCCGTATGGTGATGGGCGGCATGTTCGGTGCCATTTGCGTGGTGCTGGGCGTGAGTGGCATTGGGATGATCCCAGTGCCAAACCTAAGTGGGCATGCCACGATCATGCATTTGCCGGTCATCATTGCCGCAGTGCTGGAAGGGCCAGTGGTTGGCGCCTTTACGGGGCTGATCATGGGGATTTACAGCTTTATGACGGCATCGGCCATCCCACCGAACCCATTTGTGGCCATTTTGCCACGTATTCTCATCGGTGTGATCAGTGCGTATGTGTACCGCGCCTTTGGCCGTCACACGACACTGGGCGCTGCGTTTGCCGGATTCATCGGCACGATAACCAACACGGTGGGCTACATTGGCATGGCCATTCTCATGGGGTATTATCCGATGGCCATTTGGCTGATGATTCTGCCGCAGTTTATTGTTGAGCTGATTCTGGCGACGGTGCTGACGGTAGCGTTGGTGCGTGTGATTCAGCGTGCAATGCCAACTTATAGAAAGTAATTAAGACGTTAGAAGAAAGGGAGGAAGGCACAATGCTTTTGGCCTTTGATACAGGGAACACCAATGTGGTTATGGGGGTTTACGAAGGAGACCGCCTGTTTGCCAGCTGGCGTTTTGCCACCGATGCGCGCCGCACAGCCGACGAGTACGCGGTGCTTTGCTCGAACTTTTTTGCCACGAAGGGTCTCGGCTTTGAAGCGATCGATCAGATCATCATCTCTTCCGTTGTGCCGGACCTCACTCGCACTTTGGTGCGTACGTGTGAAGCCTATTTTCAAATTTCCCCGCTTCTGGTGGAAGCCGGGGTTAAGACAGGGCTCAAGATTCGTTATGAAAATCCGAAGGAATTGGGTGCAGACCGTATTGTTAATGCTGTCAGCGGCATTGAACGCTACGGTGCACCGTTGATTATTGTGGACTTTGGCACGGCGACCACGTTTTGTGCCATCAATGCCGACAAGGAATACCTTGGTGGTGCCATCAATGCTGGCATTGGCATTTCGATGGAAGCGTTGTTCAGTCATGCGGCCAAGCTGCCGAAGGTGGAACTGACGGCACCGGACCATGTCATTGGCCGCACCACCGTGGATGCGATGCAGGCTGGGCTGGTATTCGGCTATGCCGACCTAGTGGATGGCATGATTGCGCGCATTGCTCGCGAAATGGGCAGCACGCCAGAAGAGGTGTTTGTGGTTGCTACAGGCGGTCACAGCGAAACCATCTGCACGAACTGCCGTTATGTCAACACCATTGATCCAATGCTGACGCTGGAAGGGCTGCGTCTCATTGCCCAGCGTAACAAAGGAGGGCGCCGACATGCTTGATGTCTGCCTGTTGGGCTGCGGCGGCATGATGCCGCTGCCGAAGCGTTTTCTGACGGCACTTTTGGTGCGTCATGAAGGCAGCTGTGTGCTCGTCGACTGCGGCGAAGCCACGCAGGTGGCGCTGCATTTGTCGGGATTCAGCGCCCGTCATATTGATCACATTTTGTTTACCCATTACCACGGTGACCACGTTGGCGGATTGCCGGGATTGTTGATGACGGTGGCTAACAATCACCGCACGGAGCCGCTGCATCTTTGGGGCGGCAAGGGCTTGGAACGCATTGTGCGCGGGCTGACGGTGATTTGCGGGCCGCTGCCTTTTGAATTGGTGCTGCATGAGCTGCCGTTCAAAGAAGGCGCTCATTTTAAAACCGGTGAGCTGGAATGGACCACCCAGCCGGTGAAGCACCGCGTGCCTTGCCTGGCGTATAGTTGTTATCTGCCGCGCGCTGGCCGTTTCGATGTGGAGCGGGCCAAGGCGGCGGGCATTCCCGTGCAGCTGTGGTCGCATTTGCAGAACGGTGAAAGTGTGGAACACGAAGGGCGCACCTTTACACCGGAAGACGTGCTGGGACCAGCCCGTCGCGGACTGCGTCTGAGCTATGCTACCGACTGCCGTCCGGCGCCGGCATTGGCAGAGCTGGTGCGCGACAGCGATCTGTTGGTGGCAGAAGGCCTTTACGGCGACAATGCCAAGCTGCAGGATGCTGCCGGCAAGGGGCACATGGTGTTCGGTGAAGCGGCTCGTCTGGCGGCTGAGGCCAATGTCAAAGAGTTGTGGTTCACCCACTATAGCCCGGCCATGCTGAATCCGAAAGAATATTTGCCGCAGGCACGGGAGATTTTCCCGAATTGCCACACTGGCCATAACCTTAAAACGACCACGTTACGCTTTGAAGAAAAATAAACGAGCGGCACAGTCTTCTATAAGGAAGTCGTTATTGACAGAGATACAGGCGGATGATATACTTCTATCATCCTCAAATGCAAAGGGGAGTAGCACTGGCCAACCAGCCAGAGGCAGAATCGTCATCGCGTGAGTATTCACCGGTTCTGTCATATAAGGAATGACCTTTGATTGCAAGACCTTTGCCTTCCTTGTTGTCGTACAAGAAAGGCAAAGGCCTTTTTTGTGCAAAAATCAAAGTAGAAAAGGAGACTAAAATGGAACTTACACTCTTTGGCGCCCTTGGCGCCGTGGATGCCGGCATGGCTATCCAATACCTCTTTGTTCTTTTGATGCTGGTTGCCATGGAAGGGCTGCTTTCTGCAGACAATGCCTTGGTGTTGGCGGTCATGGTACGTCCTCTGGCTCCGAACATGCGTCAGAAAGCGTTGTTTTATGGCCTTGTTGGGGCGGTGGTGCTGCGACTGGTGGCGCTTTTCTTCGTTTCTTACCTGGTCAACATCTGGCAGGCTCAGGCCATCGGTGCTGTTTACCTGATTTATGTAGGTCTTCACAACATCTATAAATACAAAAAAGCTCAGAACGAAGGGCATGAAAGCTCCAAAGATAAGTTGCCGGAAGATGAAGAACGCAACTATCTCTACAGTAAAAAAGATTTCTGGAAAACCGTTGCTAAAGTTGAAATCACCGATATTGCCTTCGCCGTGGATTCCATCCTCGCAGCCGTAGCGCTGGCGATCTCTCTGCCGGCAACCGGATTGGGCCACATCGGTGGCATGGACAGCGGCCAGTTCCTCGTTGTGTTAATCGGGGGCCTTTGCGGCGTGGTGCTCATGCGTTTTGCAGCGACGATTTTTGTCAACCTGCTGGACAAACGCCCAGCACTGGAAATGGCGGCTTTTCTGCTCGTAACCTGGGTTGGGGTCAAGCTCGTTATTGTGACCTTGGCTCATGACGGTCTCGGCATTTTGCCACACGATTTCCCAGAAAGCACTCTCTGGCACGTCATCTTCTATGGTGTGATGCTGCTCATTGCTCTTTGGGGATGGTTCTCGTCCAAGCCAAAAGAAGCGTCTGCCGATGAGGCTGAGAAAATCGATCGTACGAAATAAAATAATCTGCGTGCCTTGCCAGGCATTGTTCAACGTTGGTGGTGGATCAACGATGTTGAGCAAGCCGGGCAAGGCCGCTGGCATTTTCGACCGATGCTGGTGATGCAGTATGTTATAGACTATAGAAAAACACGTTGTTTGTAAAAACGAAAGGGAGTTGTTGAATTGGATGTTTTGTCACTTGGTGCATTGGACGGAGGTCTTCTGATCCAATACATTTTTATTTTCTTCATTCTCGTTGCTATGGAAGGGCTGCTTTCGGCAGACAATGCCCTGGTTTTGGCGGTCATGGTGCGGCCGCTGTCCCCAAATTTACGTCAGAAAGCGCTGTTTTATGGTTTGATCGGGGCCGTGGTGCTGCGCTTCACAGCGCTCTTTTTTGTTTCCTTTCTGGCGAACGTTTGGCAGGCCCAAGCGCTGGGGGCAGCGTACCTGATCTACGTTGGTCTCCACAACCTTTATCAGTACAACAAAGAGCATAAAAATGGCGGTGACGCGGCAAAGGAAAACATGCCAAAAGGGGAACCGGAATCCTACTTACATAGCAAAAAAGATTTTTGGATGACGGTTGTCAAAGTAGAGTTTACCGACATTGCTTTTGCCGTAGACTCCATTTTAGCGGCTGTTGCCATTGCGATTTCTCTGCCGCCAACTGGCTGGGGTCACATCGGTGGCATGGATGCTGGCGAATTCATCCTCGTGCTCTGTGGTGGTCTTTGCGGCGTGGTGCTCATGCGTTTTGCCGCTACCATTTTCGTCAAACTCCTCGACAAACGTCCTAAGCTCGAAAAAGCGGCCTTCATGCTTGTAACATGGGTAGGGATCAAGTTGGTCATCGTCACGTTGGCCCATGAACGCATCGGTGTGCTGCCAGCAGAATTTCCAGAAAGCACCCTCTGGCATGTCATCTTCTTTGGTGTGATGATCCTTATTGCTCTCTGGGGATGGTTTTCTTCCAGTCCTGACCAATCTGGAAAGAAAAAATAATTTAATGAACGTAAAGAAAGGACGACGGGCATGATCGATTTTAACGTCAACCCCTTTGTGCTGGCACCTATGGCTGGAGTGACCGACAAAGCCATGCGTCTCATCTGCCGCCGTTATGGCGTCGGTTTGGAAGTGACCGAAATGGTCAGTGCTAAAGCGCTGCACTATAACAATAAAAAAAGCTACGAACTCTTTGACCTTATCGATGAAGAAGAGCCGATCGCTGTTCAGCTTTTTGGCAGTGAGCCGGACATCATGGCTGAAGGGGCACGTTTGGCCGTTGCGCATGGCGCTAAAATGATCGATGTCAACATGGGCTGTCCCGTGCCGAAAGTGGCCAACCACGGCGAAGGCTCTGGTCTTCTGCGCACACCGGAAACTGCCTTTGCCATCATTCGTGCCATGCGTGACGCCGTCGATGTGCCGCTGTCAGCAAAAATTCGCATCGGTTGGGAAGAACGCGACCCGCATATTGCGGATTTTGCACGTGGGCTGGAAGCGGCTGGCTGTGATTTTCTCGCTGTACACGGCCGCACGCGCAGTCAATATTACAGCGGCGACGCCGACTGGAGCGCTATTGCCGAGGTAGTAAACGCTGTCCAGATACCTGTGCTTGCTAACGGCGACGTTGTCGATGCGGCCAGTGCTCGTGCCATTCTCGACACCACCGGTGCTGCAGGCGTGATGGTGGGCCGTGGCGCTTTGGGACGGCCATGGCTCTTTGCGGAATTGCTTGCCGACTGGCAGGGGAAGCCGCTGCCAGAAGAACCAAGCATCAGTGAACGTGCCCGCGTCATGTTGGACCATGCAGCCCTTGCTTGTCAGTATAAAGGTGAGCGCATCGCTATGCAGGAAATGCGCAAGCAGATCGGTTGGTACGTCAAAGGTCTGCCGCATGCGGCCGCATTGCGACGCGATGCGTGTCTGATGAACACCTACGACGATTTGGAACAATTATTAAAGCGTGAAGGATTTCTGCAAGATTGACACGCTGTGGCGTTACTATGAAATTAATGACAGAAATTTACTGTAAAGCTATAATGATGATAAAATATCATGAAAACCATTGGCGCTTTTCCTACGAGTATTCCTTGTCAACGCGTATGGATAATGATAAGATAGTATATAGGGATAATAGTGAGAATGAACTTTAGGAGGTAGGCTGACTCATGGAAATTCCAATGATCACCATTCAACAATACAATGACATCGTGGCTGAAAAAGAAAAATGCTTTTTAATTTTCACCAAACAGAACTGCTCTGTTTGCGGCCGTCTGATGCCAAACATGCAAAAAATCGCTGATGAATACAGTGCAGAACATCCAGAAATGCATTTCTACAACATGGAAATTCATGATCCAGATGCACGCGCTTTGTTCAAAAGTTGGAATTTAGTTGGGGTGCCACAGACCTGCATCATCAACGATGGTGAATTTCAGGAAGCACTTCCAGGTGCGCTCGATCCTAACATCTATCGCGATGAAATCAACAAACTGCTCGGTATTCAGAAGAAAGGCTTCGGCGCTAAGCTGAAATCCTTCTTTAGTGGTAAGTAAGATCAATATCTATCGTCGGCTCAGCCGGCGATATTTTTTTGCAAAAACAATCCCCACCTTGCACCGGTGACCAGCTAAGGCTGATGTCGGTGCAGGGTGGGGATTTTGTTGTTTAGCTGAAATGGTTGCGCATTTCCTGGATGAAGGCGCTGAGGAGCGGTTTTTCATCGAGGCTGCGGTGGTAGATGCCGAAGGAGACCGGAGTGGTGTCGTTGATAGGGATGGCGCTGAGGTGTGGGGCTTGTGGTGCAAGCAGCGCAGGCAGCACGGTGATGCCGTAACCCGCTCGAACGAGGGTGGTGGCTGCTTCGACAGAGTCGCAGAGGAAGATGTCGGAGAGTGGTCGTTCGCCCATAAGATTGCCCTGAAGGGTAACGATTGGCAGGGTGGTATGGGGCGGCGAGAGGACAACCAGCGGTGTCTGGCGCAGGTCATTGAGGCAGAGGGCGGTTGCGCTGGCGAGTGGGTGATCGGTGGGACATAGGCAGACCATCGGCACATCACAAAGGGCTGTGAATGTGCTGCGTTTGTAGAGCGGGTCATGGAAGCAAATGACGGCGTCGAGATCGCCATCATCGAGGCGGCGGAAGATGTGTTGGAAGGGGATGACGTGCAATCGCGGATGCAGAGAGGGGTGGCTCTGGTGCAGGGCAGCGAGGGCGTCGGTGAGACGGAAGAGGGATGGGAAGTTGTTGGTGCCGAGGTTGAGAATGTCGATGCGGTTATCCTCGGGATTGGTGAATCGGCGTCTGGCGCGGCCGGCGATCTCGAGCATTTGGCGTGCATCACTGAGGAAGATGTGACCGGTTTCGGTGAGCTTGACGGAGCGGGTGCTGCGTTCAAAAAGGGTGGTGCCGAGTTCTTTTTCGAGATTGCGAATTTGCTGGCTCACGGCAGGATGGGTGACGTGGAGGTGTTCGGCGGCTTTGGTAAAGTTGAGATATTCGGCGACAGTGAGGAAGCAACGTAGCTGATCGGTGTTCATGAGCAGACTCCTTTCTAATTAGTAAGTTTTGTTTACCAATGGTAGCATATTCTAAATTCCAAATCAAGGACAGCTTGCGTATAATAGAGACGATAGTCCTTATTTGATGTGAAAGGAGTTTTGCTTATGGTTGGAACGCTGTTGTCTCAGCTTAAAGAATATCGCAGGGCGTCGTGGTTGTCGCCGCTGTTTACTGGACTGGAAGTATTGATGGAAATTTTGATTCCATTTATTATTGCCGAACTGATCGACAAGGGAATTGAGGCGGGAAACATTCATGAAGTGTACCGTTATGGCATTCTGATGTTGATCATGGCTTTTTTTTCGCTGGCGTTCGGTGTGTTGGCTGGGCGTTTTTCGGCAAAGGCGTCGTCAGGGTTTGCGTGCAATTTACGCAGCGGCATGTACGCTAATATCCAGACGTTTTCCTTTGCCAACATTGACAAGTACAGCACGGCTGGTTTGGTCACTCGTATGACGACGGACGTAACGAATGTGCAGAACGCGTATCAGATGATTCTGCGCATTGCGGTGCGGTCGCCGCTGATGATGATTTGCAGCTTGGTGATGTGCTTCATCATTAGTCCGCAGCTGAGCTGCATCTTTTTTGTGGCGATTTTGATTTTAGCGACCGCTTTGGTGTTCATTATGAAGCGCACCACGAAGATTTTTACGGAAGTATTCCGTAAGTACGACGATTTGAATGCGAGCGTGCAGGAAAATGTGTCGGCGATTCGAGTGGTCAAAGCGTTTGTACGTGAAGAGCGCGAGAATGAGAAGTTTGAACAGGCGGCCACGCGGCTGTATCGTCTTTTTGTGAAGGCGGAAGGGCTGCTGGCGTTGAACAATCCTGTGATGATGTTTGTTGTGTATGGCTGCATTCTGGCGCTGTCGTGGTTTGGGGCGCATTTTATTGTAGCGGGTGACTTAACCACAGGGAATCTGACGTCGCTGTTTAGTTACGTTATGAGTGTGCTCATGAGCTTGATGATGTTGTCGATGGTGTTTGTTATGATTACGATGAGTGCCGCCAGCGCACGCCGCATTGCGGAGGTGCTGGAAGAAAGACCGTACCTAACCAATCCCGACGAGCCACTGACGACAGTGCGCGATGGCAGCATTGATTTTGACCATGTGGATTTCGCTTATCGCCATGGCAGCGGTGAGCTGGTGCTGCATGATATTGATTTGCACATTCACTCCGGCGAAACGATTGGCATCATTGGCGGAACGGGCTGCGGCAAGTCCACGCTGGTCAGCCTGGTGAGCCGTCTCTACGATGTGGATGCCGGCAGTGTGCGGGTTGGCGGCATCGATGTGCGACAGTACGACATGGAGGCATTGCGCGAGCAAGTAGCGGTGGTATTGCAGAAGAATACGCTGTTTTCTGGAACGATCCTCGACAATCTGCGTTGGGGCAATTCGGAGGCCACCGAAGAAGAATGCGCAGCGGCGTGTCGTGCGGCTTGTGCGGATGAGTTCATTGCGCGCTTTCCGGATGGATATCAAACCTGGGTCGAACAGGGTGGCAGCAATCTGTCCGGCGGTCAGAAACAGCGCCTCTGCATTGCGCGGGCTTTGCTGAAAAAGCCGAAGGTGCTCATCCTTGACGACTCAACGAGCGCTGTCGATACTGCCACCGATGCCAGCATTCGCCGCGCTTTTGCTGAGGAAATCCCTGGTACGACGAAGCTCATTGTGGCACAGCGCATTTCCAGCGTGCAGGAGGCCGACCGCATCCTGGTGCTTGACGATGGGCGCGTGAGCGGATTTGACACTCATGAAGCGCTGGTTGAAAATAACGCCATTTATCGCGAAATCTTCATTGCCCAAACTCAGGGCGGCGGCGATTTCGACGAGGCATTGATGTGAGAGGAGGCAGAGCAATGAGAAAGAAAATGTCTACTCGGCAGCAGCTTGCTGCTCTGAAGCGTGTTCTGGCCTATGTGATGCACAGCTACAAGCTGGCGTTTACCCTTGTTGTGCTCTGCATCATTGGCACGGTACTGGCGACGCTGCGTGGGACATTGTTCATGCAGTCGCTGATTGACGATTACATTGTGCCGCTGACCCAGTCCCAGTCGCCGGACTTTTCGGCGCTGGCTGCGGCGCTCGGCTCGCTGGCGGCGACTTATGCGTTGGGTGTGTTGTGCGCCTATGGCTACAACCGCATCATGGTCTCCATCAGCCAGGGGACCTTGCGGCGCCTGCGTGTTGAGCTTTTTCGGCATATGGAATCACTGCCTATCCGCTATTTTGACACCAACGCCCATGGTGACATCATGTCTATCTATACCAACGACGTGGACACGCTGCGTCAGTGCATCAGCCAGAGCCTTCCTCAGCTGATCAACTCCAGTGTTACCATCGTTTGCACCTTTATCAGCATGCTGGTGTTGGATATCCCGCTGACCATTCTCACTCTTGTGATGATTGTGCTCATGCTTTTTGTAACGACGCGCATCGCTGCCAAATCGGCCGCCTATTTTGCGGCTCAGCAGCGTGACCTGGGCATTGTTAATGGTTTCATCGAAGAAATGATGGATGGCCAGAAAGTGGTCAAGGTGTTCTGCCATGAAGATGCGGCGATGCAGGATTTTGATCGTCTCAACAACACCTTGCGCATTAGCGCCGACAAAGCCAATACCTTTGCGAATATTGCCATGCCGGTTAATGCCAACATCGGCAACATCAGCTATGTGCTCTGCGCCGTGGTTGGTGCGGTCTTTGCCCTTGGAGGCTATGCCGGACTGACACTGGGGACGTTGGTGTCTTTCCTGACTTTGAATAAAAACGCTTCCATGCCGGTGGCGCACATCAGCCAGCAGTTGAACGCCATTACCATGGCTATGGCTGGTGCGGAACGTATTTTTGCGCTGTTGGATGAAACGCCGGAGGTGGACGAAGGCAATGTTACGCTGGTTCACGTCACGGAAGATCCTTCTGGCGTGCTTTGCGAAACCGTTGCGGCAACAGGCCTCTGGGCATGGAAAGTGCCACAGGAAGACGGCAGCTTCAAGCTGGTGAAGCTTGAAGGCGACATTACCTTCGATGATGTGGATTTTGGCTACGACCCAGGAAAAACCATTCTGCATAACATCAAGCTTTACGCCACACCGGGACAAAAGATTGCTTTTGTCGGCAGCACCGGTGCCGGTAAGACCACCATCACCAATCTGATCAACCGATTCTATGATACCAGCGACGGGAAGATTCGTTACGATGGTATTAATATCAACAAGATCTGCAAGGCCGACCTGCGCCGCAGTCTGGGCATTGTGCTCCAGGATACGCACCTGTTTACAGGCAGTGTCATGGACAACATTCGTTATGGCCGGCTAGAGGCCAGCGATGACGATTGCATCGCGGCGGCGAAGCTCGCCAATGCTGACGGTTTCATTCGCCGTCTGCCGGATGGTTACGACACCATGCTTACCGGCGATGGTGACAGCCTCAGCCAGGGCCAACGCCAGCTGTTGGCCATCGCTCGTGCTGCCGTTGCTGATCCGCCAGTGCTCATTCTTGACGAGGCCACGTCTTCCATTGATACGCGTACGGAAAGTCTTGTGCAGCAGGGGATGGATGCCCTCATGAAGGGCCGCACCACCTTTGTCATTGCGCACCGACTTTCTACGGTTAAAAATGCCGACTGCATCATGGTCCTCGAACAGGGCCGTATCATCGAACGCGGCACCCACGACGAGCTTCTCGCCGAAAAAGGACGCTATTATCAACTCTACACCGGCAACGCCATCGGCGAATAAGAATAAACACACAGCGCTTGCTCCCCCTCTTCGGGGAGCAGGCGCTGTTTTAATTTTTTCCGATGATATTACTAGATTTTATTGTTTATAGAAAAATGGATGGTTGGGTTTTTTTGTGATGTATTCTATAATGAAATCAATAACTCAAAAAAGTGAAAGAAGGTCTTAGAATGAGTGATATCACCGAATTCCTGGCGCCACAAGATCCTGCTGTGGCTGAAGCCATTGGCCATGAACTGCAGCGTCAGCGTGACAAAATTGAACTGATTGCTTCTGAGAACTTTGCCAGCCGTGCGGTTATGGCGGCACAGGGTTCTTGCTTAACCAATAAATACGCCGAAGGTTATCCAGGCAAGAGATACTATGGCGGCTGTGAATATGTGGATGTTGTGGAAGAATTGGCACGTGAACGCGCAAAGAAACTTTTCGGCGCAGAGCATGCCAACGTTCAGCCACACAGCGGGGCACAGGCCAACTATGCCGCTTATCAGGCGGTGCTGAAGCCTGGCGACACCGTACTGGGGATGAATCTGTCCCATGGTGGGCATTTGACCCATGGTTCCAAGGTGAACTTCAGCGGCAAGCTCTATCATTTTGAAGAATACGGCGTATCTCCAGACACTGAAACCATCGATTACGATGCTATGAAAGCCAAGGCTCTGGAAGTGCGTCCTAGACTCATTGTGGCTGGTGCCAGTGCCTATCCACGCGTGATTGATTTTGAACGCATTTATGATATTTGCGACACCGTTGGCGCGCTGATGATGGTTGACATGGCGCACATTGCTGGTATTGTTGCCGCCGGCCGTCATCCAAACCCAGTAGAATATGCCGACATTGTTACGACGACAACCCATAAGACGCTGCGTGGTCCTCGCGGTGGTATGATTCTCTGCAAGGCCGACCTTGCTAAGGACATTGACAAATCCGTCTTCCCTGGTGCTCAGGGCGGTCCGCTCATGCACATCATCGCAGCCAAGGCTGTAGCATTGGGTGAAGCGCTGCAGCCAGAATACAAAGATTACATTGATCAGGTGCTGCGCAACGCACAGGCCTTTGCTGAAGCGCTGCAGCAGGTTGGTTTCCGCCTCGTCAGCGGCGGCACCGACAATCATCTGCTTTTGGTGGATGTGAAGTCCATGGGTCTCACCGGTGACGAAGCTGAAAAAGCGTTGGATGCTTGCAACATTACCTGCAACAAGAACGGTATTCCGTTTGATACCGAAAAGCCAACCGTTACCAGCGGCATTCGTTTGGGTACACCAGCTGCGACCACTCGCGGCCTGAAAGAAGACGATTTCCGCGAATTGGCAAACATTATGAAAGTCATTCTCATCGACAAAGAACCTGAAAAGGGTAAAGCGATGGTAAAAGCCATCACGGACCGTTATCCACTTTATGAATAAGAACGACCAAGAGGCAAGGGGGCCGTATTATGGACAACGTTCATATCTTTGATCATCCGTTAATTCATCACAAAATTTCCTACTTACGAGACAAAAACACCAATACCACCGATTTTCGCAACTTGGTGGAAGAGCTGTCGCTGCTGATGGCTTTTGAAGTGTTGGAAAATCTGCCAACCTACGAAGTGGATGTCGAAACGCCATTGGCTACGGCCAAGTGCCGCCGTGTCGATGAAAACAGCATGGTGGTGGTGCCAATTTTGCGAGCAGGCTTGGGAATGGTAGCAGGCTTCCAGAAGCTTTTGCCATTCGTGCGTGTGGGGCACATTGGTTTGGCGCGTAATGAGGAAACCCATGAACCAGAAGCATACTATTACAAGATGCCGCCGGGCGTGGAAGAAGCAACGGTGATTGTTGTGGATCCGATGCTGGCCACGGGCGGTTCTGCCTGCGATGCCATTGCCACGTTGAAACAGCACGGCGTCCGTCGCTTCAAGTTTGTCTGCCTTATCGCTTCGAAACCGGGCATTGAACGTCTGCACCGAGAACATCCAGAGGTAGAAATTTATGCCGCTGAATGCGATCCAGAATTGAACGACAAGGCTTACATCGTTCCAGGCTTGGGTGATGCCGGCGACCGTATTTTCGGCACCATCTGATTGACGAATGATAAAAAGAAAAACCGCAGCTTTTGATGAGCTGCGGTTTTTTGTTGCTTTTAATAACGGTTGACAGTAACGGTGCGGGTGTTATTGTCCCAGTTTACGGAGGCATCCAATGCTTCAGCGATCACGCGAACCGGTACCATGGTGCGGCCGTTAATAATCATAGGTGGCACATCGATTTCCTTGGTATGGGAAAGGACAAATTCGATGGCGGCTTGCGAGGTTGGATTGGCTTCGTACACTTGGAATAAGGTGTAGTCGGCACAGAACATGGTTCTCTGATTAACAACCAGAGACATGATACGGTTTGTTTTTGGATCATAGGCTGAAATGGTCTGAGTATCACCAAACCATTCGACGGTGGCGCCAAGCGCTTCAAAAATAGGGCGCAATGGCACCATGGTACGACCATCCTGGATGACAGGAGGCTGATCGGTAGCGAGATATTTTCCGTTCACATAAATGGAAATATCGGCAGCGTCGGCTTGTTCCGGCTGAGCTGCTGGCAGCACCACCGAGAACGCCAATATAAACAGCATGAGAATGCTGACCAGCTGTTTTCTACGGGACATGAATGTCATCTCCTTTTTTCATTCAATCATTGCCATTCTATTGTAACGCAAAATGCGAAGCAAAAAGGGTCAAGCCAGTAACAATTAAAAGAAAATCTGGAAAAAATGGCCGCATCGGATCGAACACAAATACTACTTATTTCGTTATATGATGGATTGAATCTATATAAAAAGGACACAGAACAGAATCGTCTGTGTCCCTTTTTTTATGGGAGAGCTTGGGAGCTGTTTTGTTCATGAGACCGGATTTGCAGTGGCAGTGAACTCATGCTGCGCAAGCTGACACCGAGGGTGGAGAGATTGTGCAGGGTGGCGGAGGCGGCTGGCGAGAGCAGCCCGATCACGCCAAGAGCGATGAGGCTGCCGTTGAAGCCGATGACGAAGCGATAATTGGTGTTGACGCGGCGCATCAAGGCGGTGGCAATCTGGCGCAGTGTTACAAGCTCCCAGAGGCTGTCGGCAGCGATGGTGACATCGGCGATTTCGCGGGCGATGGCTGCACCGTCGCTGATGGCGATGCCGCAGTCGGCTTCGGAAAGAGCCGGCGAGTCGTTGATGCCGTCGCCAATCATGAGCACGGTGTGACCAGCGGCGCGTTGGTCGGCAATGAAACGGGCCTTATCGGCTGGCAGCATTTCTGCATGGAAGGCATCGACGCCAGCTTCGGCAGCGATGGCTTCAGCCGTACGGTGGCTGTCGCCGGTGAGCATGATGGTGCGCTTAATGCCGAGGTTTTTAAGGGCGGTCAGAACAGCCTGCGCTTCTTCACGCAGCGGATCGGAGATGCAGAGGACAGCAGCAAGTTGGCCGCCGATGGCAAGATAGAGATGGGAATATTTTGGCGGTAAAGATTCAAAACGCTCTTCTTCGCCGACTGGCAAAGTGACGCCCTCGTCGTCGAAAATGAAATGATGGCTGCCGATGAGCACGCGTTCGTCGCCGACATGGCTGGCAATGCCGTGTGCGACCAGGTATTCCACCTTGGAATGGTACTCGTCGTGTTTGAGGCCGCGGCGCTTGGCTTCGGCGACGACGGCGTTGGCCATGGAGTGCGGGAAATGCTCTTCCAGGCAGGCGGCCAGACGCAACATGTCGGCTTCATCTCTGCCGCCGAACGGAATCACCTTTGCCACTTTAGGGCAGGCGCGGGTGAGAGTGCCGGTTTTATCGAACACGATGGTGTCGGCGGTGGCGAGAGTTTCCAGAAACTTGCCGCCTTTAACCGTGATGTGGTTTTTTGAGGCTTCGCGAATGGCGGACAGCACAGCCAATGGCATGGCAAGTTTGAGGGCGCAGCTGAAATCGACCATTAATACCGAAAGGGCACGTGCCGGTGTGCGGGTGATGGCGAGGGCAGCCAGGCTGCCAAGGAAGGTGTAAGGAACGAGCTTGTCGGCCAGGCGTGAGGCTTTGGCTTCACTGGCGCTCTTGAGCTGTTCCGAGTGTTCAATCATGGCGACGATTTGATCGTAGCGGCTTTGTCCGGTGGCTTGTTTGACAACGATCACGCACTCCCCTTCTTCAACGATGGTGCCGGCGTAAACGACGCTGTCAATGTGTTTCGGCACAGGCATGGATTCGCCGGTGAGGGATGCCTGATTGACACTGGCTTCGCCGTCGCAGACAACGCCGTCCAGCGGGATGATGCCGCCAGCACGGACAACAATGGTGTCGCCGGGCTGTATCTGGCTGATCGGGGTGAGGATGTCGAGCTGGTCCTCGCCGCGCACCCAGACGCGATCCACGTTGAGTGACATGGAGCGTGCTAAGTCGGCGACGGATTTTTTGCGGGTCCAATCTTCAAGCAGCTCGCCAACCTCGAGTAGGAACATGACGGTGCCAGCGGTGCCAAAGTCACGGCGAGCGACGGAGAGACCGATGGAAATGGCATCAAGAAGTTCTACTCTGAGCTGGTGGCGGCAGAGGCAGCGAAGACCGCGGCCCATAAACGGCAGCAGGTGACGCGCCAACCGCAGCAGCCGCAAGGGACGCGGCAGAAAAAGCCGGCAGCCAACGCGCACCAGTACTTTGCTGACCAGTTTTTCTCGGAACTGGCGGTTGATGGCACGACTGGATGGCGTGGACAGAGCGAGAGCGTCTGCCGCTTCCGTCCATTGGAAACGGGCGATGTCTTCAAGAATATCAGCGCGGTTGCCATCGTAGCGAATGATGACACCAGCGGTGCGCTCAAAAATTTTTACTTCAGTAATGGCAGGGTGTGCTGCGAGATGGATTTCCAGACGGTCGGCATCTGCGATACTGAGTGGTTTGTTGGCCACTCGCAGACGCATGCGGCCGCGGCTTTCATGTACAATGGTTGCCTTCATAATGTTTCCTCCAATGATAAAAAGAGCCGTTTCCACGGCTCTTTTTAGGTGCTTTATGCGTCTTTGCCGTTTTCAGTGTCGGCTTCTTCATCCTCATCGTCGGCTGCGTCCGCAATGTCGGCCGCTTCGCGTTCGGCTTCTTCTTGAGCGGCGCGTTCATCGTTGATGTCCTGAGCGGCAGCAAGGATGTCGTTCGCGTTTTCCTGAACGGTGTCGACGGTTGTCATCACACAGTCACGGATACGAAGCCCGGCCGCTGTGGCATGAACATAGGCTTTTTTAGCGTCTTTGCTGGTTAATAATTTGATGCCGACAGAACCGAATAAGGTGCCGCCGACAAAGCAGGCGATTCTTGGAATGATGCTCATTAATTATCATCCTTTCGATTATTTGTGATTGTAGCCGGTGAGTAAAAGCATGACCATGCATATAAGGGCGCTCCATGCCCAAAAACGATGTTGTTTCAAGATGATTCCCTCCTTCCAGCTACTTTTGTTCCATTCGTTTATTATACCAATGAAAGAGGCAGCATTCGTTCCGAAACAGACGGAAAAAAAGCCCGATCAGACAGAACGTCGGCGGTATTGCCCAGGTGTCAGTGCATAGCGGCGCGTGAACGCGTTGCTGAATTGGCTGGTGCTGCTGTAGCCCACTTCCTGGGCAATTTCCAGCACGGTCATGTCGCTGTCTCGCAAGAGCGCGGCGGCTTGGCTCAATCGCTGTTCTTGCAGCCAGGCGTGGATGGGTTGGCCGTAGAGCTGTCGAAATTCTTTCTTGAGCACCGTTTGCGAGACGCCGAAACGAGTACTGAGAATGTCGATGGTGAGCTTCTCACTGAGATGCTTCTGCATGTAGGTCGTCATTTTGACCAATACGGGTGCCAGGCTGTTAGCATGATGGGTGCGCTGAGGTGTCGCTTCGGCGATAAAATCGCGGCAGCTGAGCAGATAGAGCAGTTCCAGGGCCTTCCAGAGACTGTAGCGGGCGTGCTCTGTTTCGTCCAGTGCATCGAGGCTGTCAAAGACGGCGTTGGACCAAGGCGCGGCGCCGATGACGGCACAGCCGTCGTGTTTGTGCATGCATCGGCCGACGGCCGTTGTGTCCAGCTGCGAGCCGCCAGTCAGGGCGCAGAGCGTCAGCAGGCTGTCTTGAGCCTGCTGCCCGTCAACGATCACAACAATGCCGCTCAAATCTCCGCTGAAGCAGGCCGATTCGATGGTGGATGCATCACTGAGGAGAAAGATTTCTCGTTCCAGCACCATCAGCTGGCGTTGATGGCTGCGTTGCAGGCTGAGACGGCCGCTGCGACAGAAAAAGGCTTCAAAATGCTTTGGCGGCAAAACAGGCATCAGCGAATGAAAGGTGGATGATGCGGCATCATCGCAGGAAAACCGGCAAACAGTGACGCCCTGGGTGGGGTGACTCCAAACAGCTGTGTGATTGTGCCGCAAATATTCTGCCAGCATGTACAAGCCTCCTTCAATGGGAACGATCAATAATTAGATAAGACTAACTTTATAATACGCCAAGGGTAACTTTCTGTCAATTGCTAGTTGCTAACCGATTTTATCGAACACCATCTACCAGAAAAATGAATGACCTTGAGGCGCCCAGCGGTGGTAGTATATTAATGAAGGATTTTGCCTTCAAGGAGGAGGTACTGCGCCGTGATTTTGAAACTGTTTAATCGCGATATCAGTCTGGTTTTTGCAGCCAGCTTTTTTTATATGTCCTGTTCGTTCATTGCGACACCATTGATTGCAGGCTTTTCGGAGAGCCTTGGTGCGAGTGCGCTGTTTATGAGCGTCATTGGTGCCACATTTAACACCGTGGCGTTGTTGTCGCGCCCTTTTGTGGGCAATCTTGCCGATCGACTCAGTCGGTATAAGTTGTCGTCGATTGGGGCGGTGCTGATGCTTTTGGGCTGCGTTGGCTATGTGTGTGCACAAGCTCCTTGGCTGGTGATGGTGGCACGCATCATTCACGGGATTGGTATGTCCTGCTGTTCGATCTGCCTGTCTACTTGGATTGCTGGACTGCTGCCCAAAGAAAACCTTGGCGCAGGCATGGGACTCTACGGGGCAACCAACGCTCTCGGCATGGCGATTGCGCCGTCCTTGGGGATTGTTATTTACGACCATGTGGGCTATCGTCCGGTCTTTGTGTTGGGCACGGTGCTCTGCCTTTTGACATTGGTGCTCGTGCACTTTGTCAGCGACAAGGGCGAGCCGCATCCGGATGCGCGTCGTAAGCGTCATCGTGGCATTGTGGCTGCGAATGTGGTGCCGGTGGGATTGATTATTATGCTATTTGCTATTCCTTACTGCGCCACCCAGTCTTATTTGGTGAATCTGATTGCGGCGCGAGGATTGTCGGTGCATGCCGGTTGGTTCTTCCCATTTTACGCGTTGGTGCTGCTGGTGCTGCGTCTGTCGTTGGCCAGCCAGTTTGACAAACGGCCGTTTTCGTTCTTTTTATTCAGCAGCTCAGGCTGTGCGCTGGTGAGTCTGTTTCTGCTGCATGTGATGCAGTCCAATGTGGCGCTGTTGGTGGCGGCAATTTTCATGGCTGGCGGCTATGGCATTATGTGCTCCATCTGTCAGTCGACGGCGGTGCTGTTGGTGGACGAAAGCGAGCGCGGCTTGGGCAACAGCACCTACTACATTGGCATCGACCTTGGCATGGCGCTGGGAGCCTTTATTGGCGGGATTCTCTACGGCTATTTGCCGCTGAACTTGTTTTATCCATTGCTGGCTCTTTCTGTGCCGCTGTCGTTGTTGGTCTATGCGCTCAATCGCAGGAAATTCCATCATGAATAGAGGTCTTGTCCGGTTTTTATGTCGGACTTTTTCTTTTTGTGCAGAGGAAAAGTGTTATGATATAGGAAGACTTTTATCTGGGAGGCATCAATCATGACACAACCTTTTCCGGTTATCACCGTCAGCCGCGAATTTGGCAGCGGCGGCCACAGCATTGCCCTGGCGCTCTCAAAGCGGCTCGGTGTGCCCTTTTACGATAAGGAGATTGTACTGGCGGCTGTTGAAAAAAGCGGATTCAGCGAGGATTTTGTGGCGCATCAAGGGGAGCACTTGAGTTCCAGCGAGCGTTTCTGGAATCGTTTTTTGCGTTCCAATGCGCCGGGTTACCAGGATCCGCAGGATGAGCTGTACGCCATTCAACGGCATATTATTCTGGATTATGCAGCGTCGCCGTGCATCATTGTCGGCCGCACTGCAGACCACATTTTGCGGGAGGCGGGCATTCCAGCGCTCAATGTGTTCATTCATGCCAATGACGATTTTCGTGCGCAGCGTGTGCTGGAGCGCTATGGGGACATGGATGACACCGACATCCTCACTCGTCTGCGTGAAAAGGATCGTGCCCGTGCTGATTTTTACGAGCATTTCACTGGTTTGAGATGGGGGGATGCGAGACATTTTCATGTCAGCCTTGATTCTTCTGTGCTCGGTGTGGCCACTTGCGTGGACATTATTGTGGACATTCTGAGAGAGGAGGAACAGCGTGATTACTAAGCTTCTGACGCGTGATGTGCGGCTGATTCTTGTGGCCAGCTTTTTTTATATGGCTTGCCCGATGATGGTGACGCCGTTGATCACTGGTTTTTCTGAAAGCCTCGGCGCCAGCGCGGTTTTAATGGGCTTGGTTGGCGGGATGATGAACATTGTTTCTCTATGCTGCCGGCCTTTCGTTGGCAATTTGGCGGATAAAATCAGCAAATATCGTCTGACCTCTATTGGCTCGATTTTGATGATTCTTTCTTGTTTGGGCTATGTGTTGGCCCCTTCACCAGCAGTGATCGTGGCGGCGCGTGTCATCAACGGCGTTGGTTTTTCCTGCTGCAGCGTTTGCATGGCAACCTGGATTTCCAATCTTTTGCCGAAGGAACGCATCGGAGCTGGTATGGGGCTCTATGGCACCATGAATGCACTGGCCATGGCGATGGCACCAGCTTTAGGCATCAGCCTCTATGGTCATATTGGTTATCGGGCGGCCTTTGTGATTGCTACCGTGATGGCTGTGATGGTTGTTGTGACGATTCAGTTTGTGCACAACAAAGGTGAGGTTCAGCATCTGGCGTCCGCTAGTCGTCATGGCAGCTTTGTGGCGGTGGATGTGCTGCCCGTGGCGGCCATCATTATGCTCTTCGCCATTCCTTACTGCGCCACCCAGTCTTTCCTTGTCAGTTACATTGCGGCACGGGATCTCTCGGTCAGCGCCAGCTTTTTCTTTCCTTTGTATGCGGCTGGATTGTTGGTGCTGCGTCTGTCGCTGGCGAATTGGTTTGATAAAAAGCCGTTTTATTTCTTTTTTAGCATGTGTTCCATTTGTTTGTTGATCAGCCTTTATTTTCTCAATGCTATGGACAATAATCTGCTGCTTTTTGCAGCGGCTGTCTTCATGGCGGCCGGTTATGGCATCATGTGTTCGGTCTGCCAATCGACGGCCATTCTTCTCGTTGGCGAAGAAAAACGTGGCCTGGCAAACAGTACCTATTATATCGGTTTTGATCTTGGTATGGCATTGGGGCCAATTTTTGGCGGATTTTTATATGGTCATGTGAACATTGCGTTGTTTTATCCGGTGCTTGCGCTGGTCGTTCCAGCTGCGGTGCTGGTGTATGTTTTGAATCGTCGACGTTTTCGTCATGTTTAAGCTTTTGATTCAAATGCCCTCTATTATTTTAGCAATAGTAGAGGGCATTATTTTTTATGGAGTTATATTGTCAGTGTTATCGCTTTTTAGTGAAGTTTTTTTTGAGAAAAGTTAAAAATGGTCATTATATTACTATACTGGACATGTAGGGTTTGATATTATCG
>ERZ1034920.690-NODE-690-length-25008-cov-19.740793_pt1 | contig 25008 bp, 37 predicted proteins | sample MGYA00520688_ERZ1034920 | MGnify/ENA primary metagenome ERZ1034920 (study PRJEB33766, sample SAMN09781785) | gut metagenome | biome: gut microbiome | host: Homo sapiens | place: Madagascar | study: EMG produced TPA metagenomics assembly of the PRJNA485056 data...
CGTGAGACCATGGAGCGCAACAGCTACGACATTTTCGGCAAGAATAACCGAGAGTTGGCGGAACAGCTGAATGATGAGTATTTTGCGCCTGTCCACAAGGCTGTTGCGGACCGCACGAACTATGTAAACACCATGCGTCAGCAGGTGGCAGACCTGCACCTGAGCAAGCATGAATCCGCACTGGTGCAGATGGCACTTGAGGGACGGAATGACGTTGCCGCCGAGTACATCAAGAACAACAAGATCAAGGTGACAAGCAAGCTGCAGAAGAATGTTGCGGACGGCGTGGCAACGTTTCAGGCGATTTACAAGGAGCTGTATGAAGCGCTCAACGAAACGCTGCTTTCCAACGGCATGGAGCCGGTACGCGCCCGCAAGAACTATGCGCCGCATTTCGTGAAGGACAAGCCGGACACGCTGCTTTCGCGTATTCGCTACAGCTTTGGCTGGGGCAAGGACAGCACGGTTAATATCGGCACGGATATTGCCGGTATTACGGACGATTTCAAGCCGGGTAAGAAGTGGTTCGGCAACTTGCTGCAGCGTGAAGGCGAACTGACCGACTATGACGCGGTGGCAGGCTTTGACCGGTACGTTGAGACTGCCGGTGACGTTATCTTTTTGACGGACAGCGTGCAGCAGCTGCGCTCACTGGAGGACGCGCTGCGGTACCGTCTGTCGGACGAGGGCACGAAGGAGAAGGTAAACCAGATCCGCAACGACCGCAATCTGAACGCGCTCGAACGGCACCAGAAGATTCAGGATGCCTACGACTCCAACACGGACAACATTCAGAAGCTGTACAACCAGAAGAAGCAGGGCATGGGCGGCTATGTGTCAAACCTTCACGAGTATATCAACAACCTTGCGGGCAAGAAGGCACGCGCGGATCGCGGCTGGGAGGAAATGATCGGCCGCCAGATGTACACGGTGGCAAAGAACGTTGAGGGCAGAGTGGCGGCGAACATGATCGCGATGAACCCCGGCTCGTGGATTACGAACTTCATTCCGATTACGCAGGCGAGCGGCGAGGTGAGCACGGCAAACCTCATCAAAGCCATGCGCGACACGGTGAAAAGCGCTGTGAAGGATGATGGATTCACGGACGGCTCGGTGTTCCTGACCAACCGAGAGGGCACGCAGTTCCTCGACCGGACGCTGACGCGCAAAATCTCCGATATTGCCGGCATGCCAATGGAGGCAATCGACCACTTTACCAGCAACGTGGTGACGCGTGCGAAGTATCTGCAGAATATTCAGGACGGCATGGGCCTGCAGGAGGCGTTCGACAACGCGGACACGTTCGCCGCCAACCTGATGGCGGACCGCTCCAAGGGCGCACAGCCGACCGCGTTCAACAGCGTGAACCCTGTCCGCAAGGTGTTTACCATGTTCCAGCTTGAGGTGAACAACCAGCTTTCCTATCTGTTTAAGGACCTGCCGCGGGCAAAGCAGAGCGTACCAAAACTGGCGTGGGCGTACACGAAGGTATTTACCGGCGCGTACCTGTTCAACGCGGTTTACCATCAGCTGACCGGCCGTGATTCGGCGTTTGACCCCATCAGCATAGTTGGCGATGCGTTCGACATTGACCCGCTGGAGCTGATCGCGGAGGCATTCGGTCTGGGTGACGATGACGACAAGGACAAGAAGAAAAAGTCCGGTGTGGACATTGCGCTCGACCTCGGCAAAAATGTTGCGGAACAGGTTCCGTTTGTCGGCGGCCTACTTGGCGGCGGCCGTGTGCCGATCTCGGCGGCTTTCCCGGATTTCGGCAAGCTGATCGAGGAGCACGAGAACGGTTACGACAACAAGCGCATTGCGCTTGACGCGGCAAAGAGTGCGGCCAACTCGGCGGCGTACCTGCTGCTGCCGTTCGGCGGCGGTGCTGTAAAGAAGGCGCTTGAGGGCGCGGCCACGGTTTACGCCGGCGGCAGCTACAGTTTGGACAAGAACGGCGAGAAGATCCTGCAGTTCCCGCAGTACGGCCAGAGCCCGCGCGACTGGGCACAGGCGATGCTGTTCGGCAAGTCCTCTCTGCCGGGCGCGCAGGATTGGGCCGACGATGATTACCGGAGCCTTAATGCGGACGAGACAAAGGCGTTTGACGAATTGCGTCAGCACATGAACTGGTTCAAGGACGAGAACGGGAACACTATCGACAATTCCGAGGCGGTGTTTGCGGCAATTAAGGCTATGCGTGCCATTACGGACGAGATGAAAGAAAAGTACCCGGACGATTACACCGCGATTGCTGCAGGCAAGAAACGCGAAATGCTGTTTAACGACAACGATCTGAATGAGATTCAGAAAAAGTATCTCGATCGTGAGATGATCGGCAGTTCGGTCGGTGCGTCCGGCGACTACTCCTCTCGGGATATGTTCGACATTAGCCAGAAGGTACGCGAGGCTCGTCAAGATGACGCAATGGAGGCGCTCAAGCACGGAATTTCCGTTGATGAGTTTGCAAACTGGGACGGCATTATCGAGGAAACACTGGCGGATAACGAAGTAGATGCAAAGGATTTTGTCGAAGGACAGAATAACGAGCTGTACAAAAAGAATGAGGCGCTTTTGGCAATCCTCAACGAGTACGGCAACAGCGGCGAACACACGGACGCGGAAAAGAATGCGTTTGCGGACTATCTGCTGATCTCTGCTATGGAGGACAGCGACAAGGAACGCTGGGACGAGGTAAAGGGTACGGTAAACGCGACCGACTTTGTGAAGTTTGCAAGCGACATGACAACGTACAACAAGGAGTATAAAGGCTCTGGATTGAGCAAGAGCGACGCTATGCAGTCGATCCTTGACGGCTACGGAAACTTGTCCAACACGCAGAAGGACGCGCTTTTCGGCGTGTACAACGACAGTGCGTCCGGCAATGCGTTCCACATCTCCAAGTACGAGGAGGCTATCAAGGACAACTCGTTCTATTCTTACTTAAAGGACGCAGGCAAGAAAGAGCTGCGCTCGCTGCTGAACAGCTATGAGAAACATGTGGCGGACAACGCCAAGCTGGACGGCTGGGAGGCCAAAGCGGCGGTTGCCAAGGAGGCCGGTATTTCGCCGGGCATTTATGCGCTGTTCCAGGTCGCGCTGCAGGAGGCGGACACGGACGGCAAGGGATTGAGCCAGGCAAAGGCCAAGGCGGCTGTTGAGTCGGTTGGCGGTCTGACACAGGCGCAGAAGGCGTATTTGTGGCAGAGCGCAAACAAGAGCTGGAAGAAGAACCCGTACGGCTCGGCTACGGTTTCCGAGTACAAGTATTCAGGCGGCGAATTCGCAAACCCGGTTGCGGGCGGCACGATCTCGAGCAAGTTCGGTCCGCGTGACACGTTTGCGACAAGCAACGGCGCTGAATCCTCGAGGTGGCACAAGTCTATTGATATTGCCGCGCCTGCGGGTACGGCGATCAAGTCTGTTCAGGGCGGCAAGGTAACCGCAAACGGCTGGGTCTCCGGTTACGGATGGACGATTGAAGTAACGCATGACAACGGCTATGTCAGCATGTATCACCACATGCAGAATCAGAGCAGCGTTGCGGTCGGCACGGAAGTAAAACAGGGGCAGACGATCGGCAACGTCGGCAGCACCGGCAACTCGACCGGTCCGCACCTCGATTTGACGATCACCAAGGACGGCACGCCGGTGGATCCTGCGTCGCTGATTGGCGATTATAAGAACGCAAAGACAGGGTATGTTTACGAGGGTTCGCCGGTTTACACGCAGCTGTCTACGGCGGCCGGCAAAAAGAGCAGTTCCGGCGGCTCGGGGAAGTCGGGCGGTGGCTCGAGTGGACTCAAGCCGCTTAAGGGGCTTAGCGGACTGAAAGGATTGGGGTTCTGAGGTATGGGAAAAGGGTGAGCGGAGGCTCACCCTTTTGCTTTTGGAGAGTGGTGCCCGAAACGGGCAGTTATCGGGAAACGCGACCCCATCCCCGTCCGAACGACGGGTACCTACCGGCTTATGAGATTGGAAAGGAGATGCCCTGAAACGGGGCATCTCCTTTTGCTTTTAATATTTAGAAAAAACACTTGACTTTTTGTGTCACCATGATATAATAAATGTGTAACCAGAAAGTGAGGTGAAACAATGTCGCCAAGGACGGGTAGACCTCCGTCTTTGAATCCGAGAAGAAACGATACTCGAATCCGAATGACTGATGAAGAAGTTGCAATGCTGGAAGCATGCTGTGAAGCGCTCGACAAAACGAAAGCAGATGTTATTCGTTTAGGTATCAAGAAGGTCTACGAAGAAATAAAAAAATAGAAACAGCCCGTCACCGTGGAAAGTACCGGACTGTTTCACAACTACCAAAACACGAGGTTTTGATAAATCTATTGTATATCAAATCCTTCGTGTTTGCAAGAAAGAACGGAGGATTTTTATGAAATACGATCTGAGCAAGCTGTACTGGGACTACATTCAGGAGGACGAGAGCACGGCCTTCCGCAATGAGTTCTGGGCGAATCCGGTCAATGCGGAAATTCAGAAGCAGATGGAGCCGATCTTCAAGAACCGCGATATTTCGGACGTGGTAAGCAATTACGAAGCCTGTGCGGAGGAGTTCGGCTTTCTGACCGGCTTTCAGCTTGCGGTGAACCTGCTGTCCGGCGGCCTCGGCGCACGCGCCCCTAAGGTGGAGGTGCAGGCATGAACGATGGTATGCTGACAGTATCCAACAGCGAGTTTGGCAAGTTAGAGATTTTGATGGAGGACGGAAAAGAACTGTTTCCGGGTACGGAATGTGCAAAAATGCTTGGATATAGCAAGCCGGGTAATGCAATTCGCACTCATTGTCAGGGGTGTGTGAAACGCACAGTCGTAGATGCTATGGGCCACAGGCAGATTGTCAATTACATCCCCGAGGGTGACCTGTACCGCCTTATCATCCGCTCTCGTCTGCCCGCCGCGCAGAAGTTTGAGAAGTGGCTGTTTGACGAGGTTCTGCCCGAGCTGCGCCGCACCGGCGGCTACCGCGCAAAGCCTGCCGCCGATCTGCCGCACCAGTGGATGGGGCGCGGCTGCATCCGCATTGATGACGCCGCGAAGCTGCTCGGCGTGAAGAAGGATAAGATTCGCGAGTTGCTGAACAAGCGCAAGACGGTTTACCGCAACGGCGTGGACTGGGAAACGCTGCATGGGTATGAGGTGGACGAGTACAAGTTTTACAACCGTGTGCCTACGGCTGCAAAGGGCATTTGCATTGTGTATGACAGCGGTATGGCAAAACTGCGGTGGGAACTGCTGGGCGAGGGTTCGCCGGATATGGCGCTGCCTGCTGCGGCAGAGGTGCCGCTGCTGCCTGCGGAGGTGCAGGAGGAGAATGAACAGTTACGGTTTGCACTGGAGGAGATCGGAAAGATTGCAGGAAAACTGGGGAAGTGAGGGAAAGGCCGCCGGGAGGCGGCCTTTTTTGTTACACAGAAGATGGAAAGGCGGGTTCACGCGACTTGCGATGTTGGGTGTTATTTGCGGGCGGAGATTTTGGGGTGGATGGTGACGGAGAGGTCGTTCTCGGCGGACCAGCGCTGTTTGGTGGTTTTATGGTAGTCGATGCGGTCGATTACCTGTTTGAGGAGGGCGTTGCGCTCTGCGGGGGCGGATTTACGGTCGTACACATCGAGAACGTGCCGGATCTGCGGAGCGGCATTTTCCCGGGCGGACAGCTCGGCGGCGTGTGTGTCGATTTTGCGCTGAAGCTCCTCACGGGCAGTCTGCAGGCGGGCCATTTCGGCGTTTATTTCGGACTGGCGCTGCAGGAAGGCTTCGCGCGTATAGATGCCGTCCTCGACCAGCTCAAAGGTCTTGGTCAGGCGCTTGCGCTGCTCGGCAAGACGGCTGTCGATATTCTTCAGCGCTTCCTGCTCGGCGGACATATCCGGAAGCTGCTGCTCCTGCAGATCGAGATTGTACAGGAAGTCCTTCAAACCCTGCAGCACCAGATCCTCAACCTGTTCGAGCGGTGCGGATACGGTAGGACAGCCGACAGTCGGACAGTAGTATTTTTCAAAATTGCGGTCGGTTTGCGGGTGACGCTGCATTTTCTTTCCGCATTTATCACAGCAGAGCAGACCGGCAAGCGGATTATGCTGCTGCAGGGCGCTCGGCACGCGCGGCTTATGGTTCTGCACAAGCAGCCGCTGCGTTTCTTCCCATGTTTCACGCGGGATGATCGCTTCGTGTATGCCTTCGTATAGCTCACACTGCTTGTTGAGCGGCCGCTTTACGGTGAGCTGGCCGTCCTTTAGCAGCTTTTTGTGCGGATGGACGGCGGACGGTATGTAACCGGCATAGTGCGGATTGCGCAGGATAAGGCCGACCGTCTGACGCACCCACGCTCTTTCTGTTGGCGAGGGAATGCCGAGCAGGTTCAGGTAAGCTGCAATCTCTCCGGCGCCTTTGCCGGACAGGAACTGCTCGTAAATCTTCCGCACCACGCCGGCTTCCGGCTCGATCGGACGGATGGACCAGCCGCGGCCGGGCAGCTTGCAGCGCTCGTAGCCGTAGGGTGCGCGGCTTGCCAGATAGCGGCCTTCCTTCTTCGCGGTCCGCGTTCCGGCGGTCATGCGGCGGCGGATCATTCTATACTCCTGCCGCGACATGAACAGGCCGAACTCCATCCATTCCTCGTCTGCCTCCTGCGTGGGATCGTAGGTTTTGGACGGCGTGACGATCAGCGTGCCCGAAAACTTAAACGCTTGGGCGACGATGCCTTGGTCGATCGTGTCACCGCGCGCGAGACGCGAGGTCTCGGTGACGAGGACGCCCTTCCAGCGGCCGTCCTCCACCTCGGAGAGAAGCTGCTGCATGACGGGACGGTTTGCGATACGCTCACCGGAGACGATCTCGCGGTATATCGCGCCGATCGGCAGGGCGCGGGACTTCGCAAGCTCCATGAGAATATGCTCGTGCCGGGCAAGGGTATCGCCTTCGCCGTGGGCCTCGGCTTCGAGGTCGGCGCGGGATTTGCGGAGGTACAGGGCGTAGTCGGTGGGCATGGGGGTCAGCTCCTTTCAAAAAGAATGGTTCCAAAAGTTTCAGAAATTATTTTGGAACAGATAGTTGACAGGTGTAAATTTAGCGTATATTCTTATAACAGAGGGGAGGTATCATTATGCTGACAAAAGCAAAAATCGCTCAGAAAGCAAACGAAATTTGTGCACAAAATGACATCACCCATTATCCTGTAAACATTGTAGATATTTGCAATGCAATGGGTATCGCGGTATATGAGCAATATTTGCCCTCGACTGTTGCGGGTTTTATCGGTGTGGATAACAGCTTGAAGGAAAGATACGGTACCGATAAAGTGATAGTGGTAAATCTTGCAGACAGAGCAGTCAGACGCCGCTTTACCATTGCGCACGAGTTGGCGCACTACGTTCTGCACAAGAAACCGAACGAAACGCTGTATGCGCACCGCGATGTAATCGACACGCCGCAGCGAGGAATAGAACGTGAAGCCAATATTTTCGCGTCCAATATTCTCATGCCGGAAAGAATGATTAGAGGTGCGCTGGAAGAATTAGAGGAAAGAGATTTCTTTGCGGCATTTGATGAAAAGATCAGATACATTGCAAATGAATTCAAGGTTTCTAAAGAAGCGGCGCGTGTTCGCTTGCAGGATTTGAAAATCATTTGAGCAAGAGGAAATATGAGCAATAGACATACCGAGAGTTACGACCAGATTCTCAGGACATTCCAAGAGGAAAGCAGCCACGAAACGCCGGTTGAAACGTCTGACGAACAACTGATCACATCAGCAATCAATCAGGAAAATGATCCGGAATATGACGCGAGAAACCAAGCGTATACAAGGCTGTTGGGCGTATACATTGATGATTATGTAAAAAAGAGCAAATCTAAGAAGAGCTATAAACGTGGCTTTTTCATCGTTGCGCTGTCTGCTTTTGCGCTGATCGTACTGACAGCAATCGTAAGTATCTGGATCGTGACGATACGCGGAAACATATCGCTCGGTGATGTCGGTGTTGTTATCAGCGCGCTGGCCGGTATGATCTCGGCGTTTATTGTGATTCCGAAGATCATAGCGGAGCATCTGTTTCCAGCTGACGAAGATGCGAACATGATCGCAATGGTAAAAAGTATGCAGGAAAACGACGCAAAGATACGAGCATACTTAAAGCATAAAGAAGATAATGACGAATGAGTTTATCCCGTTCCCGGGTATGTGGGAACGGGATTTTTGTTTACGGCTGATTGATGGCATCCGCGAGGTCGGTCACCCAGCGCGGCGCGTTCTCGTAGCAGACGATCACGCCGTTGCGGTACTCGGCAACAGCGACAAAGCCGTTATCATTATCGAAAAAGGTCGCTTCGTCACAGTAGGGCAGGACAGCAGCCAGCGACTTGACACGGCCCGCAAAGCGGCGGCGCACATCATCCGCGGGAATGTCATGCCCGCCCTTGCGGACGCGGTTTGCAATACGCGCAAGCGACTCCTCGGCAGAGTCCAGACCGACATAGTACATCCGCACGGCATAGCCGCTTTCCCGCGCCTGACGCGCGGTATGCGCGGTGAGAGAGCCGGAAAGCGTGGTTTCCTGCGTGAAGCACACGCCTTTTTTCAGGCAGGAGCGGATGCGTTCGATGGCTAATCTTCCGGCTAAAATGTTATTGCCGCCGTTCGCTGCGGCCAGCTTATCGACATCGACGATAACGCCGAGGTCGTTCATCTCCTGACGGAGTACGCCGGTGAGGCTGGACTTGCCTGCGCCGTTGACACCGGCGATGATGGTGTAGGTTTTCATGGGGTCAACTCCCTTATTTACGCTTGTTTCTCCAAGCGAGATTCACTACATTTTTTATATTTCGGGTTATCTGCAAGGTCTGCGACGTAGTCGCGGACCTTTTCTTTACCCTCATCGTTGAATGTTCGGTAGTCGTTGATGAGCTGCTGCTCGTCGAGCGTATTATGAAATGCTTCAGTAGTTTTACCTGCATCGTGCATAGCAGCACCGAGCTGCTGGCCATAATGCGGGTCGGTGATTTCGTCTGTGATAAGGTAGTCCGTTGATACACCGAAAAAGTGTGCAAGTCCTCGGACAGTGCTCATTCGCGCACCTTCATACCCCTTTTTGTAAAGTCCGATGATGGTTGTATAGGGTATACCGCAGGACTGGGAAAGCGTTCGCTTATTCAGTCCGCGCTCCTGCATTAACAAGTCGAGCTTGTCAAGTATATTCATGCGTTCATCTCCTTTGGCTTTACTATACCACAAAATATAAACGGTTACAATAAAAATATACCCTTTCTGATAAAATGCTATTGACAGATTATCAGAAAGGGTATATTCTATATTCAAGAAATACGAGTAAGGGTATTTCGAGGCGTAAACAAACCGCACATCTGGTTTCAGCAGATGCACGGTCTGGCATGAATCCCGCCCCAACTCCTGCACGGACTTGACCGCTGGTCTTCCGGTCGCCGAGGTCCTGAAACAACCATTCTTGATGAGCGAAAACAGTTTTGTGTCATGCACACTCCTGACTGTTTTCAACGTCTGGTTTCCACGCGGGCAGAACAGGGAGGCGTCATAAGAAGCTTAATAAGCTTTTCCATGAACACCACCTCCTCTTTAGTGGGATAGTTTAAGTATAGAGCTTGGGGCGGTTTACGTCAACAAGATTTTATTGTTTTCAATAAGAAAGGAGCGTTGTTGATGTATCCAAACTTGGAACTTGAGATGTTCAAGCAGAAGATTAACACAAAGCAGCTTGCAGACGTCTGTGACATCAGCGAAAGCGCAATGCGGAATAAACTCAAGGGTAGAAAAGATTTCAAAATGAGCGAAGCGAAACAGGTTATGGGTCTGTTTCACGCTGATTTTGAATACCTTTTCGCGCTGGACGCCGAGCAGGCGGAAGGGAAGGGGTGAGGGGATGGACACCGAGAAAAACAAAGAAGCCCCGCAGGAGGGGACTTCTTGCAATCTGGATATGATTCGGGATGCGCTGTACTTTGATAAGGATAAATTCGTTCAAAAATGGAATGCGATTGCTAAAAGTGAGTACAGAGCATGCAGACGGAAGTTTTGGAGCGATCTGCGGGACACTCTCGTGACGATGATCGGCGTACTTAGTGTGGTAGTGCTGTTTACTTGCATCTGGGCCTACCTACTTCGTTGGGTAATTTAGCCTCTTCGGGCAGTTCGGCAATATCGGGTTCGTAATAGCGAAGAAGATCGTATTGAAGTGCTAAACGAAGATTCATGGTTGCGTCATTAAGCTGCTGCACTAATTCAGGTGAGCGTTTTTCTGAATAAGCGTACAAAAACAGTTTTTGACGAAAATCAGCCAGCATCGAAGTGGTAGACGGTGTTGTAAGCATTGATGCTTTTTCGATTGCGGCAATCAGCTGCGGCAATAGAGCCGGATTATAATTCGCACAGATGTAGTTGCTCCATTGCTCGAAAAAGAGAGAATACGCATCAACGCGGGCATGCATGAACTCAGTTACAACGGCTTGGTTCATTTGCGATTTTTGTGCAATACGCGCTGATTTTACCGCACCAATTACACCGCAAACAGCACCGACAGCACCAGCGGTCAAGGTAATCAACGCAGTTATTACAGTTTCAGACATAAAATACCTCCTTTCTGCTTTTCAGTATAGCAGAGGAGGCAAACGAAAACAACGTCGAGCAGGCGGACAGGAAAGGACATACCATGAAGTACGAAGTTTGGGTTTTGGAGAATCGCCTGGTCGGTGAGAACCGATGGCGGCAGTTTTTCTGCGACGGCAGACAGGAAGCACTGGACGTTGTAGAGGGATTTGTAGATGTAGCAGAGAAGATCGAGGTGAAACCTGCATGAAACCATTTAACGAGTACCTCGGCATGAGCGCCGAGCAGCTTCTGGCTGACCCGGAAGCGCCGGAGAGCCTGCGGATCGCTGCCCGCATTGAGCTTGAGAAAGCACAAAAGTTCAATTTAGAGGCAGAGGCGGCGCGGACGGCAACAGACAAGCCGGTTTAAGCATAGGCTTTAGAAAGGGGTGGTTACGGTGGCAATCGTGGCTGAATATCATTATCCGAACGGTACGGTACGCATAGACGACGACTGTTACCGTGACGTTTCGCCGGAGGAAATGCAGCGGCGTATTGAGCGCCTACAGAAAACGGCGTGGGAATTACTGTTGAATCAGGAACGGAGGAAGAAAGATGAAGGCAAGTAAGTTTATGATGAGCCTGTCGGCGGCGGTGTTCGGCGGCGTGATGTACATGCAAATTGCCGGTGCCTGCAGCCGCATGCAGGCGGCGGTGCTCGGAACGGCGATGCTGGTATGCATGGCAATCTGCTATGCGGATCTCTGTGCGGCAAAACGCCGCCGGGCGGCAGAGGAAGTCAAGGCCCGCAAGGCGGCCCGCGTCTCCATGGACAAGGCGGCGCACATTGCGTACCGCGCCGACCTGATGAGGCAGATCCGATAATGGGCGACTGGAAGAAGAATAGACAGAAATTCCAGATGCCGCATGACCGGGTGGAACGCTGCATGCGGTATGTGAAGGTCGTCGAGAAAGGCGAGAAGCGCGCGGAGAAAGCCAGAAAGGCACGCTTCGAGGCGCTGCTATTAGAACGATGGAATGCGAGACAGGTGACGAAAAACGGCGGGGTGAGGGCACCCCGCCCTACGGAAGGGTTAGGCTCTGATGGTCAAATTTAGCGGGTTGGAAATTAAACCGTATTCTCAGCTGACCGAGCTGCCGCGGGTGCGGATCGACAGGGTGCGCGTTGAGGTTCAGCGCACCCTGTTCGGCGAGGTGGAGTTTCACCTTGTCGGCACCTATGGCGATGAGGGCAGGGCGTACCCGATCTGTCAGCCGTTTACCGAGCTGGCGGACGTATGGGAGAAGAAACGGGAAGTTGAAGGTGCCATTTATCAGGCGAGAATGAAGGAGAAATATCATGTCAAAACAAGCAAAGATGCGGGTTATCTGGAGACACCCGCAAGGCCGGTTTGAGATACAGGAAACCGAGCATTACAGTCTGTATGACCACTGCACATACTACACGCGCGAATGCGTATTTACGCCGCAGGACGATGCGCGCGGGCTGTGCAGCGAGGTGCCGACAGGTATTTATGTGCCGGAGGAAATCAAGCAGGCGGGCCGGTGGCAGCCGCGCGTGACGGATGAGGAAAAACAGCGGCTTGCGAAAATGTATCAAGCAGGCATGCCCATTCGCGCTATCTCAAGGGAGACCGGACGGGCGAGTGACACGATCTCAAACGTACTTGAGGAGCTGGGCTGCCGGAAGAAAAGGCCACACCGAACTTCTGTACACTGGACGTATGAGGAATTTCAGAAGGCGGTCGCTATGCGCAAGCGCGGCTATCTGTTCAAGGAGATCGGCGCGGCGCTCGGCAAGAGCGATCATGCCGTGCAGAACAAGCTTGCGAGGGAGGGGTATTGATGCGTTTTACGGACAAGCAGTTAGATCATTTTCGTGAGGTCGCGAAAATGGTCGGGAGAAGATCGGTACAGAGAGGTGACAAGCTGGCATGAAGAAGCGGAGAGGCAAGCCGGCCGGCATGAATTATGCTGATGTACTGGCGCGGAAACGGATGATCCGGCAGGCCGTGCAGGATGAAGTTATCCTGCACGAGGTGAATATCTCCATGCAGCGGCACCTGTGGCTGACGGCGGTTGCGCTGCATGAGGCGTACGGCTTCTCGGAAAAGCGGCTCGACAAGTTTTTTGACGCCTTTCAGGCGGCTGCGGATGAACTGCAGAAAATGATCGACGAGGTGGATCAGGATTACGCATACGAGAAGCTGAGGCTGAGAGCAGAGGATATTTCAAAACGGAAAATTACATTTTATGAGGATATGATGAAATGAATGCGAAAAGAGCGGCAAAGCTGATGCAGATCGCGAGCTATTACGGCGAGGAAAAGCAGGTCTGCAAGCTGATGGAAGAACTGGGTGAGGCCACGAGCGCGGCAAGCGAGGTGCTGATGCTGCTGAGCTACCACGAGCAGGGCGGCAAGAAACGAGATTTAACCGCGAGACTCGAGCACCTTGCCGGAGAACTGGCCGATGTTGTCAATGTCACCGAGCAGGTTATCCAGCTTTTTGGACTGGAAACTGATTTTAAGGTGGCACGGCACGCGGGGATTCAGAAAACTTTGAAGCGGATTCGGGAGGAAATGAACAATGCGCAGCCCGACAGAGACGGCACACCTGGTTGATTCGCATTACAGCCGGTCGTTTGGACGGCCGCCGGATAATGAAATGCGTGAGTTCATACGGAATGCTGCCGAGCATGGTTTGACGGCGGACGAGCTGATCAACTGCATGACGGCGGCTGTTGTTACTTATGGGTTTGGCGCGTATGAGCGCGATTACCGCAAGGTTTTCGTGGCTGAGGCGCGGAAGGTTTGGAAGATGAAAAACGGAAAAGAGAAAGCCAGCCCGTGAAGGGCTGGCTTTGCGGACTTACAGATCGAACAGATCGGCATGGGTGCCGGTTCGGGTAAGTGTGAGGATAAGTTCGTTTTCATGCAGACGGTAAATCAGCAGCCAATCCGGGCGGATATGGCATTCTCGGAAACCGGCATAATCGCCTTTGAGAGCATGATCTTTATAGCGAGGTGGAAGCGGAATATCCTGCTGCAGCAGGTCAATAACCGCTTTTAGTTCTTTGAGCGGATAATGCCGCTTTTGGATACGCTTGTAATCGCGTTTGAACAAACTGTGAAAGCGAATTTCTCTCATTCGTCGGTATCCTCAGCGTCCAGAGCGGCAAAAAGTTCGTCAGTGGTAGAGTACGGGCCGGACAGGTTATTTCCTTCCATCGCATCCTGCATGGCAGCACGGGTTTCTGCATTGGGACGTAATGCGGGACGGAACGGGAATGCCTGTTCGGAAACTGCTTGACGCAGGAACATATTGACGGCGGCATTGGTGCTGATACCAAGAGAAGTGAACAGGTTATCGGCTTGTTCTTTCAGTTCAGGTTCCAGACGGAACGAATACGGTTTTGCAGACATAAAACGCACTTCCTTTCTACTATCAGTATATCATATGTATGTATATTGTCAATACAAATATGTTCGTTTGCAGATGCATGAGTCGGAATGGACGGAGGATTTTTATGTTATATCAAAAACAGGAGTGCAACGGTGCGCTCTATCAGATGTGTTTATATTCCATGGGCACGATGCCGGGCATGTCGCCCAGGCAGAGGGCCGGACGGCGGCGTACAACCGAGAAGGCCAAGCAGGAGATCAACCGGCGGCAGCGCAAGTGGAGGCTGATGCAGTTGATCAACGCGAATTTTGTGAGCGGCCGGGACCTGTTTGTTTGCCTGACGTATGCGCCGGAGGCTTCCAGAGCGCGGGCTTTGGAAAAATTCCATGCGAAGATGAAAAAGGCGTATGCCAAGCGCGGCCTTACATACAAGTACATTGCAGTAACAGAAGAACATGACATGGACGGCGAGCCGGTACGGCTGCACCATCACCTGATCCTCAGCGGTGCGCACGGCGTGCAGCTGGCCGAGGTGGTGCGTGAGTGCTGGCCGTATGGTCTGGTCGATGTTCGCACGCTGCGCGAGGGTGCGGACTTTTTCGAGGATACGGCAATCTATCTGCTCAAGGAGGACGCGCACAAGGGCAAGGGCGCGCGCCGGTACTCCACCAGCCGCAATCTGACCCCGCCTGCAGAGCCGGTACGGCTCAGACTGGGCGAGGAAGAAGAAGCGGAAGTGCCGCCCGGCGTGAAAATCATCGAGCATGTGCAGAACGCGAATGAGTTCGGCCGCTATGAGGTCATGGTCGGCCGGATTTACGATCACGCCGCGTTCGGCGCGTGGTGGAAGATTCAGCGGCGCAAGGCTGCTCCCGATCCGTGGGAACGCCTGCGCAGGAGACGGCACAGAAAAGTTTAAGATATCGGCGGCCGGGTCCGCCTGACAGCCTTGTAGGGGGTCTAACAATTCCCCCGCGGTTTGTCGGAGAGGTTCGGACGAATGAATACAATGTGTAATCACATTACTGTTTGTACTCTCAAAGGACGGAGCGCGCGGAAGCGCGTAACGGTGACGGCAGCAAGGCGGGAGGCCGATGCGGCAGGAGGTGTATCTGGTGACAAAAGACAGATTGCGACAGATTGAAAGTCTGGTCTGTGAACTGGAAGAAGAAAGAGAACGGTTTGCGCGGGAGGCGCGGCACCACAAGCGGATCGAGGAGACTTACGGCGTTGGCTGTCTGTTTGGTCGGGATGCACTGGACTCGGCACGGGATCGGCTGCAGGCCATTGAGGCCGAGTGCCAGGATGAGCGCGACATGGTGCGGCAGTGGATCGACAACGTTTCAGACTCCATGACCCGGCGCGCCCTGCGGCTGCGGTACCTGGACGGCAAAAGTTGGAGCGAGTGCGCCCGGCGGATGGGGTACGCCGATGAGAGCGGACCGAGGAAGTTGGTCGAACGATATATGCGGATGGACTGACGATGCGTCACTCGTCCGCTTTGCTGTGCCCTGCGGTGTAAAAATAGAACATGCCCTAATGAGCAGGCGTGCAGGAGTACCGAAAAACGTAAAAATAGCATGGTTTTTCGCTTTGTTTTACAGGTGTAAAGCAAAGTCAAGAGTTCAATTTTACAAAACATCAACAAGGAGTGGATAAAATGGCAAACGGGGCAAAACTCGCGTATGTACGCGTATCGACCGAGGAACAGAACGAGGCGCGGCAGGTGGAAGCCTTGAAGCAGTATGACATTGACAAGTGGTTTATCGAGAAGGTGAGCGGCAAGGATATGAACCGCCCGAAGCTGCGGGAAATGCTGGACTATGCCCGAGAGGGCGATACAATCTACATCCACGACTTTTCCCGTATCAGCCGAAGCGTTGCTGACCTGATGACGCTGACCAAGGATTTACAGGAACGCGGCATCCATCTGAAAAGCAATAAGGAGGGCTTTGACACCATGACCCCGATGGGGCGTGCGATGATCGGCTTTATTGCGATCATCAATCAGTTTGAGCGGGAAAACATGCTGGAACGTCAGCGGGAGGGAATCGAGATTGCCAAGCGCGAGGGCAAGTACAAGGGCAGGAAAAAGACGGAGATTGAAGATATTGCTGGTGCATATCACGACTGGGTAACACGGCACAAGAGCAAGGCAACGATCGCACGGGAAAACGGGATCAGCAGGCCGACACTGGATCGGCTGCTGAAGGAGTACGAGCGGGAGGTTGTCGCGAAAACCGATAACTGAAAACACAAGCGCTTAGGCGGGCCGTGAGGCTCGGCTGAGCGCTTTTTTGCTGTCAGAACAAAGTTGTCCGTTTTGTCCGTTTTTCCCGATTATACTTAAATCCAGAAAACAAGACACGCGCGGGAGGTGATTGGATGCAGCAGCGCGGGAGCAAATACGACCAGAAAATTAAAGACGAGGCGCTGGCACTGATTGCGTCCGGCGTGAAAATCTCCAATGCGTCGGTGCGGCTCGGAATCCCCAAGAGCACGTTATCGGATTGGGTACATACCCAGAACGAGAGCGACGAGGACGGCGTGGCTGCCCGGCGGGAGATACGCCGCAAGCAGATCGCCCGGTGCGAGAAGATCGGGGACAAGGTTCTGCGTGCGCTCGACCGCAAGGCTGAGGCCGCCGCGAAGGACACCCGGACCATCAATGACGGACTGGCAGTGCTCGAAAAGGCTGCCAAGGACGGCGTGATCGGGCTGAGTGAAGCCGAGGTGGCAAGTCTAAGAAACGTTGTAAGCGATTACACCGGCGTCGGCCTGCGCGAGCTGGCCGGAACCATGAAGGATGTTGCGGCAAGACAGGAAACGCTGGAGCAGCACCTCGGCGAGAAGGACGGCACCGGTGTGCAGATCACGTTTGTGGATGGTGCGGAGGAACTGGCAGAATGAACAGCTTTGTGATTCCGAAACCCTATCCGAAACAGGTTGAGTTTATGAAAAGCCGGTCGCATTACACGGCTTATGGCGGCTCACGAGGCGGCGGCAAGAGCTTTGTCGCACGACTCAAGGCCAATATGCTGTGTTTGAGGTATGACGGCATTCAGATTCTGTTTATGCGCCGGACGTACCCGGAGTTGCGGGAAAACCACATTATTCCGGCTATGCGGGAGCTTAAAGGCATTGCGGAGTACAAGAGCGCGGACAAGGCGTTTGAGTTTCCAAATGGCTCACGGCTCAAGTTTGGTTACTGCCGGAACGACAGCGACTTACTCCAGTACCAAGGACAGGCTTATGATGTTATTTTTCTGGAGGAGTGCACGCTTTTCCCTGAGAACGTTTTTACAACAATGACCGAGAGCAACCGCTCATCCGGTCAGATGCGGGAGTTCTTCTCGCCGAGAATGTACCTGACTTGCAACCCCGGCGGAGTTGGGCATGCCTGGTTCAAGCGGTTGTTTATCGACCGCGATTATATCAAGCAGGAACGAGCAGAGGACTACACGTTCATTCAGGCCACGGTCTATGACAATCCGTGGCTTGTCAAAAACTCACCTAACTATGTGCAGTCACTCGAGAATCTGCCCGAGGACCGCAAGCGGGCGATGCTGTACGGTGACTGGGATGTATTCGAGGGACAGTATTTCCCCGAGTTCCGGCGCGAGACGCACGTCTGCGAGGCGTTCCCGATACCCGACCACTGGACGCGGTACAAGGCGCTTGACTACGGCTTTGATATGCTGGCTGTCGGCTGGTTTGCCGTGGATGAGCAGGGCACGGCGTATCTTTACAAGGAATTCTGCGAGGGCAAGGATTTAGGAGAAGGACACGATGGACTTATATTATCTGACGCGGCTAACGCCATCCTGGAGCGCTCGGACGAGGTGGAACGCGATGCGATCACCTTCGCGCCGCCTGACCTGTGGAACCGGAGACAGGACACCGGACGCAGCGCGGCAGACCGCTTTGCAGAATGCGGTGTGTTTATGGAAAAAGCGAAAAACGACCGCGTGCTCGGCTGGCTTGACCTCAAAGAATATTTGAAGGTACGCAAGGACACCGGCAAGCCGAGTTTGATGATCTGCTCCAACTGTACGCAGACCATCAAGAGCCTGCCGATGCTGCTGCACGATGAGAAGCACCCGGACGATGTGGCAAACGAGCCGCACGAGTACACCCACCCGGCGGATATGCTGCGGTACTTTGTGGCCGGCCGTCCAATCGCGGCGAGCGAACCCAGAGAGTACAACGAACTGACTACTGAGGAGGAAATGGGAAATGTATTTAGCTATTAGTGCTGCGGCTGCGATGTGCGCCGCTCTGGCTGCTGTGCAGACTCGAAACGCCAAGCGCTTGGGCGAGGATTTGCGGCAAAAGACCGTGGAAGCGGAATCCTTTCAGCTGACTGCGCGGACGATGGAGGAACGCCTGCACACTGAGGAGGCGGCGCGCATGCAGCTTGCGGACCGCATTACCAAGGTGGAGACCGCCCTGCGAGAGAGTGAGGACACGGCCTGCCGTCTGCGGCAGGAGCTGCAGACCGAGCGCAGGAAGTGCCGTGAACTGCAGGAAGAACTCGACACCACCAAGGATGCACACGACGCCGCTATCGGTGCGATGTGGAGCGCCCGCAACGAGGTTGATAATCTCAAGCAGGAGAACGGCAAGCTGACCGAGGCGTTGAACACCGAGCGGGAGACCACAGGGCGCTGGAAAGAGGAATTTCTCAAGGAACAGGCGTACCGCCTGAGCACCGAGGGCCGCATTATGCGCGAGTTCAACAATCTGCTCCGCTATGACGGCACCGCCCACGGGCAGGAGGATTTGAGCGATGAATGAGCAGAAAACCACGCTCACGGCTGACAGGATACAGGCCGAATACGAAAAAGGTGTGCAGTACAACACCGGTATCGGGCTGTACGAGAACGTCAAGCAGTGCGAGAACTTTGTCGAGGGCAAGCAGTGGGAAGGACTGAAAAGCAAGAACCTGCGGCCGATCACGATGAACGTTCTCGACCCTATCGTACATTACAAGGTTGCGCAGATCGTCTCGAACGATGTGGATCAGGAGGTTGAGCCGTTCCTTCCGGATGAGCAGGCCGAGTATGCGGCGAAAATCCTTGAGCAGAGCATTGATCGCGTGGTCGAGCGAACAAAACTGAAAAGTAAGCACCACATGGTCTTGCGTGACGCCTGCGTAGACGGTGACGCGGCGCTGTATTTCTATTTTGACGCAAGCAAGTCCTCCGGCCTCGGCGGTGTGCAAGGAGAGATATGTTCCGAACAGGTTATGAACACGAACATTCTGTTCGGCAATCCGTCCAACGCAAACGTGCAGGAGCAGCCGTACCTTATCATTGTGCGCCGCCGTCCGGTGACGGAAATCCGAAAGGACGCGAAGCGGCTCGGCTGCAAGGAATGGGAGGCCATTGAGGGCGAGTCCGACGGACTGTACAAGGGCGATGACGAGCAGAGTAACAGCGACAGCCTCGGCAATGAGCTTGTGCGGTTTTGGAAAAGCGAGGACGGCAGGGTTCACTACTGCCGCTCGTGCGGGCGTGTGATGATCGAGCAGGATGTGGCAACCGAAATGTCACTGTATCCGGTAGCGTACATGAGTTGGAAGCCGAGAAAGAACTGCTATCACGGCGTGATGGAGATCAAACCGCTCATCAATACGCAGATTGAGATCAACAAGCAGTGGACGGCGTTGGCGCTGATGCTCAGGAATAACGCCATGCCGAAATTGATATACAACCGGAACAAGTTCCCGAAGGGGTGGGATCCGGACGCGACTTCCATCGGCGTGACAGGCGATGTGAAGGACGCGCTGACCGGCGTTGCAGGCTCGATGCCGATTCCGACCGAGGCCACGGGCATTACGTCCACCATGACGGACGCCCTCAAAAGTGTTGCCGGCGCGAATGACGCCGCGCTCGGCAACGTCAAGAACCCGGAGAACAGCAGTGCGATTGTAGCGGTACAGACCGCGAACGCGGCGCCGCTTGCGCTGACCAAGATAGCGTATTACCAGTTTGTTGAGGACTACGAGCGAGTGCTGATCGACATGATGCACGCCTATTACGGCATGCGTCAGGTCAAGATCACGGACGAGGTGACGGATGAGATCGGCGAGACGCAGGAGCAGACGCTTGTGGAGATGTATGACTTCTCAAGCCTGCCGGTGGAGGCGCTGGATCTCAATATTCATATCGGCGAGGCAAGCTACTGGTCGAGAATTCTGCAGGTGTCCACGCTGAACAATCTGCAGACGGCGGGTGTTATGCCCAATATGGTTGAGTTTCTTTCTCGTATGCCGGAAGGCAGCGTAAAGGATCAGGAAGGACTGGTCGAGGCTGCAAAGAGAGTGCAGCAGCAGGCCAGCATGCAGCAGGCATTACAGCAGGGAGGTTTAACGAATGGATAACAACAATGAGAGCAAGGCGGAGCGCTTTGTAAGGCTTGCAGAGCCGCGCGTTTCCCGCGCGTGCAAGGCTATCAGTCTGATCGGCAATTTTGCGACCGGTGACTATGAGTACACCGAGCAGCAGGTCGATGCTATGTTTGCCGCGATGCAGGAGGCGCTGGACACGGCGCGCGCGAAGTATCGCAAGGGTAAGGAAAGTAAGTTCCGGTTTTTGAGGTGAGAATATGAAGTACACAGTTGTTTTGGATTTCGATGGTGTTATTCATAGTTATTCCTCTGGCTGGCGGGGCAAGACCTGCATTCCGGATCCGCCCGTCCCGGGTATCCGAGAAGAGATTGATAAAATACGGAAGTTCTATGATGTGGTTGTTGTCTCGACTCGCTGCGATACGCAGGAAGGCATGGATGCGGTGAAAACCTACCTGAAACAGAATGCTATTGAGGTAGATGCTGTAATGAAGGAAAAGCCGCCTGCTATTGCTTACGTTGACGATCGAGCGATTTGTTTCGATGGCAAGGCGAATGGACTGCTCGATAAGATTGTTTCTTTTAAGCCGTGGACTGAAAAATAGGAGATACGATATGAAAAAGTTGTTTATTTCTCAGCCGATGAAGGACAAGACCAACGATGAGATTGAACGCGCGCGTGAGCGTGCTATCCGCGAAGCGACTGAATATATCGGTGAGCCTGTCGAAATCATCGACTCCTTTTTTAAGGATGCACCGCACGACGCAAAGCCACTTTGGTTCCTGGCTGAGTCTATCCGGCTTATGGCAGATGCGGATCTCGTTTATTTCGCCAAGGGTTGGAAGGACGCACGTGGCTGCATGATCGAGCGCGAATGTGCTGTGCAGTACGGCGTTCCGATTCTCGAACCTGATTATTGATTTTTCTTTCCGGCGTTCGGACGGGCGGGAGCTGACCTCACCTGCCCATTGATTCCCCTTATTTCTTTCTGATGGCGGGCACCCTCGTTCGGGTCGAGGGCGTCCGTCCGAGCGCCGGAATACGATATTTTCCTGCACTGCGGCGGGCGTGGGATTCTCGCCATATTATCCCGCGTCCGGGTTACGCATTCCCCGTGCGTGCAAGGATACAAGCGGGTGCAGTACCAGCGGAACGGTGCTGCGTCCGCCGGAGTGCAGGAACACACGATAAACACACGGCAATGAGACGCAAGTCTTTTGCATATAGGAGGATTGTCTAAATGGATTGGAAAACCAGCAATCATATGGACGGAAGCGAGATCCGTGACAGTATCGGTTTACAGTATTTTGCCGAGGACGGCAATACATCCGACACCGGCGCGGACATGGACGGTTTTAACGGCGACGATTTCCTTGCGGCGCTCGAAGGCAATGACGATCTGGAAAACCAGCAGACCGCCGCCGAGGGCACAGAGGAGACCGTGCAGGACGGCGCGGAAAACCAGCGCGCCGAAGAGCAGCAGGAAGAACCGGAGAATCAGCCGCCAGAGGGCGGCGAAGTACCGCCGGAGACGGTGGAACAGCCGGTGCAGACCGTGCCGCTCGTCTACAACGGACAGCAGATCCTGCTGCCGGCAGACGCAGTGCAGGCGCTGACCGGTGCGCTCGGCGCGAACCCGGTCGAACTGCTCCAGAAGGGCATGAATTATGACCGCAAGGCCGAGCGGGAAATGCGCGTACTGGATCAGTACGCCGAGGCCGCTGGCATGAACCGGCAGCAGTACCTTGAACAGCTGGAGGGCGCACGCAATGAGCAGCTGCTTTCGGCAGAAATTGAGAAGTGTCGCGCAGAGTTTCCGGAAACCCCGGATGCGGCGCTTAAAGCAATCGCCGAGGGCCGCATGGCTTCCCAGCGTGCAGCCGCGGCACAGGCCGCCGAACAGCAGCGCGCACAGCTTGACGCCATGCAGCAGAGAATTGATCAGACCGTTGCACAGGCACGGCAGGAGGCCAATGAAAAGGCTTGGGACGAATACGAGGTACTCGCAGGCGTTCACAAACCGGAGGACATTCCGCCGCGTGTGATGGAACTCGTGAACAGCGAGGGCATGACGCCCGTTGCCGCGCACTGGCGCTATCAGGCTGAACAGAATGCACAGGCTGTGCAGATCGAAAAGAAGAACAACCAGAACAAAATGACAAGCCCGGGAAGTGTGCAGGGCAATAAGGGCGACACGAGCGACCCGTTCCTGCGCGGCTTGCTGGGACTGTAAAAGGAGTGACAATATAATATGCCTATTTACCTTACTGAACAGTATTCAAAAGCTGTAGAAAAGCTGTATACCCATACCTCGTTCCTGCGCCCGCACTGCAAGGCGCACGTTGACATGATCGGCAAGAAAACCTGCAAGGTTTACCAGATCCTCACCAGCGACCTGAACGACTACAAGCGAGAGGGCAAGGACCGCTACGGCGTGCCGAATGATGTACAGGACATCGTACACGAGTACACCATCACGCAGGACAAGTCGTTTACCGCCACCGTAGACAAGGGCGACGGCTCTCAGCAGGCTATCAGCAACAAGGCCGGCCAGTATCTGCGCCAGCAGATCTCCGAGAAGTGCGTGCCGTACGGCGACAAATACGGTTTCAGCCGCATTGCACGATTCGGCCATATTCAGGGTGTTGCTGCTGCACCGACCAAGAGCGACATTATCTCGACCGTCTATGATGCTGCCGCCTATATGGACAATCACTATGTACCGGATGATGGCCGTATCCTTTTTGTCCGCGTGAGTGACTACAAGAAGATCATCCTCTCGGACGAGTGGGTCAAGCTGGACAATCTGGCGGGCAAGCAGCTGCCTACCGGCGTTGTCGGTCAGGTTGCGGGCTTTACTGTTGTAAAGGTTCCCGACCGACTGTTCCCGACCGACGTTTATCTGATGGCAATTCACGAGCAGGCGCTTGCGTTCCCGTATACCATTGACGATACCAAAATCCACATCGATCCCCCCGGCACTTCCGGTTCTCTGGTTGAGGGCCGTCAGATTTTCGATTTGTTCGTGCTTTCCAGCCGTGCGGATTCGGTTGTCGTTGTGGCTAAGGCGGCAAGCCAGCAGGCGTGCACCGTAGCGATCGCTTCGCACAGTGCGACCGTTACGGCGGCAGATGCGGACGAAATCTGGTACACGCTGGACGGCTCGGACCCGCGCTTCTCCGCAAATCGCATGCTGGTCGCAAGCGGCGGCACGGTTGCAACGACCGCAGGCCAGACCATCCGCGTGGTTGCGTTCGGCAAGGCCGGCAAGCTGACTTCGAATGTGGCTGAGGCTACGGATAAGTAAAGACCCAGGAGGGCGGGCGGCTGCCCGCCCTCTGTTTGTTAGGAGGTGAAAGCGTGGCGACGACTATTAAACGTATTTACACGCTGGCACTGGCGAAAATTATTGAAGCGCCCGGAACGGACGTTGACTTTGACAGCTACTCGCCGACACTGCTTGACAGCCTGTTAGTTGAGGCGATGCCGTACGAGAACGCCATCCGCGCACAGCGCGGTGACGCGGAACTGACAAGCACGCCGGAAATCACGGCGATTGACAGCACGGTGCTCGACTGGGACGACCGGATCACGCGCGTTGCGCTGCCGTGGGGACTGGCGGCGGCACTGCTGTTTGACGATGAGAACCGCAAAGCGGAAAGCGTGATGTTCCGAAACGAGTTTGTTTCGGCACTGGAGGACGCTGCGCCTGCTGTACCGGATTACGGGAAGGAGTAAGCTATGCCGCGTAAGGTTACGGTGCCGGATTTTACGGAATCCGAGGAAGGCACCAAGCATTATAAGCGCTTTAAGGGTTTGGACTACTCCACGGATGAGACCCAGATCGACGATGGGCGCTCGCCGCGTGCGGTGAACGTGATCGCGGATGAGGGCGGCTTTCCCGAGCGGCGCTATGGATGGCGCACGCTGCTGCGGTTTACAGATGCGGACGGCAAGGCTGTTTCTGTCGCCGGAATCTTTCCGTATGAGAACGACAACGACGAGGAAAATCTAACGCTCATCGTCCACGCAGGCAGCAAGCTGTATGCGGTAAAACTGGATGCGGACTACAAAGAAGTCAAGGACAGCCGCAAGGAGCTGCTTGCAGGACTCAACTCCGGCGGCCGCAGCCAGGGCTTTTATATGCACGGCAAGCTGTTCGTTCTGACCGGTGAGCATTACATTGTTTACGACGGCAAAACTGCCGTACACGCGGTAGACGACAACGCCTACTGTCCGCTGACCAGCTATCAGCGCAAGGCGACAGGCGGCGGCGAGACCTACGAAAACGTTAATATGCTGTGCAAGTGGCGCAAGAACCGCTTTATCGGAGACGGCACAAGCACGACCTATCAGCTGGACGTGACTGGCATTGACAAGGACTGCACGCCGACGGCGGCCTATCTAAACGGCAGTGCAATTACTGTGAAAAGCTACGATGCGGAGAAGGGCACGGTGACGTTTGAGACAGCACCGAGCGCGCCGGAGAACGCCGGTATCTCCAATTTTGAAGTGAAGTTTGCGAAGACCACCGAGGACCGGAAGAAGGTGCTCGGCTGCACCATCTTTGCGATTTACGGCATGGACGGCAGCAGCAACCGTGTTTTTGTTTCCGGTAACAAGGAGCACGCGGCTATGGAATGGTTTTCCGGCCTGTC
>ERZ1034920.691-NODE-691-length-25003-cov-13.226030_pt1 | contig 25003 bp, 14 predicted proteins | sample MGYA00520688_ERZ1034920 | MGnify/ENA primary metagenome ERZ1034920 (study PRJEB33766, sample SAMN09781785) | gut metagenome | biome: gut microbiome | host: Homo sapiens | place: Madagascar | study: EMG produced TPA metagenomics assembly of the PRJNA485056 data...
CCCTAACCCTCCCCCGTGGAGAGGGGATGCGCCATATTTGTAGTTATAACTATTAACATTTTAAAAACAACTTTTCATTTTCAATTTTCAACTTTCAACTTAAAAAAGCCGATAGTTGTGTCTACGTGTGTAGTTTGTAGGGAGCATAGAATGTACCAAAAACTTAACAAAGCTACACAAAAGTCAAATTGTAAACAAATGTAAAGATGAGTTTTAAATTGGCTCAAATTTAGGTATAATGCCTTATAGGATAGGATAGGATAGGGGATTCTTTGCTCTGAGCAATTTTTCATTTTCCCTTGTTTTTATAAAAGTATACACGATGGATTCGAATTCAACACAGGGATACAGGTAATAATATCTTGACGAGGATATTAGAGGAAGTAAAAACAAGTATAGCGAAAATTAGTAAAGTTAATAGGAAAAGGAGAAATGATTATGGTAAACGTATCAAAGTTAATGGGATTAGCAGGCGAAGCTTTAAGTGCAGTTAAGAGAGCACCAATGGCACAAAAAGCAGCAATGGCAGCTATTTTTGGAGCAGGAGCAATGACTGGTGCCTTAATTAATTGTGATGGATTTGAAAAAGAGGAGGCAAAAGCACCAACCGAACAAGTTGCAAAAAAGGCTATGACAAAACCAAAAGCAGAAGCTAAAAAAGAGCCGGAATTTAAGTATGTACCGCCAAAAGTTGGAGAAGACGGTGTAGCAAAAGCTGATACAATTTATTATGCAGGTACAAAACAACCAAAAAATATTTGTTATAGAGATGAAAATGGTAATTTAGTTCACCAAACGGATTTAGATAAGAATGGTAAGTTGGCTGCTTTCTTAAATGTTTTTTCAAACGGAAATGATTTTGATGGCTACAATTCAAAAGGAGAATACATTGATGCGTATAGAGTAAATGATGATGGTTCAAGATCTTATTCAAAGAAGGGACATGATGGATGTTGGCTCGAAACAAGATATGATAGTCAGGAACGTGAGGTTTATAGAAATTATGAAAAACCAATAAAAATAGATGGGAAAACTTATTATGGACTTCGATCTGTTGAGACAAAATATCATAAGGATGGTTCTTATACAGTTAAAGATTCAGATGAAAATACCGCAATAACATACGATAAAAATGATAGAAAAATAAAAGAAAAGAAATATGATAATAATGATGTGTTGCAATATACAGTAATTCCAAAATACAACAAAGACGGTGATATTGTTAAAAATGATACTATTAAGAATAAATAAACAAAGCTCGCCCTCCTTCTCTAATTAGGGAAGGAGGGGACTTTTTTAAAACTTAATTCTCGCCCGCAACATCCATTTGGTGGGAGAGATGTCACGATAGTGACAGAGAGGGAAGGGATGGGTGTTATCCCTTAGGGCAAATGGAAAGACAGCTACCCACCCGCATTTGTATCTTTCGCACGGCTCAAGAACGACTGCGACCTCCCTAACTAGGGCTGTAGGGACTTATTAAAAATTTCACTATTGTGGCATCAAAACTGATATCACAGCGTGATTAATGTCTAAATATTTTTTTGCGGCTTCTTGCAAATACTCTTTTGTCATACTATCGCAAGTTGGCATATAGTTTTCAGCAAGTTTCAACTCGTCACAAACTGTCATATAATAACCAATAGCTTCTCCTATATCAGAAACAGTTTCTGCTTCACAAGCAAAACGAGATTTTAATTTCTTTCTGGCTTTATTAATTTCTCTGTCTGTAATATCTGTTTTAACTTTTTCCAATTCTTCCTTAACAAGTTCAATTGCCTTATCTTTGAATTCAGGTTCAAAGTTTGCTTGTACAAAGAAATTGCATCCATCACGGAATGAGTAATTTTCAGCGTCAATCATGTTAAAGATATGTTCTTTTTGGTTTTCAATCAAATTGTTGTACAATCTTGAACTTGCACCTTCGCCAAGAATTATTGCAAGCATTTCTAAAGCAATTAAGTTTTTCAAATCTTTTGCAGGGGCGCCTAAAAATCCGAACATCATAAATGAAGAATTTATGTTTGCTTTGTTCTCAATATAAACCGTTTGTGAGACAGGTCTGTCCGGCAAAATATCTCTAATTGGCGGACGTGGTCTTTCGCCCCAGTCAAAACCGTCTTCTACACGTTTAAGGATGTCTTCTGAATTAAAATCTCCAACAACGATGGTTGTAACGTTTTCAGGAGAGTAGAATGTTCTATAATAATTCATAACTTCTTCTTGAGAAACTTGTGAGATGATTTCAGGTGTTCCGATAACATCGCGTTTATATGGATGAGAAGTATACATAGCTTTATTTGTAGCGTTGTAAACTTTTGTCCAAGGCTGGTCTTTTCTCATACGGATTTCTTCTATTACAACGTGGCGTTCTCTTTTATCCGTAACTTTTTTATCGTTAACGTCAAATGGTGCGCCCATTTCGTAATCAGGAATAACAGGATCAATCATCATGTCTGCGTGCAATTCCAATGCTTTATAGAAATTCTCATTGTTTTCGCCTTTTGGCAAAGTAACGTAATAGAAGGTATAATCTTTCCAAGTCGCAGCGTTAACGATAGCGCCCCTTGCTTCCAGAATTCTGTCGAATTCGCCGGCTTTGTGTTTATGAGTTCCTTTGAACATTAGGTGTTCAAGAAAATGTGAAATTCCGTTATTATGGTCGTTTTCGTTGATAGAACCTGTTTTTACCCAAGATGATATATTAACCATACCACCTTCTTTGTGTGCTAATACGATTTTATGTCCATTATCTCGTTCATATATTTCAACTTCTTTGGTTAAGAACGGATACTTAATTAAAGTTTTCTTCATAAACACCTCTCTTTGAGTTTATTATACAAAAAAGTTGCAGGAATTGAAACACGCAAACAACAAAATCGTTAAAATTACATAAATCTATTATGTTCTTTTTCCCAACCTACAGAAGTCATTTTGCCGTGTCCGGGGTAAATCAAAATATCTTCCGGCAATGTGAATATTTTGTTTTTTATACTTTCAACGATTTGGTCAAAATCTCCACCTTCCAAGTCGCAACGTCCAACACTTTCTCTAAAAATAGTGTCGCCAGAAAATAAGTTGTTATCAACTAAATAGCAAACTCCTCCTTGAGTATGTCCAGGGGTTTCAATCACTTTGATTTCAGTGTTGCCAAGTTTAAGAATGTCACTCTCTTTTACAAAAATGTCTATCGTTGGAATTGTAATCTCCGGCATCCCAAACATAGGCAAATATTTGTTGGCATTTTTTAGCCAGCCTAAGTCGTTTTCATTCATCACAATTTGTGGCTTAGAATGATTTGCAGCAACACCCATATCCGGTCTAATGCCGGCAATATGGTCAAAGTGCCCATGAGTAAGAAGAACATATTTCAGTGTTGCACTATTGTTCTTTAATTCTTCCCAAATTCTATTGTCAACAGAAGAACAATCAACAAGTGCTGCTTCTCTTGATTCTTCATCTATCAATAAATAATTGTTATTATCAATTGGTGGTTCAATAAAGTTCTTTATAATCATAAAATTATATTAGCATGAAAAAGCCGGCTATAAAACCGGCTTGATTTTATATTTAAATTTTAACCTATACGAGAAAGATTGCCATTTTTTGTTTCTTCTTCAAATTTTGGAGAGAACCAACCGCCTTTATAACCAGCAACTCCAATTCCGGCTAAGGCTGCGATACCGAGTGCAATTGCTGCGGCTTTCTTTGTTTTGCCGCCAAAGTGAACAGATTGACCGGTTACTTCAGTTGTATGACCACCTTTTGATAATCCAGAAAAATCTAATGTGATCAAATCTTTTTTAGAAATATTTTTACCTTTATTGTTGAAATGGTATTCTTGGTAAAGTTCTCCAGCTGATTTTCCGGTTTTGCTTAACCAACCGTTGCCAAACCAAGTTGTATCTTCTTTGATTTGGTTTGCAAGAATTGTTTCTGCATTTTTACCGTTTCTGTCAGTTATTAACGCTCTTTCTAGACAAGCAGCCATATCATCGGAAATTACAGAATCTCTAAGTTTTTTTAGAGCGTTTTGATACTTGTCATTGCCTTCGATAGAAGCGTTTAATAGTTCTTCCGGAATTTCTTCGTTTACTTTTCCCTTATATTGTTTTTTGATTTCTGCAACCAATTTATTTTTTGTTTTTTCAAATTCTGCTTTTGCTTCTGCGTTCGCATCTTTTAGAGCTTCTTCCTCTGTCATAAAGTATTCGTGCTTTCCTTTGTAAGCATCAGCCTTGGCAATTTCATCAGTAAGTGATGGGTCGAAGTTCTTTTGTGCCATACCTTGAACGTTTGGTACAACTGGTGTGCATAAACATTTTTTTGCTTCTAAGTCTGTTAGTTCACAAGGTGCAAATCTTGATGGAAGAAGTGCAACATCACTTGCCATTGCAAAATCTTTGCCAGGAGTCCAACCATCCATCAATATCATTCTGCCTTTCATATTAGGCTTTGCACTTATCAATTGGAATTTTTCAACTGTTTGTGGTTCATATTGCATATCTCCGCCAAAAATCAAGATAGAATCAGGATCCTTAGCAGCATATTTTTCGAATGACTCAATAACTGTGTCCATACCTTTTTGGAAGTCACCACGTCCCCAGCTTGTTATTAATTTTACATCTTTACCATTTTTAAGTTTTTGTAAGTATTCGTCAGAAATCTCACCGTATATTTTAGCTTTTCTGCCGGAAGCACCTGTTAGAATATGCATTCTACCTGTGTCAGCAGCCATCCATTCTTTGTTTGCTGCATCATAGAATTGTGCGTTAATAAATTTTTTATTAAATCTTTCCAATAAGTTGATTTTGTTTTGACGTTTAACTTCTCTTACACTAGCTAAATCTGTTTTATTTTTATCAAACACTTGGAATTTAGGAACGGTAACTTCTGTCCCATCAGCCAATTTAACTTTTGAATCGTTTTTATATCCACCTTGCAATACTTCAGGTTTAAATGCGGAAACGTTTGGATCCATCAATGGGTTTGTGATAGCTTTGAATCTGCCAACTTCATCTAATTCTTTTAAATCTGCATAAAGTGATGATACTAATTTATTTGAAATAATCGAATCATGATAACCTTCTGATACAGTTGTTAACATTGGAGAATAGCCAACTTTTGCATAATGAATAGGCACTGAAAAAGCATTCATACCGCTTGTTTTGCTATTGAAATTCTTTAATACAGTTTCTCTAAGAAAATCTTCTTCTCTTCCGAGTTTAACAGCATTTGTATATTCTGGAGAACTAATAAGTTTGTTTAACTCTTCTTTTGTAGCGCCTAAGTTAACAATTGCTTGACGAGCACCCATTTCTTGGATGTAGCCGCGGTTCATGTTGTGACCAACACCGCCTAAAAACTTATCTTGCCAGTAAGAATCACCACCGGCATTCTTTTGTGCTGCATAATGCATTGTAAACATTGATTGACCGTCTGAACATAAGAAGTATTTAGGGTCAATTCCAAATTTTTCTTTTAATGATGGCATAAGCTCAACTGTTGCTTTGTCAAATTTTGCGTAATCTTGACCTTTCCAACCGGATGCAAATCTTTTTTCTAATTCAGAACCGCTTGCAGTAGAATAGCTCATTCCATCTGCATATTGTTTTGGCATACTTGCAGTAGAATCAACATAAGTGAAAACAAATTCTAATTTGTTTTGCAAATCCTTGCTCATGCCTCTTTTGTCCATTGCTTTTATTAAATTTTCATCTTTTTGAGCTTTGAACATCTTAATAGGTACATTTTCTTCCATGCCCCAATTCATTTTTGAAGTCTTAACTTCCTCTAACAAAAATACATTAGCTTGTTCTTTCTCTAAGAACTTTGCCATATCTGTCGCATTATCCAATGCCTTACCGGTAATAAAAGGAGTGCCCTCTTTTCCCTTAAAAGGATGACCAACAGGCAAATTATCAGGAATATATCTTACTTTAACATCTTGTGGTAATGGTTGTTTTACCTTGCCTGTTTTAGGATCAACGTCTTTTTTGTAATCAACTTGTTGGTTGTACATAGGAATAATTTTTACAACTTTATCAACATCTTTATCAAGGAAGTTATAGTCATTAACGACAGTACCAACGCCGCCACCATTAAAACCAAATAATGGTTCTTCTGCTACAACGTGAGCAATGTGTCTGGGATTGCCGCTTCTAAACGATATCATTGACATCCCTTGTGGAATATTTGAAGTATCGTTGGTTTTAGTCGTTTCATTAACCTTTGAATTCTTTAAGTTTCTTGCTCTCAAAACTGAATAATCAGCACCAATTGCGTTAATCTTCATAAGACAAACTCCTTACACACATAACTTCTATATATTTAAAAAACTACACACAACAAAATTTGACACAAAAATCGCATTTATTACAATTTGTTAAGTAAATTTTTGTAACGTAATCTTATTATAGATTTAGCAAAAACAAAATTTTTTTTCAAGAGGACAATGAGATAAAGTCATTAGGTTGTTAAGTCGTTAAGTCGTTAGGTCGTTAAGACGTTAAGTTCATTTAATTCGCTTACGCTCATAACATATAAAGACCTAACAGATAGCAAAATACAAAATAAAAATTCTTAATACGAACTTAACGACTTAAAGACTTAAAGACTTAACGACGTTATTAAAATGAACTTAACGTCTTAACGACCTAACGACTTAGCGACTTTCTCTTAAGCCACCTGTCGGATGAATCCCACTTCTATTTCGCCAAACATTAATCCGAAAGGAGATTAAGTTATGTTTTATGATGTAATGAAAGCAAAGGATATTATTAATTTAGAAGGCGGTAAATTTGAAAGAAAAACTTTGATGGAGCATGGTGATAGTAGTCTTAATGTTGTAGCAATTAAAAAAGACGAAATTATTGATACGCATACGTCAATAGCTGATGCTGCGGCTTATGTATTGGATGGTGAAATCGAAATCCATTTTGATGCAGAAAAATTTAAGTTAGGCAAAGGCGATATCCTTATGTTTAAAAAGGATAAAGAACACAAAGTCTTAGGACTTAAAGATAGTAAATTCCTGCTAATAAAAATTTAATAGAAGCGTAGATGCTTAGAGGCCTAGTAAATTTATTTTTACTAAGCCTCTAAGCATCTAAACATCTAACTAAAAAGAAGTAACTCTAAAGAATTAGTTTGTTACAAAACTTAACAACTGTAAGAGGTAGTCGCTGAGTGGTTTTGGAAGATAATATTAGTTTTTTGGTATTAGAGTTTTGATAAAAAGATTGAAAAAATGTTATGTTGTTGGTATATAATTTTAATGGACGTTTAGTCCTTTAGTAGTACATAAAAGAAAAGGTTTAAAAATTATGACATTACCAAACGTAGCTTATTTCTCTATGGAAATAGCAATGGATCAATCGCTAAAAACTTATTCTGGCGGTTTAGGATTTTTGGCTGGTTCTCACATGTTATCAGCTGGTTACTTACAAATGCCTATGGTAGGTGTAACTATGTTATGGTCATATGGTTACTATGATCAAAGAATTGATCATTCAGGCAACGTTGAAGTAGCTTATATCAGAAAATATTATGATTATTTAGTAGACACAGGTATCACTGTAGAAGTTGATACTTTCGGCGAAAAAGTTAAAGTTAAAGCTTTCAGAGTAGATCCTGAATTATTCGGAACTTGCCCTGTATACTTATTAACTACTGATATCGATGGTAACAGCGACTGGGCTAAGAGCATTTCTCATAAATTATATGATGGAAATGAAAGAATCAGAATCGCGCAAGAAACTATTCTTGGTATCGCAGGTGTTAGAGTTCTTCAAGCTGCTGGTTACAACTTTGATGTAATCCACATGAACGAAGGTCACGCACTTCCTGCTGCTTTTGAATTGTTAAGACAATACAACGGTAACTTAGAAGAAGTTCAAAAGAAAACTGTATTCACAACTCACACTCCAGTTGCAGCCGGTAACGAAGTTCACTGGGTTGATACATTGTTAGAAGGCGGATTCTTTGCAGGTGCATCTAGAGAAAGAGCTATTCAATTAGGTGGCGAAAACTTCTCTCTAACTGTTGCAGCTTTAAGAATGTCAAGAATTGCTAACGCAGTATCTCAACTTCACGGTTTAGTTGCTAACAAGATGTGGGAATGGGTTGACGGAAGATGCCCAATCAGAGCTATCACCAACGCTGTTAACCTTCACTACTGGCAAGATAAGAGAATGAATGGTGACAAATCATTCGACGAATTACTTGCTGCAAAACGTGAAATGAAAGAAGAATTATTCAAATATGTTGCTAACGTAGCCGGTAAGAGATTTAATCCGGATGTATTAACAATCACTTGGGCAAGAAGATTTGCTGATTACAAACGTGCTTGGTTAATCTTAATGGATAAAGATAGAATCAACAAATTGTTAGATGAAAACAAAATCCAAATCATCTTCGCTGGTAAATTCCACCCAGATGATGTTATGGGTAAAGAAATGTTCAACAAATTATTGAACAGATCTCACACTCTTAAAAACGTTGTTGTATTACCTGGTTATGAATTACAATTATCAGGCATGCTAAAACGTGGTACAGATGTATGGTTGAACACTCCATTAAGACCATTCGAAGCATCAGGTACTTCAGGTATGTCAGCTAACGCTAACGGCGCTCTTCACTTGTCTACATTTGACGGTTGGACAGTAGAAGGTACATTCCCAGGAATCAACGGTTACACTGTTGAATACCCAGAAATCGATGACGATATGCCTTGGGAAGAAAGACATTGGGCTGACCACAGATGTATGATGGATATCATCGAAAATCAAATCATCCCTACTTACTACAATAACAAGCAAGAATGGGCTAGAATGATGAGACAAGCTATCAGAACAGCAGAAGCTTACTTCAACTCTGATAGAATGGTTATTGAATACTACAACAGATTGTATAAACCAATCGCTCATGATGATTGCTCAGCAGGAGAAAAGAAGAAAGAATTAAATATTTCTGAAACTCCTACATTTGATGCTTGGACTTATTCAAATATCAAGTAAGGTGAGATAACATTTTAAAGGTGGCGGATTTCGAAGAAATCCGCCATTTTTATATTTGAATAATAGCGCATTCAATAATCATAAAGCATAAACAATTAACTAATCATTTCTTTCATGCTAGAATAAAGACATGAACAAAAAGTATTGGGTTGCGTTTTCTGCTATAGATCAACTGGATTCAACTTTTATCCAACGACTTTATAACTATTTTGGAGATGTTGAAATCGCTTTTAATGCAACAAAAAAAGATTTAGAACAAATAGACGGGTTATCAATTAAGAAAGCTGAAAATTTTCTTGAAAAAAGGAAGAGCATTAATCCTGATAAAGCTTTCGAAGAAGTTGAAAAACGTAATATTAAAATTCTTACGTTTGATGATAAAAATTATCCTTACATGCTATCTCAAATTCCAAATCCGCCAATGACGCTTTATTATAAAGGTGATTTGTTTGGGTGTAATTTAGAACGCACGGTAGCTTTTGTAGGTTCAAGAAGGGCTAGCTTTAACGGCAGAGAAGGTGTAAAGAAGATTATTAGAGATTTGGCTAACACTGATATATGTATAGTTTCCGGTTTAGCATCCGGGATTGATGCTGTATCGCATGAGAGTGCAATATCATCGAATTTGAAGACAATCGGTGTAATCGCTAGCGGTTTTGATTATACTTATCCAAGCACAAATAGGCATTTGTATGAGCAAATTGAGAAATCTTGTGGTGCTGTGGTTACAGAATATTTTCCGACTTTTGAACCGTTAAAATTCCGTTTCCCTCAAAGAAACAGAATTGTGACGGGGTTGTCATTCGGTACGGTAGTGGGAGAAGCTGCGTTAAAGAGTGGTGCTTTGATTTCTGCAAACCTTACACTTGAACAGGGACGTGAGTTGATGTGTATCCCTGGGGCGATTAATAATGTAAATACAGAAGGTGTTTATAAATTAATTAAAGATGGTGCAACAATTGTTACTCAAGGCGACGATATTTTAAATGCATTAAATTGGGAAAGAAAAATAATTAGACCAACTGAAATTAAAGAAAATTCTTGTAAAACTCCCGCACAAAATTTAATTTTTGATATAATAGGAATTGAGCCAAAGAGTTTTGATGAGATACAAGGGCTTACGGAAATGGAAACAGAGAGCCTTCTAATGGAATTGACTATGATGGAATTAGAAGGTTTAATCGAAAAAACGGAAGGTGACAGGTATAAGAGAGTATGACAACAGCAGCTGCCGAAAAAAAGACTACAAAATCTAAAAAAGAAAGAGCTTTGGTAATAGTCGAATCTCCTGCAAAATCTAAAACTATCAAAAAGATTCTGGGAGACAGTTATCAAATTGAAGCCAGCTTTGGTCATGTAAGAAATCTTCCTGACAATGTTCTCGGGTTTGATGTTAATGATGATTTCAAACCGACTTATGTTATCATTCCTGAAAAGAAAAAAGTTGTCACGAAGTTGAACGATTTGGCAAAACGTTCTGATAAAGTATTCCTAGCATCCGACCCCGATCGTGAAGGAGAAGCTATTGCGTGGCACGTAAGAGCACTTTTAGATATTCCTGATGATAGGGTTTATAGAATTGAGTTTAACGAAATTACTCCGAAGGCTGTAAAGTATGCAGTTGACCACCCTAGACAAATTGACATGGATAGAGTGCGTGCGCAGCAAACAAGGCAAATTTTGGATAAACTAGTAGGTTATAAGTTATCACCTGTATTGTGGAAGCAGCTCGGAAATTATAGGCTTTCTGCCGGAAGAGTTCAGTCTGTAGCATTGCGTATGATTTGCGAAAGAGAAGAAGAAATCGAAGCATTCGTACCAAAAGAATACTGGTCTATTCATACAATTATGGACAAAGACGGTAAACTTTTTGAAGCAGAGGTCAACAAGTATAAGAATAAAAAAATTGAGATTAAAAACGAGGAAGAAGCAAACAAGATTAAGGAATTTTTGCTTAATCCTGAAACAGAATTTACTGTCGACAAAGTTACCAAAAAAGAAACAAAAAGAAAGCCGACAGCACCTTTTATTACATCTACTTTGCAGCGTGCAGCCAGCTCAAAACTTGGTTTTGGTGTTTCTAAAACGATGCAGGTTGCGCAGAAATTATATGAAGGTATTGAAATTGATGGTACTCCTGTCGGTTTGATTACTTATATGAGAACAGACTCTGTTAGAATTTCAGATGATGCGCACGAGATGGCAAAGAAATTTATTACAGAAAATTATGGTGAAAAATATTATCCGCCAACTACGAATGTTTATGTGAAAGGAAAACAAAATGTTCAGGACGCGCACGAAGCAATCAGACCTTCTTATCCTGATAGAACTCCGGAAAGTATTAAACAATACTTGGCGCCTGATCAATACAAGCTATACAAACTTATTTGGGATAAATTTATGTCTTCTCAAATGGCGCCGGCTGAAATTGCAAACAAGACTATTGATATAAAGGCAGGAGATTATAATCTTAAAGCCGGAACCAGCAAAATTTTATTTGATGGTTTCTTAAAGCTTTATAATGATGCCGAGGAAGATGAAAAAGAAGCTGATGCTAAGATTCCGGATTTGGAACAAGGTGACAAGGTTATGTGTAAGGAAATTAAACCTAAACAACACTTTACACAGCCACCTCCACGTTATAATGAAGCATCTTTAGTTAAAGCTTTGGAAGAGCACGGTATTGGACGTCCGTCTACTTATGCTACGATTATTACAGTTATTCAGACTAGAAAATACGTAGAGAAAAAAGATAAGGCGCTTGTTCCTACTCTTTTAGGTAGAACAGTTTGCAAGCAGCTTGTAGACCAGTTCGCAAATATTATGGACTACAAATTTACTGCCGGCATGGAAGAAAAACTTGACCTTATTGCAGAAAATAAGGCGGTTTGGAATGTTGTTTTGAAAGAATTCTACACTCCGTTTATGGAAGTTGTTAATTCTGTTATGAAAACTGCACAGAGAGTCGTTATTGAAAGTGATAAAAAATGCCCAAAATGTGGTAAGGTTATGTTGGTTAAAACCAGCCGTTTTGGAACACAATTCCTTGGATGTTCAGGCTATCCGGAATGCAAGACAATTATTTCATTGAACGATAGTGTCGAATTGGATAGTGTCGGAGATGATAATAAACCGCAAGTTGTAGTTGATGAAAAATGCGAAAAATGCGGTGGCGAAATGACTATGAAAGTTGGACCTTACGGTAAATATTTAGAATGTAAGGAATGCAAAAACCGTAAAAAATATGTTCGTTCAACCGGTGTTAAGTGCCCAAAATGCGGTGAAGGTACGATTATTGAAAAGAAATCAAAGTACGGTAAAATATTCTTCGGCTGTAATCGTTATCCTGAATGTTCTTACGCGTTGTGGGATGAGCCGACCGGAAACACGTGTCCGGAGTGCGGAGAATTATTATTAAAGAAGAATACTAAAAACGGTTTGTTTGAAGTTTGTTCAAGTAGAACTTGTTCATTCAAGCGTGCAATGGAACAGCCGGAAGAACAAGCTAACAACGAGTCTTCTGCTGAATAGTGAAGACTGTGTTAGCCTTAAAACATTCATTAGCCCCCATCCTTCCCTCACTGTCACTAACGTGACATCTCTCCCGCTCAATGGATGTTGCGGGCGAAAATAAAGTTCATAGTCTTGCGTTACGTTATTACGAGGAACGTTAGTGACGAAGTAATCCAGTTCTGATGATATAGATTGCCACGACAATTCTGGAAATTTTATACAAGACTATAAAAATAAAAATCTCAATTTTCTCGCAATGACGCTACTCGAAATACTTTAAAATAATTTTCTACTTACACCTCCCCACTGGTATGATAGAAAAAATTGTGGTATGAATATATTATATTCATGATGGGGAGATTATTGATGAAAAAACTTTTAATAATATGCACGTTATTTTTACTTACGGCAACTGTTTGGGCTGCTGATTATACAGTTCAAAAACTACCTAACGGTCAAACTGTTGTTGTATATCCGATAAAAGATAATCCGATTGTTACAATTGATACTTGGATTAAAACAGGTTCTGTTAACGAAACTGATACAAATAATGGTGTTGCTCACTTTTTGGAACATCTTTTCTTTAAGGGCACAAAAGCGCACCCTACAGGAGATATGGATAGAATTTTAGAATCAAAAGGTGCTATCGTAAATGCAGCTACCAGCAAGGATTTTACACATTATTATATTACAATTCCATCAGAATATTTTGAAACAGCAATGGATTTACATTCTGATATGTTATTAAATCCGCAAATTCCGCGTAAAGAATTGGAAAAAGAGCGTAAAGTTGTTTTAGAAGAAATCGCGAAGGATGGTAATACTCCTTCTAAAAAAGTTTACGATAACTTGAATGATTTGATGTATTCAAAACATCCTTATAAAAGAAAAGTTATCGGTACTACAGACATAATTGGTACAATTAGAAGAGAAGAAATTCTTGAATATTTTAATAATTATTATGCGCCATCTAATATGGTAACGCTTGTTGTTGGTAATGTTGAACCGGAAAAAGCTGTTACAAAAATTCAACAGAGCTTCAATCAAGGTTATAAAAAACCGATAAAAAAAGTTTTCAAAAAAGAAACTCCGCTAACAGCTCAAAAACGTAAAGTCGATTATACAGACACTCAATCCGGATATATGATGATTGGATTTAGAGGTGTTGATATTACGAGTTGCGAAACATTTGCACTTGATGTTTTGGCAGAAATTTTAGGTGGTGGAAAATCCTCCAGATTATATAGGGATATTAAAGAACAAAAAGGTTTGGCATACTCAATATCTGCTTCTAACGGAAGTTATAGAGATGATGGAATATTTTATATAACATCCAATTTTACACCGGCGAGTCAAGAAAAATTAGAAAAAGCAATTTTTGAAGAAGTTGCAAATATTCAGAAGTACGGTATTACGGATGAAGAATTACAACGTGCTAAAAATATAATCATCCAAGATACTTATTATGCAAGAGAATCAACTTCAAATATCTCTAATGAACTTGGTTATATTATGGCACTTACAAATAGTTCAAATCTTTACGATACTTATGTGAATAGTATCAAAAAGGTTACAGCTCAAGAAGTTGTGGCTGCCGCAAGAAAGTATTTGGGAGTTAACAGAAGTGCCGTTTCTATAATACTTCCGGAATCGATGAAGAATGCTGTTGAAAATAAAGACACAAAAGCTCATACAGCAGAGAAAATTTCTGAAAATAACGGAACTGTAAAATACAAGGTTGATAACGGTTCTACACTTTTAATAAACCAAAATAAAAATAATGATATTATTGCAATGAGTATTATTGCAAAAGGTGGAGAGTTTTTAGAAAAAATTCCTGGGGAAGGAACTCTAGCCGCTGCAGTTATGTTAAAAGGAACAAAAAAATATTCCGCACAAGAACTTGCTCAAATTCTTGATGAAAACGGTATTATAATTGAGCCGGCTTGCAGCGAAGACTTTTTCTCTATTAACGTTCAGACAACGACTGCGCAGATAGAAAAAACTATGGAAATTCTTGATGAAATAATTAATAATTCTGCTTTTGACGATTATGAAATTGAGAAAAAAAGAACAGAAATTTTAAACAAAATCAAACAAAGACGTGATGTTCCTATGAATATCGCATTAGAAAATTTTAAAACAATAATTTTTGAAAATAGTGTTTATTCACATTCAAACAAAATTTTAGAAAAGACATTGCCAACAGTTCAAAAGAACGATATCGTGAATTATTACAACAAAATCTTAGATTCAAAAAATGTAATCGTATCTATTAATGGTAATGTTGATTCTGACAAAATGATTTCTGATTTCGGTCGTATTTTGAAAAACAAAAATAATCCGGCTGTAAATTATAATAATTACCACGTAACAAAAGTTAATGCACCAAAGAGTGTTTCACAAAACATCAAAGATTTGCAAACTGCTTGGTTATTTTTGGGTTGGCAAACTACAGGTGTTCAGAACAAAAAAGATTTTGTCACTTTAAAAGTTATGAACACAATATTGGGTTCCGGCATGAGTTCAAGATTATTCCGCAATCTTAGAGAACAAGATGGATTAGCTTATCAATTGGGCTCCAGCTATTCACCTAAAATGCTTGGCGGAACTTTTATGAGCTATATTGGTACGAATCCTGAAACGTTAAATTATTCCAGAAAGAAAATTTTAGCAGAAATTGAACGTTTTAAAATGGAGTTTGTATCTGATACAGAACTTAAAGACGCTAAAGACCGATTGAAAGGTAGTTTTGTTATTGCAATGGAAACAAATTCTGAAAAAGCAACCAATATCGGTTTGTTTGAAACTTATGGATTCGGATATGATTTCTTGAATGAATACGTAAAAATGATTGACGAAGTAACAGCTTCTGATATTATTAGTGTTGCAAATAAATACTTCAATGGAAATGTTATTCAATCAGAAGTGAAGTAGCTGATAAATGCTGATAGATGCGTGGATGCGTAGATGTTTAGCTCAAATATTGGTATAAATGGTTAAGCCTCTATGCCTCTATTCATCTAAACTGCTATTTCTCCAAATTCCACCCTAATAACTTTTTCCAAATCTTTAGGTGCAAGCTCTACTTGATATCCGATTTTGCCGGCAGAAAACATTATTGTATCAAAGTTTAATGCGGACGAGTCAACTACAGTTCTGAAAAATTTTTTCATTCCAATTGGAGAACATCCGCCGTGAATATAGCCTGTCAGTGGTAAAAGTTCTTTGCTTTTTAACATTTCAACCGATTTTTCTCCGACAGCGTGCGCTGCTTTTTTTAAATCCAATTCTTGCGCAACCGGAAGCATAAAAACATAATGATTGCCGGATTTCGCAACCGTAACAAGAGTTTTAAACACTCTATCTGGGTTTTGATTAAGAACCGTTGCGACTTCTACTCCGCTTATAGCGTCTGTATCGGCATAAGTGTAGTGTTTGTAACTTATTTTAGCTTTATCCAGCATTCTCATAACGTTTGTTTTATAATCGCTCATTGTCGTTTTATCCATTCCATAATTACATTTACAACATATTCTTGTTCTTGTTCGGTCAACACTCTGCCTTTTGGAATCTTGTGCCATTTTTCTAAACATCCTCTACAGCAGGTCGCAGTTGCATGCTGTGCAATAAATACCGGATGACCACGCATCGGTGTTTGTTTACCGTCGTTTGGAATTTCAGCCGGTGCAAGCCTTTTTGATATAAAATCTTTTGCGTGCGAACGTATTGTATCAATCCCTTTTTGGTTAAGATACTCTTTGTCTTTTTCTTTGAGTTTAAACCGACTCCTGAATGTTGATTTTGCTAAAGCATTAAATAGTTTGTCGTACATTTCGCAAGTATTATACTCCAATAGAATGTTTTACTCAAGCCTTACTAACAAAGAATACAAACCTCCCTATTTAGGGAGGTCGCAGTCGTGTGAACGTTAGTGAGCTACGAATGCGGGTGGGTATCGATTAACAATTTTGTGTGAATTAATTGCCATTACCTTCTATATCCTGCTTCAGAGCATCAAGAAATTCTTTTCTGTACAAGAATCCCAAGTGTGAACCGTTCGATAAAGCAATAAGATGTTTTCCTGTAATATTTTTGAGCTTTGCTATCTGATTTTTGTTAGTAAAGAAATCATCAAGAGAATGGTAAATACTGTAGTTGTTATTATTTTTTAGATAATCTGCAAGCGAGAAAAGACTTGTTTCGTAACGCAAATCATCTATCGTGAGTACGCTATCCTTTAACAAATATTTTTGTGCGTAATCATGATAGCTCATGTTATTAAAGGCTTCATAGAAATCTGTTTTTTTACCGGTTGCAATATTTTCTATTGCATAAAGCAAGTCTGAAAGTTTTTGTCTTAGTATAAATGTCGTGATTAGCTTTCCTTCTTCTTCGCTAAACGGAAGTGTATCTATTTTGAAATCAGGCGCATCTTTTACTTGTGTAAGCTGTAAAATCTTTGCAGCAGTTACGGCAGTTTTGTGCTTAACTTCCGGAGAGTTTTTATCGAACTCATCGCTGTTTTTATCTAATTGTTCTAAAGCGTAAATCAACTCTATAGGTGGAGATATCGCTATAAATTTATCTATATTAAGCGTGTTATTTTTGCTTTCTTTGTCCGCCAAAAACAGTGTTGCCATTGCGCCAAAGGATGTTCCGACAACAACTTTTTCTCTTGGCTCGTAGTCATATTTTGTTTGCAAATTATCAAGAATTTTTGATGTCACAAGTTTTATGTAATCACTATCTTGTGCCGGAATTCCAGGGCAATAACCTCTCGGCATACTTTTTACAAATTCCCAATGGAAATGACTACCTTGCATTACTACAGAATATCCGTCATCATAAAACATTTTGGCGAATACTACGGAGTGATGCGCATTCGAACCTTCGCCGATTGATGGATATAGTATTACAAGCGGTGCAGTTTTGTCTTTTTGTAAAATATAGCGGAATTTGTAATCATCTCGACCCTCTGCAATATTTACAGAATCGGTTTTGATACGTTTTGCAAAACTTCTGTTCCAGATAGAAAGTTCGTTCCAAATAGATTTATTTATATCAGGGTTATCAAAAAGTGCTGTGCGCATAGAATCTACAATTGGAGTTTGCGCGTTGAAATCGGCAAGCTCAATATCAGCTTTTAGCGGTTCTTTTTTTATAATTTCAATGTCTTCTATTGCGGCAGCCGCGCCGGTTATATTACCTTCTTTGCTCTCGTCGGTATTTTCGGATATTTCAGGTGTTTGAACCTCTTTTGCAATCTCTTCTATAATTTCTGCATTTGTAGTCAGTAAATCTTTTCGGTCGAGATTGGAATTCTTGATATAATTTTCCATCCCGTACAATTTCTTTTGTATGTCATAAGGGTCGGCATAATCGCTCTCAATCATTTTGGCTAAAGGCTGCATGTAAGAAGTTCTGTTGACCATCAAACCGAATTTTACTAAAGCAGTAAGTGGTGTCGCTAAATAAACCGATGGGTCAAGTGCAGCTTCCAGAGCACGTCCGCATAGCGAACGAGGAGTGCAAGCGTTAAGGCAGGGCATAACAAGGTAAGAACCGGAACACATTTTGCATTTACATAAAGCTTGTTCCATGTTTTCATTAGTCGGTTTAACCTTGAAAATCTTCTCTGCTGGGTCAAACAAACCGCCCAAACCAATTGTAGAATTGGTTAAAAATCTTACAGTTTCTTTTTTTATACCGTCACCATCTCTTTGAAGCAGACAACTTGCAAGCCGTTTAGGGTATTCAATGTTGTTGTAAGCATTTCTAATCCTGTCCATTCCGTATTTGGGCATAATAGATGACCAAAGTATATGCACAGGGCGTGCTACAAACTTGTTGAGCTTGCGATTTAAGTTAAACATTTTACGGTTAAACCCTTCAAACTTGTCTTCGCCGACATACATTTTTGCATAATCTGGATATTTATGCGCCTCTGTTTGAACTGCTTGAATATCTTCTTTTGCAAATGTTACCGCTCCTAAGTTATTGAACGCTAACAACAATAGTAAAACTAATGATATTATTTTGTTTTTCAAAATTATCTCCTCTTTGTGATATAGACTCTACCTCACCCTTTGCACCACACTTACTAGTTTGTAGTTTCACCTACAACCGGTAAGTGAAGCGAAAAATCTCCTGCTAGGAGAGGGAATAACCGACACTTGTATTTTCAAGACTTTGAGGGGGAGTTTTCTACCTTACTTATTCTATTTTCTTGGCAAAAAATTTATATCACCTGATAAGAGAGTGTAAAATGATTAAATTAAAAGTTTATATATTTTAATATAATTTCTTTTGTTAAGGGTTCTGAAAAATTGTTACAATTGATTGAAAACCAATAGAAATGCAAGTCTTAGGTATTGCATACCTAAGACTTCCTCTAGAGGAAGTGAAATTTGATTAAAGTTTTCCACTCAAAGTGCCGATAACTACAGTAATAAGATGTAAAAATTTAAGGAGTTCTGGAAAATGGGAAAAATCAATGTTAATGGTAAGGTTATAAATTTTACCGCAGCCGATGCCACTAATAACATTATTAAGGCAGAAAATGGCAAGTATTACCAAAAAGGACCTAAGGGCTATCGTGAAATCAAACAAAATGGTAAGTCAATTTTTGATACTGCTGCGAAAAAATCTGTTGAAGCTAAAAAGAAAGCCCAAGCAGCTGCAAATTATAACAAGAAAAAAGGATTCAAACCGAAAACAAAATACTATGTTGAAGGCAATCCTAGCTATTTCACAATGGTAGATAAGGATTATAATACGCTTTACTATAAAGACCAACAAAGAATTACAAAAGAACAATTTTTAAAAGGTGCAAATTGTGTTTATAATGGCAAAAAATATGTTACTAAAAATCAGAAGAAAGGCTTGCCTAATGGAGCAAAACCTGTAAAAGGTTCAAAAGGTACCGGATACTATATAAATACTAAGCAAGGCAAAAAATACTATGACTCATATGGTAATGAAATATCACAATATACATTTACATCAATAACAGATACATATATTGATGGTGATGGAAATATTGCCAAATACGACTGGAAAGCAAAAGCTAAAAATGCTGCAAAAGGTATTGGCAACATGTTTGCAGACATGTTTACGGAAGAAGTTCCGGTTTATCAAAAAGATAAAAATGGTAGAATTTTATTGGATCGAAATGGACAACCGATTACTGAAAAAAATAAAGATGGTTCACCTAAAACTAATAGAAAATTTAGCTTATCAAGAACTTGTACTACTGTACTTGTTGGTGGCGCAATAGCAACAGTCTGTGTATTAGCAGCGCCAGTTGCTGCTGCAGGTGCTGCAGCTGTTGGTATTGGCGCAGGTGCTGCAGCTACGATTGGTACTATAGCAGGTGTTGGAACTCAACTTAGCATTGCCGGATACTTTGGTTACGAAGGTTATAAACAGATGGATAATGCCGATGAAGAAAACAAAAATGAGTTATTATCCAATAACGAAAGAATGGAAAACTGGAAGAAAAAAGGTGCCGGCGGTGCACAGGTTGGTATGTCATTAATGATGGCAAAAGGTTCAGTTAAGAATGCACCAAAAACACGTGCAACTGCCAGAAATACTGCTAAAGCCATAGAAACCAAAAACAACGCAACACTTATGGCAAAAGGCAAAGTTAGTTTGCGTGATAGAATTTCAAATACAAGAAGCGGTTTTAGCGAAACTGTTGGCTGGAAAGCATTAAAAAAAGGAGTAGGTGACTATCACAAAAACAATTCATTAAAAACAAAAGTTGCAGATGTTGCTAAAGCACCATTAAAACTTGCTAAAGAAGCTGTAATGGAACCGGTAAGACTTGTTACTGGTACAGTAAAAGGTGGAGCAAAATTAGTTACCAAAAAAGGCAGAGCTAAAATTAAAGGTGATATTAAAGAATGGAAAAATAGTTTTAAAGAAAACCCACAAGGTACACCGGCTCTAACTCCGGAACAAGTTAAGTCTCAACAAGAAGCGAATGCAAAATTTGAACAAAACTTGGCTGATATGCCAAAAGAAAATAAGGTTCAACAATACGAATCATTAATTGAAAAAACAACAGATAAAAATCAAGTTGCGCAATTACTTGATGCAATTAAGAATGACAAAGATTTGACTAAGGCGCAAAAAGCAGAAGTTGCGACAAAATTCTTCGAAAAAAATGATGCGCAATATCCTGGAGTTTTGGATGCAGGAAAACGCCAAAAAGCAGAACTTGGATTAGATAAAGCAAAAACTTTAGAAGATATTAAAAAAGTCGATAGAGAAGCTTTGCCTGCTAAAAAGCAAAAAGTTTTTGATATGAAGAAAACTGAATTTGAAAAGAAAGAAATCAAAAAAGCATCTCTTGATGAACTAAAACAAATGGATAGAGAAGCTTTAACAGAAGAAGGAAAAGCTGCGTTTGATAAACGTAAAGCAAAACTTGAAAAGAAAGCTCAAAAGGCTGAAAATGGTGGTTCTTTCTATGATAATAGAGTTAAACCTGCTATCGATGGTGCAAAAGCTAAAGCAAAAAGTCTATTTAAAAGAAAGTCAAAAACAAACGAACCAGCTCAAAATGTAGAACAAAATGCTCAACATGCAGCTGAACCAAAAGTTTCTGCAGAATTTGAACAAGAAGTTAGCAGTGCAAATCCAACTTTGAAAACAGAAACCGGCAAGACATTGCAGGCAGATGTAGTGGAAGCTAATGTTAAAGCAAGTGTTGAAGGCTTAATCAAAAAAGCTAAAAACAAGGCTGAATTAGAAGCTATCAATGCAAAACTTGATAAAATGGCTGGCGATAAAACTATCACAAAAACAGCTCGTGAAGTAATTTTGAAGCAAAAAGATTTGGTTAATGCTGCTATTAAAAAATTGAACAGACAAAATTCTTTTGTTGGTAGAACTATTACTAAAGTGAAAAATGGTTTTAATAAAGTTAAAGATGCAGTTACATCAAAAGCAAAGGGCAAGATTAAAACAGAACCTAAGTATGTTGAGCCGGATTTTAAAAATTTAACCGAAACAAAAACTACTGTTGAGTTTATAGGTGAAAAAATAACAACCAGTGTTTATAAAAACTCAAAAGGCGAAACTGTTTACACAAAAGAAGTTTTTGATTATGGTGATGGTTTTCCTACAGAAGTAATAAAAGATGCGAATGGTCGTGAAATTTATTCAACAAATAAATGGCTTAAAGCAGATGGTGAAGGTGGTTGGGAAACAGGTATGTCTGAAACAAGAACCACATATGATGCAAATGGTTTAAAATACAAACAAGATGTTACAGACTATAACACTGATGGTACAGTATTTAGCAAATACACAGAAAAATTTGATCAGAAAGGTAATCGTATTGAATACGCTACAGATAATGGTAAACAAGTTTGGGAATACAATGAAAATGGTCAAAGGATAAAAGAAACCCAAACAGGATTTTATCTTGCAAAAGGTGAGAAAAAAATAACTACTTATGAATATGATGCACAAGGAAATCAAGTCAGACGTACAGAAACAATTGGCAATGATGTAGCTATTACAGATATAATACGTAAAAATGACGGTACTGAACGCTATATTACATCAAGAAAAGGTGTTGTTGAAGAAGTTTGGGTATCGAATCGTGATGGTGCAACAAAATACTATTATTCAAAAGATGGAAAATTAGATATGGTATATGGTGAAAACCAAATTGGTATTAAATACCTTGAAGATGGAAAAATTGAATTGACAGAATGGGTTGACCATAAACCACAAACTTCTACTATTTCCATGAATGAATTTAAGGCTAAATATGGCGATTTTGTAGAAGCACCTAAGGTAGAAACAGCAAAACCTGTTGCAGGAAAACCTGTTGAAACTCCAAAAACAGAAAAACCGAAAACTGAAGCTCAACCGGAAGCAGAAGTTAAGCCGGAAGTTGAACCTGAACCAAAAACAATGAATTCAGAAAACAGTTTTGCAAAATTCGAAGATATGATTGCAAAGGCTGATGACTTATCAAAAGTTCAAGCAAAATTGTCTAACAATCCTGAATTTAACAAATTGTCAAATGCTGATAAACTTAAACTACTCAAAAAATTGAATAAACGAAAAGCTGAGTTAGAAGTTGCTGAATCAAAATCTGCACAAAAAGAGGCTCCAAAAAACGAGCCAAAAACTTCTAAAACAGGTTATTCAAATAATTTATTCGACAATGTTAAAGATATGAAAACTCCAACATTAGGTGGTTTGAATGCAGTAAAATCTGTAGACGAAAATATTGTTAAACCATTAGACAATGTATTAAATTCAGCATTAGATCCAAATCAGCAATATGCTTACGCAGAACCTCCTATTCAAGATGATTATATTGAAGAAGAAAGCAGTGAAGTCGATTCAGAAAATGAAGTTGCAGAAGAACCACCTGTTCAAGAAAGCGGTGATCAAGAAGAAGTTGCTAATCCGGAAGATGCTGGTGATGCTGATGATGCTGATGAAACAAATCCGGATGATGCTTCAAATAATATCAAAGATTCAGAAGATGCACCAGCATCTGAACCTGAACCAGAAACGCCTGCATCAGAGCCACAGGCTCCACCTGCTGAACATAAAGATGATGGAAATGCACCGGCTCCATCCGCACCAACTACTCCAACAACGCCATCTGCACAAGACAATAGTGGTAAAGTCAAAGATACATCTACTCCAAAAGCAAATACACCAGATAGTAGTGCAAAGGGTGACAGTAGTGTAGCTCCGGAACAACCGGCACCTGCACAGTCTGACAAAGCTAACGATTCTAAGAACGTTGAAAAAACAGAAAAAGACACTGTTGGTCAAGTTGATGGCGAAAAGAAGAATGACAATGATGTTCAAGAAAATAGTCAAGAAGAACCGGATTTACCTGCAACAAAAAAATTAACTATTACAAAGCAGGTGTTAGAAGCTAAAACTGATGAAGATATTGCAGATGCACTACAAACACTACGTGACGTCGGACGTTTTAAAGGCAGAAAGAACCTAAGAAGACTATTGAAAGCAAAAAGAAAGAACAATCAGGAACGAGTCGAAAAATATCAAGAAAAAGTAAATGCAAATATAGATGAAATTAATGAAGCTTACTGGAAAAAGCTTGAAGATTAATTAGATTAAATATGTGATGTGCTTCTATAAGTTGGCACATCACATAGTTTTAAAACGGTTGTCATTTACTCTTTGGATTAATATCAAAAAAGTAGGTCGGATTTACTAATCCGACAAAATGTTTTTTATGTTTTTGTCAGCTTGGTAAAGCTGACCTACGACATTTTAAATACTCACATTCGTAAATATCTACTTCTTCTTAAACTTAGCCGGTGTATAAACGTATCTGTAAGTGTTTCTGGTAACATACTTTACAGGCACAACAACTTCTTTTTCTAATTCATCAGACTTAATGACATCTTCTTCTGTTTTAGTCGCTTCGCCTTGTATTGTTCCTTTTTCTTCTGTTGGTTTCAAAACTGGAACTTTTACTGTTCCTTTTTTTGTTGTTGGCTTGATTGCTTGTTTTACATTTGTTTTGTTTTCTTGAACTTTTATGGATTCCTTAACGTTTTGTTCGATAATTTGCTTATTATCTTCGTTTTTAACTGCTGTTGTGTCTGGAATCTCGTTTTGCTCTTCTATTTTTTGCTCAGGAGCTACTTGTTCTGTTTTTTTATGCTCAAATCTGAATATAAAAAACACTGCAATAAATGCTAAAATTGCAGCAAATAGAACTGTTAAAACTGTCTTTTTATTTTTCATACAGAAACTCCTGATAAATATTCTAAGATAATTTTAGCAAATGTTCTGCTCTTTTTCAATAATAAAAAAGAAGGGAAAACTTATGTTTCCCCTTCTTAATTTTGTTTTATCCTAACGGATTATAGGCTGCAAGCGCAAACGCCATCTTTGCAAGAATAGTTCAAAGCTTGTTGAGCTTCTTCCATTCTAACTTTGATACGTCCGTCTACTGCAATACCTTCACCAGTTTTTTCAGAAATCAACAATGGGTTGATGTCTAATTCATCGATGAATTTGAAATCGTGAACTAATTGAGATAATCTCAATAATGTTTCTTCGATTTGTTCCATTTGAGCAGGTTTAGTACCTCTAGCACCTTCTAGCAATTTGTATGCTTTAACTGATTTAATCATTTCTTTAGCATCAACATCTGTTAGAGGAGCGATTCTGAATGTTACGTCTTTCATAACTTCGATGAATACACCGCCTAAACCGAACATCATCATTGGACCGTATTGAGGGTCTGTTGCGATACCGCAAACCATTTCTCTGTTACCTTTAACCATTTCTTGGATGATAACACCTTCCAAACCTTCAAGAAGTCCTTTTTCTGTTAACTTAGCAATCAAGTCTTGGTATTCTGCTCTTAATTGTTCAGCAGATTGAATGTTAACTCTTACACCGCCAACATCAGTTTTGTGAGAAGTTGTTTTAGAAGTCATCTTCAT
>ERZ1034920.692-NODE-692-length-25000-cov-6.530247_pt1 | contig 25000 bp, 20 predicted proteins | sample MGYA00520688_ERZ1034920 | MGnify/ENA primary metagenome ERZ1034920 (study PRJEB33766, sample SAMN09781785) | gut metagenome | biome: gut microbiome | host: Homo sapiens | place: Madagascar | study: EMG produced TPA metagenomics assembly of the PRJNA485056 data set...
CCCCAAGGCCCCGCACGTTATCCCCGCAAATTGGGGACGTGTTCGTTTTTGCGCAAATTTGAACACGTCCCCAACTTGCGCAAAAAAGGGACACCCTTGGCGGCTGGTTGGATGCGCCAAGGGTGTCCCTTTTACCAGGTAACTAACAGCGTCCCCGTGTCCTGGCGGGGTTAGAGCTCGATGATCTGGGCGTCGACGACGCGGCCGTCCTCGCAGAGGATGCGGCCCATGGAGGGCTTGCTGCCGCGCGGGTACGTGGGGCTGCCGGGGTTCATGACCAGCGTGCCCGTCCACTCGTCGCGCTCAACAAAGGGGCGGTGCGTGTGGCCGCAGATGGCAACGTCGCACTTGAGCAGGTTGAGGTGCTGGCGATAGTGCACCACCTGCCACCTCAGCCCACTGGAGAAGAACACCTTGCGCGTCTTGACCTCGGGTCCGTACTCGTAGGCCCAGTCGTTGTTGCCCAGGCACATCTGCACGGGCGCGATCTTCTGCAGGGTACGGTAGTCCGCGCCGGAGCAGATGTCACCCGCGTGCACGATGACGTCCGCGCCCTGAAGCTGGTCCAGAAGGTCGGGCTCCAGGAAGCCGTGGGTGTCAGAGATGATGTCGTAGCGCATAAGAGCCAACAGCGGTCACCTACAGCCCGAGCGCGCGCTTGAGCGCAACGACGCGGCGGCGCGAGACGGAGATCTTCTTGCCCTCGATGCCATTGATGCCCAGCTGTAGGATGCCGGAGGAGATGACCTCGACGTCCTCCACGTACTCAAGGTTGACGATGTAGCCGCGGTGCACGCGGAAGAACCCGTGCGGCGCGAGCTTCTGTTCAAGCTTGGCCAGGCTGATGGTGGAGAGGAACCTGTCCACGTCGGTGTAGATGCAGGAGTAGTCGTCCTTGGCCTCGATGTAGCGAATCTGGTCGATGGGCACAAGCACCTTGCGTCCGCTCTTGACCACCGGAATGCGCTCCACGGCTGAGTGGCTCTGCGGCTCCTCGGGCTTCATGCGGCCCTGGACCTTGTCCAGCGCCTGCGCAAGGCGCTCGGGCTCCACGGGCTTCATCAGGTAGTCAACGGCGTCCACACCAAAGGCGTCAAGCGCGTACTCGCTGTAGGCCGTCACAAATACAATGGCCGGCGGGTTCTTGAGCTTGTGCAGGGCCTCGGCCAGCTGCATGCCGGACGTCTTGGGCATCTGGATGTCCAGGAACATGACGTCCACCTTGCCGTCCATCAGGCGCTCCACGGCCTCGCGGGCGCCTGAGGCCTCCATGATGCCGTCGATGCGACCGGTCTCCTCGAGCAGGTAACGCAGCTCGGAGCGAGCGGGCGCCTCGTCGTCAACGATCATTGCGCGCATGTGCAAATCCCCCTGTTACGTCCGCCTGGGCGCGTGTTTCTACGCTCACGCCGATGCGGTCTGGTTCTTACGTGCTAGGTTGAGGCGAGCGCCCACGAGCTTGAGCGTGACGCAGGTGCCCTCACCAGGCTTGGACACGACCTCGACGCCCGAGCCAGCGTCAAAGAAGCGCTCGATGCGCTCGGCGACGTTGCGCAGGGCCATGCCCGTGCCCTTCTGCCCCGACGCGCCCATGGTAGCGGGCTTCTCGAGCAGACGATCTGCCACCTCCTGGGTCATTCCAAGACCATCGTCGGCGACGGCAATAAGAATATCATCACCGTCGGCCGCCACGTGAATGTCAATATTCAATGGGCCGGTGTCCCTCATGGCGTGGCGAACGGCGTTCTCCACGATGGGCTGCACCAGGAAGGACGGCACCGGCAGCGCCTCGCAGCCAGGCTCCACGTGCTCGCTTTCCACGATGCGGCTCTCGCCGAAGCGGGCCTTCTCGATGGTAAGGTAGCGGCGGGTCTGCTCAAGCTCCTGCTCAAGCGGGATGAGCGTCTTCTCGGAGCTCTCCAGCGTGCGGCGGTAGAACATGGAGAAGGCGCGCAGCACGTCGCGGGCCTTCATGGGGTCCGTGCGGCAGAGAGACGCAATGGTGTTGAGCGTGTTGAACAGAAAGTGCGGGTTGATCTGCGCCTGCAGGGCCTTGACCTCGGCGCGGGCCGTGAGCTCGGCCTGCAGGTCAAGCTCGTAGGCAGAGAGCTGCGTGGAGAGAAGCGAGCCCAGGCCCTGGCCAATGGCCAGCTGCGTGCGGTCGATGTCCAGGTCACGAGCGTAGTAGAACTTGACCGTGCCCACGGCCTTGTCCTGCACCAGCAGGGGGACCACCACGCCGTAGGTGCGGTCGCCGCGGCGACCAATGGGGCCAAGGCGGCGGATGTCCTTGTCATCCTCCTTGTCCACCGCAACAAAGGTCTCCATGCGCTTGCTCTCGAGCACCTCAAGGGTGGAGCGGGCGTTCTCGGAGCCGGCGACAAAGGCCGGGTCGACGGTTCCCGCGCAAGCCAGGACATGCGTCTTGTTGGTAATGGCTATGCCCGTGGCGTTTGTCTCGGGCAGGAGAAGCGCGCATATGGCCTGGGCGTTGTCGGCCGTGAGGCCGCCGCGCAGGTGCTCCAGCGTGCCCACCGCCACGCGCAGGGTGCGCTCGGTTGCCTCGGAGCGTGAGTCGTCCGGGACCAGGTTGACGGTGCCCACCAGCACAAAGCAAAGGGCCGCCACCACGCCGACAAAGATCGCCACGTAGACGTTGCCAACGGAGATTCCCCACGCCAGCACCAGCATAGATACCCCAAGGACGGCGGCGAGAAGGGCATTTGTCCCCCTGACCGACCGCTGGGTGGTTATTCTCATAGGTCTCCTCCAAGGTTGCCGGAGATGTCGGCAGAGATGCCGCCAGAGAGATCCGCCGGCGTGACTTTCTGCAGGATGGGAGCCACCTCGCCGGTCTTGAGGATGGCCGCCCTGAGGTAGCGGTCCTCCCAGAGCGAGGCCATGATGCCGGACCAGGCCATGGCAAACGAGAGGTAGCGTGCAGAGGCCGTGCGCGCGTACCGCTCCGCCTCGTGTCGGCCGCGCGTGAGAATGCGCAGGTAGGCAAGGCGGTCCGGACCCGTGAGCATGCGACGGTACGCCGTCTTGAAGACGCGCTGACGCACCTCGGGAAAGACCCACGGCGCCGGATAGGGCATGAGGGACTCGCGCGTTATGGCGCGCAGGTCTCGCCGCGCGTTGAGCGCCTCGAGCTTGCGGTACTCGTAGAGCCAGCGATAGGCGTCCTGCATGAAGAGCGAGGGGCCGCTGGCGGTCTCCTCGGGCGGCTGGCTGCGGACGCTCCAGGCGTTGTCAAACCAGACGTCAAGGCCAAAGGCACGCAGGTCAAAGACATAGTCAAGGTCTTCTCCGCGCGTGATGTAGGGGTCAAACGGCACGCGGGCAAAGGCCTCCGCGTGAAGCGCGCAGCAGCCTCCGCACATGTGGTTTGACCGCGAGAAGCGCGTGGCCGAGAGCATGCGCTCCATGACCTTGGTGAACTCGCCCGCCTTTGACCAGTAGCGCTCCGACCAGGCCGTGCTCGGATGCGGCAGCGCGGAGCCGGACGCGTCCACAAAGTAGCCGCTCTTGGCGCTGATGTGCTGGCCCTGGCGGTTGAGCGAACCCAGGCCGTAGACCGCGTTGAGAAGAAAGTCCTGGTCAAGGACAACGTTGTCGTCATCAAGGAAGACCACCACGTCATGGCCCATGATGGCGGCCACCGCAAGGCCCAGGTTCTTGATGGCGCCGTAGCCGCGGAGGGCCACGGCCTCCCCCACCACGTTGGGTAGCATCCGCCCTACGGCGTTGGTGACGTGGGCCGCCTCCTGCTGGCCAATGACCAGCGGGTTCAGGTCCTCGTGCGCGCGGCAGATGGAGTTCACGCGGGCGCGGGCGGACTCCTCACAGGACGGGGGCGCCACCACCAGAACGATGACCCTGATGATGCCGCGCACCTGCTCCAGCGACGAGAGGCACAGCTCAAGCTCCGGGAGCGGCTTGCCGATGGGCGTGGCGTAGTCATAGACGCCCGGCTTTCCCAGGCCGTCGGGCTGCGCGCCCTCGGTCCAGTACGACGGTATGACCACGACGGGGTTCACGTTTACGGCCTTTCTGCTCTAGTACGCCAAGCCCATGCCGGGCAGGCGGAAGGTCTTGAGGCGCTCTCTGTAGGCGGCGCGGACATCCTCCTCAAAGGCCAGAGGCGCGTCTGCCCGACCCATGAGGTCCAGCAAAAAGCGCGTGAAGTCAGGGTTGAGCGGGAGCAGCGGGCCAATGAGCCACGTTGCCATAAGGTTGTTCTTACGGAAGCCCTCGAGCTTGGTGCCCTTGTTGAGGCCAAAGCCCACCTCGTCGTGGCAGAAGAAGCCCGCCTGATTGTGGCCCTCCACCTGGGTGAACTGGATTTTGAAGCCGACGACCTTGATGGACTGCTGGCCGGGAGCGGGCACAAAGTCGCCGATGACGACGTCGTGGTAGCGCTCCGGCATGTTGCGGTGGGTCACAAAGTCGAGGATGCCCAGGCCGCAGACCTCGGAGCCGTCGGGGTTCACGATCTTGCTTCCCAGGACCTCGGGCGCGCTGCCGGTGAAGAGCATTGGCACGCCGGCGTCCACCAGCTCGTTCAGGCGGTCGCGGTAGGGCATCAAAAGCTCAATGGTCTTCTCCTGCTGCGCCTCGGACATGCCACAGAGAAGAACCAGCGAGGGCACGTGCTCCGCAAAGTAAGGCACGTCATCATGGCTGGTCTCCACAAACGTGGCGTCAGGCAGGCAGGCGCGCAGGTACATGGCGTTGCCGTTGTCGCCGGCCTGGTTGGCGTACTCCGGATAGAGGACCTCGACGACGGTCTTGCCGGCGCTATCGGGCATCTGTGGCCTCCTTGATCTTCTGAGCCACAAGCGCGCGGCTCTTCTCCACGTCAGGCCCGTTGTAGATGTCAAAGGCCCAGAAGACGGAGTCGACGCCGCTGGGGTCCACGGCCGCGGCGGCCTGCTCGGGGGTCTCCACCATGGTGAGCTTGTCCGGGTCAATGCCGGCCAGGCGCAGGCGCGGCAGCAGGTCGGGGTTGGTGGCGCCCTGGACCACCACCTGCTTGATGCTGGGGTCCTTGAGGTACTCAAAGTCGGTCTGGTAGTACCAGCCTATGTACTCGGTCTCCTTGGGGTTGGCGGCCTTGTGCGCATCGGCCAGCATGACCACGACGGCCTTGCTGCCGGGCTCCTTGCGGATGGTGTCAAGTGCCACGGACGTGGCCGTGCTGTTCTCGCCCTTTGAGGCCACGGCCACCAGGCGCTTGCCGCCGGCCTCCTCCTCGGTGTAGCGAAGGGCCGTCACGTTGATGCCGCGCTCCAGCGAGGCGCCAATGGTCTCGGCAGAAAGCCCCAGCTCACGGGCCACAACAACAGTGGAGAAGAGATTGTACAGGTTGGTGATGGAGTAGTTGCCGTAGCGATAGGTGTGCGTGGGCACGCCCTCGCGCGAGCGCTCGCAGACGGTGAAGGTGTGGGCCTCGCGGTCAAGCGCGGTGAGCTCGTAGTCAGGCTCGGGGTTGGTGAAACCGCAGCTCTTGCACGTTGCGTGGCCCAGGTGGCGCAGGTGGCAGTAGTCATACTCAAGCTTGCCACCACAGACGGGGCAGGCCGTGAGGTCGCAGACGATGCCCTGGGGCTCGGCGGTGTCGTCGGCCAGGCGGCCGACGGAGTAGTAGACGCGGTTGGCGTCCTGCGGCGCCAGGCGGCAGGAGATGAGGTCGTCCGCGTTGAGCACCAGCTTGGTCTTGGGGCTCACGTAGTGGCTCATCACGTTGAAGATGAAGTCCGGGTTGGCGTTGCGGCTGAAGGAGTCGCGATAGAGGTTGGTCACCAGGATGACGTCGGGCGTCAGGTACGGCAGGACCTTGCGGAAGGAGAGCTCGTCCAGCTCCATGACGGCCATGTCCTTCTTGGTGCCGCCGGACATGGTTGCGTTTCTGATGAGTGTGGACTGGATGCCGTTTGCCACGTTGCCGCCGGCCCTGTTGTTGACCACCTCGTACCCGTTGTCAGCGAGAAGGTCGTTCAGCAGGTTGTTGGTGGTGGTCTTGCCGTTGGTGCCAGAGACGCACACCACGGTCTTGGGGCGCGGCACGTCGGCGAGGATCTGCGGGTCGATCTTCTCGGCAATCACGCCCGGGAGCTGGCCGCCGTTGCGGTGCGCAGCCGTGAGCGCGGCCTGGGTTGCCTTGGCGGCAGCCATGGCCAGCTGGTACCTGGGGCCGCGATGAGCATCAGCCATGTTCGTCCTTTCTTGCCAGCGCGGCCCGAAGGCCGTGGATAACCCATCAACTTTATCACGTTGGCATGCAGCCCCCGTGGGCGCTTCTCGCCTGACGTGCCGCCGCGGTTTGCATGTGCCTTTGGTCGGCGTGGCGCTCCGAAGCGTCCACTTTCACATGCAAACGCTGCCCCGGCGAGAAGAAAAACCGGGCCGGAAGCGGTTGGCTCCCGCCCCGGCCCGGGGGTGCGTCAAATCATGCAGCTAGCGCGCTTGCGTTGCTTACGCGTCGGCGTACATGGCCTTGAGCTTGAGGAGGTGCTGGTAGCGAGCCATGGCAGCCTCCTCGTTCTCCTTGAAGAGCTCCTGGGCGCGATTGGGGAACTCGCGGGTGAGGCGGTTGTAGCGAGCCTCGTTCATCAGGAACTCCTGGTAGCCACCCGCCGGCTCCTTGGAGTCGAGGGAGAACTTCTTGCCCTCGGCGGCAGCCGGGTTGAAGCGGTAGAGGTTCCAGTAACCGCAGTCCACAGCCTTCTTCATCTCGAGCTGGCAGTTCTTCATGCCGCCCTTGATGGAGTGCATCTCGCAGGGGCTGTAGCCGATGATCAGGGACGGGCCGTCGTAGGCCTCGGCCTCCTGGATGGCCTTGAGCGTCTGGGCGGGGTTGGCACCCATGGCGACCTGGGCGACGTAGACGTAGCCGTAGGTCATGGCGATCTCAGCCAGGGTCTTCTTCTTGGTCACCTTGCCGGCGGCAGCAAACTGCGCGACCTGGCCGAGGTTAGAGGCCTTGGAGGCCTGGCCACCCGTGTTGGAGTAGACCTCGGTGTCAAAGACGAAGACGTTGACGTTGTGGTTGGAGGCAAGGACGTGGTCCAGGCCGCCGAAGCCGATGTCGTAGGCCCAGCCGTCGCCGCCGAAGATCCAGAAGGACTTCTTGGTGAGATAGGACTTGTCGGCCAGGACCGCCTTGGCGGCGTCGGAGCCGTTCTCCTCGAGCGCCTTGATGTACTCAGCAGCGGCGGTCTTGGAGCCCTCGGTGTCGTTGCGGTTGTCCAGCCAGGCCTGGGCGGCAGCCTTGAAGCCCTCGCTCACGCCGTCAGAGGCAATGAGAGCCTCGGTGTCGGCGACGAGCTTGTTCTGGACAGCCTTGTAGCCAACCTCGAAGCCAAGGCCGTGCTCGGCGTTGTCCTCGAAGAGGGAGTTGTTCCACGCCGGGCCGTGGCCGCACTTGTTGACGGTGTACGGAGACGTGGCAGCCGGGTTGCCCCAGATGGAGGAGCAGCCGGTGGCGTTGGAGATGAACATACGGTCGCCGCAGACCTGCGTGACGAGACGCGCGTAGCTGGTCTCGGCGCAGCCGGCGCAGGAGCCGGAGAACTCAAGCAGCGGCTGCTTGAACTGGGAGCCCTTGGTGTTGGCAGCGATGGCCTCGGGCTTCTCGGCAACCTTGGAGACGCAGTAGTCGAAGACGTCCTGCTCGGGCAGCTCGCCCTCGGTCGGGACCATGGTGAGGGCGTCCTTCGGGCAGGCGCTCACGCAGACGGAGCAGCCCATGCAGTCCAGCGGGGAGACGGCCAGGGTGAACTTCATGCCCTTGACCTTGGGACCCATGGCGTCCAGGGTGCGCAGGTTCTCAGGCGCGGCAGCGACCTCCTCGTCGGTGAGGACGAACGGGCGGATCGTGGCGTGCGGGCACACGAAGGCGCAGCTGTTGCACTGGATGCACTTGGACTCGTCCCACTTCGGGACCATGACCGCGACGCCGCGCTTCTCGTAGGCAGAGGCGCCCAGCTCCCACTGGCCGTCGATGTGCTCGGAGAAGGCAGAGACGGGCAGTGAGTCGCCGTCCATGCGGTTGATGGGCTCAAGGAGCTCCTTGACCTGCTTGACGATGGCGGCACGACCCTCGAGCGTGAGCTCCTTGGGCTCGTCGGTGGCGGTGGCCCAGTCCGCGGGGACCTCGAACTTGTGGAAGGCGGTGGCGCCGGCGTCAATGGCCTTGTGGTTGGCGTCGACGATGGCCTGGCCCTTCTTCATGTAGGACTTGGTGGCCGCGTCCTTCATGTACTGGAGGGCCTCCTCGGCGGGCAGGACCTTGGCCAGGGCGAAGAAGGCAGACTGCAGCACGGTGTTGGTGCGCTTGCCCATACCGACCTTGGCGGCCAGGTCAATGGCGTCGATGAGGTAGACGGTGATGTTGTTCTTGGCGATGTACTGCTTGGCCACGGCGGGCATGTGCTCCGCAAACTCCTCGTCGGACCACTGGCAGTTCACCAGGAAGGTGCCGCCCGGCTTGACGTCGCGGACCATCTTGAAGCCCTTGACGATGTAGGACGGGTTGTGGCAGGCCACGAAGTCGGCCTTGGTGACGTAATACGGGGAGCGGATCGGGGAATCGCCGAAGCGCAGGTGAGAAACGGTCACGCCGCCAGTCTTCTTGGAGTCGTACTGGAAGTACGCCTGGACGTACTTGTCGGTGTGGTCGCCGATGATCTTGATGGAGTTCTTGTTGGCGCCAACGGTGCCGTCGCCGCCGAGGCCCCAGAACTTGCACTCGATGGTGCCGGGGGCAGCCGTGTTGGGGGCGTCCTCGGGCTCGGGCAGGGACAGGTTGGTGACGTCATCGACGATGCCGATGGTGAACTCGCGCTTGGGCTCGTCCTTCTTGAGCTCCTCGAAGACGGCAAAGGCAGACGCGGGAGGCGTGTCCTTGGAGCCGAGGCCGTAACGGCCGCCGGAGACGTGGATGTCGGTCTTGCCGGCCTCGTAGAGGGCGGAGACGACGTCCTGGTAGAGGGGCTCGCCAATGGAGCCGGGCTCCTTGGTGCGGTCCATGACGGCGATCTTCTTGACGGTCTCGGGGAGAACGTCGACGAAGTGCTTGATGGAGAACGGACGGAACAGGCGGACCTTCACGAGGCCGACCTTCTCGCCATGGGCGTTGAGGTAGTCGATGACCTCCTCAAGGACGTCGCAGAAGGAGCCCATGCAGACGACGACGCGGTCGGCGTCAGGGGCGCCGTAGTAGTTGAACAGGCCGTAGTCGGTGCCAAGCTTCTCGTTGATCTTGCCCATGTACTTCTCGACGACGGCAGGCAGCTCGTCGTAGGCCTTGTTGCAGGCCTCACGGTGCTGGAAGAAGATGTCGCCGTTCTCGTGGGAGCCGCGGGCGTGCGGGTGCTCGGGGTTCAGCGCGTGATCGCGGAACTCCTGGACGGCCTCCATGTTGCACATGTCCTTGAGGTCCTCGTAGTCCCAGACGGCGACCTTCTGGATCTCGTGAGAAGTGCGGAAGCCATCAAAGAAGTTGAGGAACGGGACCTTGCCCTCGATGGCGGCGAGGTGAGCCACCGGAGAGAGGTCCATGACCTCCTGGACGTTGCCCTCGGCGAGCATGGCAAAGCCGGTCTGGCGGCAGGCCATGACGTCGGAGTGGTCGCCGAAGATGTTCAGAGCGTGGGAGGCGACGCAGCGGGCGGAAACGTGGAAGACGCCCGGCAGGCCCTCGCCCGCGATCTTGTACATGTTCGGGATCATCAGGAGCAGGCCCTGAGAAGCCGTGTACGTGGTGGTCAGAGCGCCGGCGCCAAGGGAGCCGTGGACGGTGCCGGAGGCGCCAGCCTCAGACTCCATCTCGACGACGTTGACGGGCGTGCCGAAGATGTTCTTGCGGCCCTGAGCTGCCCACTGGTCGACGTGGTCGGCCATGGGGCTGGACGGCGTAATGGGGTAGATACCCGCAACCTCGGTGAACGCGTACGATACGTGCGCGGCCGCCTCGTTGCCGTCCATGGACTTGAACTTACGTCCCATATCCTCTCCTTCTTGAACTCCCTGGGCACCCCCATGGCCCCAGGCCGTTCTTGCTGGGCCCACGCAACCGATGCATGGGCCGCCGCATTCAGTCACACAGTCTACCCCGCCCGTGGTGGTATCGATACCAAGTTGTTGGGGCATTCCGCGACGTGGGTGTTTTTTTCCGTGGGCGCGTTAACCTTGGCGAGAAGAACGCATGGTACGATACCTGCAAAAACGCACCAATTAGGAGCCGCCGTGGCCACTCAGCTTCCCCCCAGACAGCGGGGACGTTCTTCTTGCCCAGGTAATGGGGACACCCTTGGGGGCGATGCCGCCCGTCGCCGAGACGAGCGCGCGGCAAGACGGGCTTCTCGCCAGGCGGAGGCTGAGCGGCAGGCGAGGCTGCGCAGAAAGCTTGCGGCGGCGCTGGTGACGGTGGCCGTGATCGCGGGCGTTGGGGGCTCGTGCGCCCGCGGGGCGCGGGTTGAGCGCGAGGACGCCCTGGCGGCAGTGACCACGCAGGCGCGACAGAGCGCGGGCGGCCTGGGCTGCGAGATGGTCCGCGGGGCGCGGGCGTTTGCGGCGGGCTACGTTCAGCCCACAAGCACGGCGGCGTCTGAGTGGGCAGCCGGCAAGATGCCCTACCTTTACCAAATTGATGCCGCGTTTGCGGACGACCGGTACAGTAACGGCCCCATCAGCCTGCAGGGATGCGGTCCGTTTGCGCTGGACATGGTCTACATTGACCTCACGGGAGACACATCCATGGGGCCTATTGAGATGGCGGCTTACGCCACCAGCAACGGATACTCGACCGATCGCAACGGCAGTGCGTGGGCGCTCGTTGGTAGCGGCGCGGCGGGGCTGGGCCTCAAGAGCGAGGTACTGGGCGCGTCCACGAGCTCGCTGCGCGCGGCGCTCCAGGCCGGCAAGGACGTGATCTGCGTCATGGGGCCGGGCACGTTCACGCGCGTCGGGCACTTCATTGCGCTGGACGGGCTTGACGCCAACGGGCGGGCCATCGTGCACGACTCAAACAGCTACCTGCGCAGCCACCAGAGCTGGGACCTTAACCTCATCGTCAGCGAGATGAGCTGCGCCTGGGCGCTCTCCGTGGCGTAGCCCGGGTCGGGGATGGGACTGGGGCCAGGGCCGTGGCCGCAGGCTAGCGGCGCTTGTCCATGGACTCCAAAAGGCGGGCGTAGTCCTTGGTCAGGCGCTCGCCGATGGAGCCGGCGGCGTCGGTGGCGCAGATGATGCCGTGCTCGTCGGAGGCAAGAAACACCTCGGCAGGGGACGCGGCGCCGGAGGCAACGTCGTCAAGCAGGTCGGCCTGGCGAGAGAGCGGCAGGCCGACGGTCTTGGCCAGGTCCTCTACCAGTGAAGACGCGCCAGAAAGGCTCTGGCCTGAGGCAACGCCCGCAACCAGGCAGCCATCTCGGACGGCCCAGAGCGTCTCCGGCGCGACGCCCGTCTCGCCCGCCTCCTGCTGCGCGGCGGTTGCGCGGTCGACGAGGCCCGAGGCGGTCATGGCGGCAAGCGGCTCGTACGGGCCGACGGTCATGGCTGCCTGGCCCTCCTCGTCAACGATCAGCATGAGCACGCCGTTGGGGTTTTCTGCCGAACCCTCGCGCAGGGTCCACTCAACGTGTTGCTTTGCCCACGCGATGAGCTGGGGAGAGACGGGCTCGTCGTCTAGAACGCGGCGGCTCAGCGCGCGCAGGTGACGGTTCTCGAGCGGCAGGCAGCCGGACGCCAGACGCCAGCGGCACACCAACGCCGGGGTCCCAAGCTTGAAATTCCTCATCTCGGCACTGCCAACGTTCACGTCACCCATGGTCTTCTCCCCTTCTGCGGACGACTTCTGTAGCGTACCCCATCGAGAAGCGGCTGAAACCGGCGGTGCCGGGCGTCAGAGCGCGGAAGGCAGCCAGTCGAGCAGAGCCGCGAGCGGGCCGAGGCGGACATCCGCAAGGGACTGGTCAAGCTCGGGAGCGCTTGGCGGCATAACGGCGCAAACTGTTGCACCTGCCTCGTGAGCTGCGCGAATGCCAAGCGGCGAGTCCTCGACCACAAGCGTGCGGCACGGGCTGACACCCAGCCGGCGCATGGCCGCAAGGTAGATGTCGGGCGCCGGCTTGTTTGCAGCGCAGTCCTCTCCGGAGAGCGTCTCGTCAAAGGCGCAGACCAAATTCAGCTGCTCAAGAAAGCCATCGATGACCCAGCTCGGCCCGGCCGAGGCGAGCCCCGTCTTGAGGCCCAGAGCGCGACACGCCTGAAGGACCTCGCGCATGCGGGGAACGCACAGCTGGGCATAGGGCACCGAATCGTTGGCAAAGCGAGAACGAAACCGCTGATAAAGCGCCTCCCTTTTTAGCGAATCGGCAGGAACTGCGGTTTTCCAGATGACCTCGTTGTTTGAGCCGTAAAAGCTGGGAAACGCAGAGTCGTCAATGCCAACCTCAGCAAAGAACTCACGCCGGCGGCGGTCGTAGAAGGGCTCGGTATCAACCAGAACGCCGTCTTTGTCAAAGATGATTGCCTCGTAGCGCACGGGACCTCCCCTTTTGCTTAATTTGCAAGGCTCGTATGCGCAGCCGGGGCGCCTTCTGGCCCAAAGTCTGCACAGAAGTGGCCTTCGTGTGAGCGATTTGGCTTCGGCTGTGCAGAAGTGCCCTTCGTGCGAGCCCCTTTCTGGGGACCTTATCCGAAGACCTCAAGCAGTATGCATTTCCGGCAGAGCGCAACTGGCCTTATGTCTGAAAATATTCATTGCCAACTTTATATGGCTTTAAAACCCAAAAGACAGGCTCACACCAAGGCCACTTCTGCGCAGCCGAAGCCAAATCGCTCGCACGAAGGCCCCTTCTGCACAAGGCATGAGTCAGCGGCGCCCGCGGCAGACACCCAAACGCCCGCCGCGGCGCCGCGGGCAGCTATTTCTCGAGCTGCTTGGCAAGCATGATGGAAAGAATTGCCTCGTCAGTGGTGGCAAAACCCTCGCGGACAAGCTTACCCGTGTGGCTGATGGTGTCCTCGGCGTCTTCAAAGACAATGCCCTCAAGACTGGACGGCTGAATGTCTGCCAGCGCCAGCGTCGAGGAGGTAATGGCGGCGTTGGTACCTGCGGCAATCTTCAGCGCGCACGTAGCCTTGGCGCCATCGCAAATCATTCCCTGGAGCGTGGCGAGCATGTTGTTGATTGCGCACTTTATCTCGGGCAGGTTGCCTCCCTGCAGGTAGGTCATGCCGCAGCAAGAGCCCGTTCCGCCCGCAATGCCACTTCCGCACAGGGGAGAAAGGCGCCCCATGTACTCCTTGATGTGCATGACCACCAAGAACGACATGACCAGTGCGCGAGCAAGGTCCTCATCGGAGGAGCCCAGGGCACGACCCAGCTCGATGATGGGAAGGCTGCTGGCCAGGCCCTGGTTTCCGGAGCCCGCGCACGTCATGACGGAAAGCGGACACCCGCCCATGCGGGCATCGGAGGCGGCGGCCGTGGCAGAAATCAGACGCAGGGAGAGGTTGTTGAGCAGCACGCCACGCGCATTTGACCCGGCGCTCATACGGCGGCCGACCTCCAGGCCATAGCTGTTACGCAGGCCCTCCTCGCTCACGCGCGTGTTCATCGGCACGCAATCAAGCACAAACTTGATGTCCTCAAAGGGCACGGTGGTCGCAAACTCGTAGATGCCGTCCACGGTGAGGCCGGTGCCGCCGTCGGCATCGCCGGCGCCGACGGAGATGGGCTTGTCCACCAGGACCTCGCCGTTCTTCTCCACGCGCACGACGTTGGTGTGGTCGCGGCAGACAATGACGCGGGAGGTGTCCGTCCCATCCGTGAGCAGGGCCTCAATGTAGAGAGCCTCCGGCGTGGCCTTTTGCTCGACGTGCACCACGTGGGCCTCTACCAGCTCCTTTGCAGCCGCCAGCTGCTCAGGCGAGAAGCCCTGCAGCACCTCGAGCCGCTTGGCGGACTGCTTGACCACGGCGCCAAGCGCAGCAGCGATCTCGATGCCCACCATGCCGGTCCCGGGGATGCCCACGCCCAGCGCGTTCTTGATGATGTTGGCGGACAGCTTGAGCCGCACGTCGGTGGCGTCGGCGCCCAGCTGCTCGGCCGCAAGAGAGACGGCAAACGCCACGGCCACAGGCTCGGTGCACCCCTCGGCCGGAACGACCTCCTTCTTGAGGAGCCCGATGTAGTCGACCATGTTGATCCTTCCAGTCTAGGCGGACAGCTCTACCAGCGCCTCAAGCGCCGCCTCATAAATATCCGTCGCTTTGGATATATTCTCAAGCAAAACGTGCTCGTCGATGCCATGGGCGCCGGTGTGGGTGCCCGGAAGCTTGGGCCCAAACGCCACCAGCGCGGGCAAGAGGCTGGCGTAGGTGCCACCCGCCATGACCAACGTCGTTCCCGGCTCTCCCGTCACCCGCTCGTACGCGGCGAGAAGCGCCTGCATGCAGGAGTCATCCTCCGGGACCAGATGCAGCTGCTTGCTCATTGCCACCCTCACGTCCCAACGAGCCCCCAAGGCCCCTTGCAGTCGAGAAACAACCTCGTCCTCGCTAATGCCAGAGCCAAAGCGCACGTCAAGCTCGATGCGAGCATGCTGGCCCTCCGCCTCAAGAACCCCCAGGTTGACGGACGTGTGTCCAAACTCATCGTCGGGGACGTCAACGCCAAGCGCCGCGCCGGTCAGGTCTCGGCAGAACAGCCGCTCAAGCAGGAAGACGACATCGCCGCTGACCTCGGGTATGCCCGAAAGCTCGCGAAGCAGCGCGCAGATGGCGTTTTGCCCACGCTCCGGCGTTGACCCGTGTGCGCTCTTTCCGCTGGCCCGCACCGTCGTGCCGTCAGGCAGCGTGGCCTGCGCGGAGTCCGGCACCACGTTCGCGGCCGTGCCGCCGCTGATGCTCAGACCCGCGGGCAAATCGGCGTCGTCGCAGGTCAGCACCAGGTGAAGCCGCGCCTTCTCGCCGCGCACGACGGGAAACGCCGCGTCCGGTACAAACCCCAGGGAAGGCAGCTCGCAGCCCGACTCGACGTACTCGCGCAGGTCGGACATGCCGGTTTCTTCATCTGTTCCAAAGATGATGCGAATCCTGCAGGGAAGCCCGGCACCCGCCCTCGCGCGCTCCCACAGCTCCCCCACGAGCTCGATCATGACCGCGGCGCCAATCTTGTTGTCCATGCAGCCGCGGCCGTAGAGCGTGCCGTCCTCGACCTGCGCGCCATATGGGTCGCGCGTCCAGCCGGCACCAGCAGGAACAACGTCCAGGTGCACGGGAAACGCCACCAGCGGGCCGCGGTCCCCCACCTCGGCAATCCCAACCTTCTGTCCCAGCCGAGAAGTTCGCATCCCCCTGGACTCGCACTCCAAGAGAGCCTGGCGAAGCGCCAGCTCGCACCCCTCGCCGTACGGGGCCCCAGGCGCGGGCGCGGCGTGCTCCGTGTTGATGCGCACCAGGTCGCGCAGTAACGAGAGAATCCTCTCGTCGCGAAGCTCCTGCGGAAGGGCCCAGCACGGACGAGGGGCGGCCACGCTACTCGCCGTCCTTTGCGTTGGCCGCGGCGTCGGCGCGGCAGGCCTCGGCGCCCGAGGGGTCGCCGTCCTTCTTGGGAGTGAAGACGAGTTCGCAGATGTCGTCGCCGCGACCGATCTGGTTGGCAAAGTGCAGGTTGACGCCAGCGCAGTCGGCACGGGCAAAGTCGCTGTAGCAGGCAAGGCGGCAAAGCTCGGCCACACGCTCGGCGGGCAGCCCCATGGCCTTCCAGGTGTGCGCAAGCGGGCAGAAGTGGAACTTCAGCACGCCGCGCTCGTCGGACTTCTCGGCGAGCTCCATCTCAAAGACGTCCTGGCCGTTGCTGCCGTAGAGCATCTCGGCCATCTTGCCGGGGTTGCCCTCGCAGACGCCGTACTTCTTGCCGCGGCCAAGGCCAAACTTGTAGATGGTGTCCTCGCAGAACTCGTCGGGGTCGATGCCGTGCTTCTCGGCCTCCTCGAGCATGAGGGCAAACCACTGGGCTCGGGTGCCGTTGGCACCGCGGACGTCGGTCAGAAACTCGTCGCGAGTAAAGGTCTGCTTGTCAGACATATCTATCCTCTCCGTTAAACAAAGCGCAGGTGGCGCTGGCTATTGCGTGTCGTTGCGTGTCAATCAGACGAGAAGGGCCCGGCCACTCCCAGCGTGGCCGGGCCCAGGGAAGGCGCTGCTTAGAGGGCAAAGACGCCGAGGAAGGCGCCGATGATGGAGGCGCAGATGAGGATGATCAGGCAGCGGGTGATCGTCCACTTCTTGCACTTGATGCCCCAGAAGACAAAGAACACTGCGGCCAGGGGAAGCAGGCCAGGGGCGATTGCGTCCAGGGTCGTCTGCAGCTGGACGGTCTTGTCGCCAAAGGTCCAGGCAAGCGGGGTGCTGACCTTCACGATGCTGGCGGACAGGGCGCCCATCATGAACATGCCCACGATGGAGGCGCAGTCGATGATCTTGTTGATGATGCCGCCGGAGAGGATCTTCTGGATGGACTCCTTGCCCAGCTTGTAGCCAAGGCCAAAGAGGAAGCGGGCCTCGCAGAACGTGATGGCGGCGAAGGCGATGGGGAAGACCACGCCCACGACGTTGCCGGTGGTGGCAAACGAGGCACCCAGGGCAAAGAGGATGGTCTGGATGGTGCCGAAGTCAAGGGTGTCGCCAATGCCGGCGAGCGGGCCCATGAGGCCGGTCTTGATGCCAGTGATCATCTCGTCGGGGATGTCGGAGCCCATGGCCTTCTGCTCCTCCATGGCGAGCACGGTGCCGTGGATGAGGCAGCCCCAGTTGGCCTGCGTGTTGAAGAAGCCCAGGTGGCGCTTGATGGCGGCCTCGAGGTCCTCGTCATTGGGGTAGAGCTTGCGGAGCACGGGAGCAAAGGAGGAGGCCACGGCCAGCGCCTGCATGCGCTCGAAGGAGTTGGAGAGTTCGGCCGTCCAGATCCAGCGCAGGAACACGCCGTTGACGTCCTTCTCGGACAGCAGGTGCTCCTGCTCCTTCTTCTCGCCGTCCAGGTCCTTGGCAAAGTTCAGACCGTCGAAGGCCTTCTCGTCGCCCATGAACATGATGAGAAGGGCCATGCAGATGCCAAAGATGGCGGCAGCCATGGTCGGGATCTGCAGGTACTTGACCAGGAAGAAGCCGATGATGAAGAGCGGCAGGTACTTCATCTTGCCGATCATGAAAATCGTGGTGGCAAAGCCCAGGGCGGGCAGCATGCCGCCCATGACGTTGAAGCCGGTGAGCAGCCACGTGGGCATGACGTTCAGCATGGCGGTCACGAAGTCGGCGCCAAAGTAGTTGATGACGAACATCAGCGGGAAGCGAATGATGAATCCCAGGATGAACGGGTAGGTGGTGGCGCAGCGCCAGACCTTCTTGACGTCGGCCTCGTCGGCAGCCTTGTCGGCCCAGTGGACAAACACGGCGTTGACGGTGCGGCGCAGGTTGTTCACGAAGACGCCGAGGACGCCCAGCGGCACGGCGATGGAGACGGCCACCTCAGGGGTCACGCCGGTCTGGATGGCGATGGGCACGGCGATGAGTGCGGCAAAGACTCGGTCGGACGGGATGTTGCCGCCAGCAGCGACCATGCCCAGGTAGACCATCTCGATGCTGCCGCCGGTGATGAGGCCGGTCTCGAGGTTGCCGGTGAGCGCGCCCAGGACGGTGCCCACCACGATGGGGGACTTGAGCGTCTGGATCCACGAGTATCCCGCGAGGGATGCGGCAAACCAGAACCACAGTCCGCCGACAAGGGCGAAGAACAGGTTGAGTTGCATGGTTGCTCCTTAGGAGTTGTACTTCTTGAGGGCGTCGGCGAGGGTCATTCCGGCCTCCTCGGGGACGACCTGCAGGGTGATCTGGCATCCGGCGTCGGCCATGTGCGTGAGGTCTGCGACGTCGGCGTCGTTGAGCGCGACGGCCTGGAAGACGATCTTTCGGCCGGCCTCGGCGGGAACGCCGCCCAGCTGCAGGGCCTTGAGCTCAAGGCCGGCGGTCAGGGCCTTGCGGGCCGTCTGGATGCTCTTGAAGAGCAGGAAGACGTTGCCGGAGCCCAGGTCGTCCGCCTGGTAGGCGCGGGCGGTGTCCTCGGCGGACTTGATGTCCACGTCGACGCCGCTCGGGGCGGCCATCTTGTAGATGTCCACCATGAAGCTGTCCTGGGCCAGGACGTCGTCGACGATCAAGATCTTCTGCGCGGCGGCGATCTTGGACCACTTGGTGATGACCTGGCCGTGGATGAGGCGGTGGTCAACGCGCGCAAACGTGATGTTTGGCATGGGAACCTTCTTGTCTTGCCCCGGCTACTTGCCGAGCAGCTGGTTGATGTTCTTGACGCCCTGGGCGCCCGCCTCCTGGCAGGCGGCCTGGAGCTCCTCGGCCGAGCCGGCGGAGTCCCGCGAGGAGAGCGCCTCGATGAACATGGGGAGGTTCACCCCGGACAGCACCCGGTAGCTTCTCTCGCGCAGGTTCATGCTCGCGACGTTGCACGGGCTTCCGCCAAGAAGGTCGGCCAGCACGAGGACGCCATCACCGGTGTCCACGCGGTCAAGCGCGGCGAGAAACGCGGCGTTGAGGTCGTTGACGTTGTCCTCGCGGCGCAGGGAGAGCGTCTCCACCTGCGTCACGGGTCCCGTGATGAGCTCGGCCGCGTCCACAATCCCCTCGCTGAGCGTGCCGTGCGTCATGACGATGATTCCGACCATGAATCCCTCCCCTGGGTCAGGTCTTTGTGACTCTTGTGTCTAACGGATGGTGAGCTGCTGTGCACCGCATCTCGAAGCGCATTCTTCGGGCACGCCGCTCGGCTGTCAACGCGCGCCGGCCAGCGGTCGATTTTGCTGATTTTTCGGCTTGTAACCGTTTGGGGCGAGCGGCTGGTCTATGCTTAAGTGTTCGGAATTTGCTCCAAATGGACGGTTTTCTCGCGTTGGCCCAGTTTTTTTGCTCGGGTACGCCCCATTGCTTTCTTCGATTTTGCGCAATATACTGGTTTTGTGCAAAACCGAGGACGGAAGGGAGAGCCGCACTTGAAGGTCAAGAACGCACCTCTCAAACCGGAGGATTATTTCCCAAGACTTTCTGACCGGATGTTACCGAGTCTCCTCAATTCCTACAAAATTCTTGAGTTCGAGGGCGTGCGAGGCTGCGGCAAAACCCATACGTGTCTGTCCGTCGCTCGGACCATCACTCATGCAGACGAGAAGACCATCGTGCTGCCGCTCATTCAGTCAGACCCCCGCCTGGCCATATCGGGAGACCGGCCACACGTCATCGACGAGTGGCAGACCATGCCGGAGCTCCGGGAGCTTGCCTACCGCGAGGCCGAGGCCACGGGAAGCCTGTTGCTCACCACCTCGCTGCGCCCCGGGTCGCCAGAGCCTTACGTGAGGTCCCACGCAAGCGCCGCCACCCACATCCACATGCGCACGCTCTCCCTCTTCGAGCTTGGCCTCTCAAACGCAAGCGTCTCGCTCACGGGGCTTCTCGATGGGCGCTTTGACCCCGTGGCCAAAAACGTGTCCATAAGGACCATCGCCTCATATATATGTAAGGGAGGCTGGCCGTTTGCCAGGGAGACCGACCCCGCGCGAGCCTTGGAGCTGGCCGGCCGTCACCTCGGGGACATCTTGGCCACAGACGTGACCGCAATGGGCAAGAAGCCCTCCACGGCGCAGGACGTCCTTGCCGCGACGGCCGAGCGCGAGGGCGACTTCACCTACGCCCGCATCGCACAGACCATGGAGGTCCACGGCGCCAAGCCGCCCTCAAGAAACACCCTCGCCGCCTACTTGGGAGTTCTCGAGCGCCTCTACCTCGTGGAGCGCCTTGACGGCTGGGCCGCGCCGGTCCGCGCGACCTCGCGCGTCAAGGTCAAGCCCCGCTACCTGCCCTGCGATCCGAGCGTCGGCGTCTTTGCCTGCGGTCTGAACGAGAGAAGCCTGCTCAGGGACGCCTCGGTCTTCTCGCGCGCGCTGAAGTCGATGGCCCTCAGGGACCTCCTGGTCTACGCCGGCGTGCTTGAGCCCGGAGTTGAGCCGCAGGTGCGCTACTACGCGGACTCCGACGGGCTTGAGGTTGACTTTGTTCTTCTCCTTGCGGACGGCCGCTGGGCGCCCATAAACGTCGAGATTGGAGAAGCGCAGGTCAAAGGCTCGATCAAGCGGCTCCAGCGACTCTGCAAGAAGGTCCGCAACGGCGGCAGGCTGGGCGAGGCCGCCTTCTGTGCCGTCATACTTGCCAGCACCGACCGGCCCCGCAGGGACGAGGCCACCGGCACGTTCGTCTTCCCCATCACAACCTTTGGCGCATAGGAGAACCCATGGCTTTGCAGCATCAGGGCGGCAGCCCTACCTATAGGCCGTTTGAGCAGAGGGACTTTGAGCCTGCGGCGGAGCTGTTCTACCAGCAGTGGGACGCGGAGGCCGGAGAGCGGTTGGGCAGGCTGGATGCGCAGGTCAACCTGTGCAACTATCTCATGGACGCAGACTGGGGCCTTGTCGCCGAGGGTGCGGGCGGCCAGCTTCTGGGCGTACTTCTCGCAGAGACCGGCTCCCAGCCGGCCGCCGCACTCGGCGCATGGCGCACCAGGCGAGAAAGGCTTCTTGCCCAGGTTGCACCAGGCGCCACCTTTGGCCGCGAGGTCTGCCGGGTTGAGGCCGAGGAGCTAGCGCTCTCGCGGCGGTTCCGCGCCGCGGCGGACGCGAGTGGACGCCCGGAGGCAGCGGCGGAGTTCAAGCTCCTGATTGTGAGCCCGGCTGCCCGCGGGCTGGGCGTCGGCGGCGGCCTCGTGAGCCGTGGCGAGGACCATCTTGCGCAGACGGGAGCCGCTGGTTATTACCTCATCACGGACGACACCTGTGACGTGGGGTTTTACGACCACCTGGGCCTTTCTCGCCTGGTGGCGGAAGCCTCGGCGGCGGAGCCTGGAATCAATCTTTATATCTACGGCAAGGAGCTCTAGATGCCTGAAGTCACAACCGCCGGCCCCGTGCGCGGGCGCTTTGCCCCCACGCCGTCCGGGCGCATGCACCTGGGCAACGTCTTCTCGGCCCTGATGGCGTGGCTGTCCGTGCGCAGCGCGGGCGGAACGCTGGTCCTACGCATCGAGGACCTCGACCCGCGCGCCCAGCGCCGCGAGGTAGCCGAGCTCCTCATGCGCGACCTTGAGTGGCTTGGCCTCACCTGGGACGAGGGCCCGTACTTTCAGAGCGAGCGCACGGCCATCTACCAGGCTGCCGTTGACAAGCTGACCGCCCAGGGGCTCACGTACCCGTGCTTTTGTACCCGCGCGGAGCTCCATGCGACAAGCGCACCGCACGCATCCGACGGCACCTACCTCTACCAGGGAACTTGTCGCGATCTGAGCGCCGAGGAGATTGCAAAAAAAGCGCCCGCCCGCCCGCCGGCGACGCGCCTCAAGGTGCCGCCTGTCAGCGACCCGTCAGGCACCATCACCTGGACTGACCTGGCCTTTGGCCCTCAAACCGAGGTGCTTGCCCAGGAGTGCGGGGACTTTCTCGTGCGGCGCAGCGACGGCATCTTTGCCTACCAGCTGGCCGTCGTGGTCGATGACTGTCTGATGGGCGTCAACCAGGTGATTCGCGGAGCTGACCTGCTGGGATCCTCCGCGAGGCAGACCTACCTGGCACGCCTGCTGGGCTACGAGCCGCCGACGTTTGGCCACGTCCCCCTGCTGATGGCACCTGACGGGCGGCGCCTCTCCAAGAGGGATCGCGACCTTGACCTGGGCGGCCTGCGCGAGGCGGGCCTGAGCCCCGGCGGAATCATCGGCGCGCTTGCCTCGACGGCCGGCCTCGTGCCCGCAGGCACCGTGGCCACGCCCGAGGAGCTCATCCCCGCGTTCAGCTGGCAGAAGCTGGCCGACCGGATTGCCTCCAAGGGAGAAGACATCGTGGTCACGGACGGTTTTCTGGCAGAGGGTTCAAGCTAACCCTTGTGGCCGCGGGCATTTGTGAGGTATGATTCCAAAGCACCAAATTTGGAGAGCTGACCGAGAGGCCGAAGGTGCTCGCCTGCTAAGCGAGTATTCCCCCTAAGGGAATCTGGGGTTCGAATCCCCAGCTCTCCGCCAGAATGTTCAACCCGCCCTGCCGGCCAGGGCGGGTTTTCTTTTGTTGATGAGCCGCTCATCTGCATCGTTGCCATTCACCATCACACTTCCTTCATATTTAGAAATCCTCATTGACAGATGGTGGAAGGAACGGCATTATAAATAACCGCACGCGGCGTTACCTCAGCTGGATAGAGGACCTGACTACGAATCAGGGCGTCATAGGTTCGAATCCTATACGCCGCACCACGCAAATTAAGAGGCTCCTTCGTGAGCCTCTTTTTTGTTGCCTTTCGGCAGGCGATAAGCATGCGCTCCCTCGCAAACGCCCCTACCCTACCGGCCGGTAATGAATGCCCGAAGTATCTCCCACCCCCATGTACGCGTAGGGCACGCCCCGCGCATCGCAAAGGTCCATGAGGTCAACCAGGGCATTCTCCTCTCCACTGACAAACTCTGTCAGGGCGGCCACGGCATCGCCACCAGGACGCCCCAGCATCGCGGCCAGCCCCTCAAGCGCCGCCACGTCAAAGATCATCCTCGCCGTGTGCGAAGACTCCCCGTACGCAATGAAACAGCTCTTACCGGCAACGATCTCCTCAAGCGCCAGCGCTCCGGACTCCTGAGAGCCAACCCGCATCACACGCACGTCCCCCGCCGACTCAAACCGAGCAACCTCCCGCATAGCTCCCCTTCCCTCTTCCCATTTTGGGATATTCTATCACAAGAATAGAACGCTTGTTCTTGTCTACTGGCCAGGTTCTTCAGGGCGCAGGGTCGGCGATCCCAACTCCGCCAGCGTAAAATCATCAGTCAAAGTGGCGTAAAACGCTTAGCGACGCAGGTAGAGAGGCATTTATCTCTCAATGCTGCCCATGACCCTCTTTGAGACCGGCGATTCATGCGGCGAGGTGTCTCTCGCCTCCTTGTTTGAAGGCAAGCCCCTCAGCCCGACCCGTCGCGAGACCGGTCTTAAAGAGGTAGCTAACTGGTGTTGCAGAGGCGGCAACTATCCCCAAGTAGGAACGTATGCCAAGGCCGGCGATGTGCTCCTTGGGATTGCTCCTCAGTATGTCTTTGCCATGCAAGTCGTACCTGTCGGCCTCGTAGAACAGGTATGCCTCGATTTTGGTAGGCAATGCCCGGCCGACGAAGATGGCGGCCACGGCAACAAAAAAACGGCGCTCGCACGAGGATGTGCGGGCGCCGTTGGCGTTGCGTGTCTGGCGAGAAGTGCAGCTACTAGGACCTGCGAATCATCTCGGTCACGAGGGTGGCCACCTGGGCGGCCTGGGCGGGGTTGACGCGCTCGATGACGTCGGCGGGGGTGCCGGAAAGCGCCTTCATGCCGCTGGGGTCCACACCGGTGATGGTGATGGAGCGCACGTGGGCGCGCATAGACGGCGTGGCGTCGGTACTGCCCCACTCGTGCTCCGCCTGGGCAAGACCAATGTGCAGGTCAGCGGCGGTGCGGGCGAGGCTCCTCACCATGCGGCGGTCCGCTCGGCGAGAATTGATGATGCCCTCCCGCGTGAACATGGTGAGCTCGCCGGCACCGACGGCATCAATGTTGATCACAAACGCGCCGCGGATCTGCTTGCGGTGCTGGGCCAGGAAGGCCTTCATACCCGCGTGGCCGAGGCCGCTGGCGCCCAGGCCCACGAACCAGATGTCGTGGCAGAGAAGGGCGTCATCGTTCATGGCCAGGACGGCGTCGCGCAGGTCCTCGTCGGTGGGGGCAGCGGCATCTGAGCCCGCGGGGTTCTCGCCAGCGGGGGCGTCTGCGGCGGAGACAACCTCGGGGGCCGCGTCGGACGTGCCGGCCACGGCAGCCTCGGCGGCGGGGGCGGCCTCGTCCTCGACGAGCCTCAGGCCGGCGCGGGTGGTGGCGCCGCCCTTCCAGCCGCCATCCTCGTCGCTCCAGTTCTCGTCGTCGGTGATGCCGAGCCAGTCCTCGCGCTGGTCGTCGGCCTCGGCGGCGCCCTTGTGACCAAACGGCAGGTTGATCTTGGGCAGCTTGAAGCCGCCGAAGCGGTGCTTGCCCTGGGCGGGCTCGTCCTCGGCAGCGTCAAAGCTGCCGGCGGAGATGGTGCCAAAGGGCTGCGCGGGGGCTGCGGGCTGCTGCGGCACGGGGGCCGGAGCGGGCACTGCGGACGGGCGACGGACCGTGGACGGCTGAGCGGGAGCCTGGGTCACAACCTGGCCGCGCGGGTCCGTGGCAAACGGGTCCATGGACTCCTCGCCCGGGTTGGGCAGGTCAAACAGGGAGGCGCGACGCGCGGGGTTGGGGGCCTGCGGGCGGAAGCTGGTGTGGCCCCACTCCGGGTCCTCGGGAGCAGCTGGGCGCTGGCGCTGCGCGGGAGCCGTGGGCTGGGTGGCGTCGGCGTCGCCCATGGCGGTGAGGCCCGCGGCGTCGCCGTCGCCGGACTGCACGGCAGCGGGGCTGTCGGTCACGAGGTTGAAGCGGCCGGTTGCGGTGAGGTCCTCGCCGGTGACGACGGGAACCTCGGCCGTAGCCTCAAGCGCGGTCTCGGCAGGAGCCTGCGAGGCCTCGGCGGCCACGGGAGCCGCGGCGGCGGTGACGCCAGCAGCATCGGCGGCATCCTGCCCGCCCTCAACCGGCGAGAAGCTCGCGGTCTGGCCAGCGCCGGCGGCCTCGGCGGCAGCGGCAACAGCGGCGGCCTGCTCGGCGGCTGCAGCGGCGACCTCCTCGGCGGGCACCTGCTCCATGACGTCGGTCTTGTACTCAATCTGGCAGTCCTCAGGGAGCATGCCCAGGCCGCGAAGGACGTCGGCGCCGTGACGCACGCCCTCCACGGGCACGGGACGCCACTGGGGCTCGGCGGGAACGAACGGGGCCGCGGCAACCGTGGCGCCGGCGTC
>ERZ1034920.693-NODE-693-length-24998-cov-5.379144_pt1 | contig 24998 bp, 20 predicted proteins | sample MGYA00520688_ERZ1034920 | MGnify/ENA primary metagenome ERZ1034920 (study PRJEB33766, sample SAMN09781785) | gut metagenome | biome: gut microbiome | host: Homo sapiens | place: Madagascar | study: EMG produced TPA metagenomics assembly of the PRJNA485056 data set...
GAATAAAAAGATAAGAAATTTTCCGCTAGATGAAAAAATAACGACATTATTTACAAGGGTAAAAAAAGCTGAGTTTGCAAAGGGTTATTTATGTGAGTGGATTTTTGCAAACGAAGAAGGCAGGATTCATGCACCGGTTGTTTCATCTTGCATTAAAAATAAATGCAAACAATTAAGAATTCCAGATAGAGGAATTCATGCATTTAGAAAAACATTCAATTCCAATATGAGATGTGCCGGTGTATCAGAAGTAGTAGCAGCTTCATTACTGGGACATTCCCCGGATGTGAATAAGAATTATTACACATTTGATACGACATCATTAGAGGATAAAGCTAAAATCGTAGCAGATGCACATGCTCATTTTGGATAAAACTATTACCTTTTATATTACCTTTTTGAAATGATGTGTGGAAAAGCCAGTAAAATCAATACGTTGTGGAACCGTTTGATGCCCGTGAGGTCGCAGGTTCAAATCCTGTTGCCCCGATTGAACCAGAAAGACGGAGACAAAAATTCACTCTTGACAAGGAGCAGTGGACATGTTAGTCTTTAGTCATCGACAAAATATGCGAAATGCTTTGATGAGGAATAGTACATGAGGACCGGAGCACAGAGAGCTGTCGGGTGGTGTGAGACAGTAGAAAGAAGTCATGGAACTCGCCTTGGAGCATCTGTCCGAACTCCCGAATATCTGGAAAGTAGGCGCAGACGGTATCCACCGTTATATGGAGAGGATATAAGAATTATACAAAATATTCCGTATCCCATGAGTGTATGAACCGTTCATAAATAAGAGTGGTACCGCGAAGACAGATGTCTTTCGTCTCTTACAGTAGTCTGTAGAGATGAGAGATTTTTTTTTGTTCAGAAACAGAAAACATACAGAGAATTTATATGTTAGAGAAACAGGAGGAAAAAACATGAAAAACGTAACAAAATACCAGAGACAGTATTATATGCCGCCAATGAAATGTATGAAATGGGCAGAGAAGGAATATGTGGACAAAGCTCCGATCTGGTGCAGCGTAGACCTTCGTGACGGAAACCAGGCACTGGTCATTCCGATGAGTCTGGAACAGAAAATCGAGTTTTTCAAACTTCTTGTAAAAATCGGATTTAAAGAAATTGAGGTAGGTTTTCCGGCAGCTTCTGAAACAGAGTATACATTTGTACGTACACTGATCGAGCAGAATCTTATTCCGGATGATGTAACGATTCAGGTTCTGACACAGGCAAGAGAACACATTATCCGTAAGACTTTTGAGGCGGTCAAAGGTGCGCCGAAGGCAATCGTGCATGTCTATAATTCGACATCTGTAGCACAGCGCGAGCAGGTATTCAGAAAATCAAAAGAAGAGATCCTGAAAATTGCTGTCGATGGTGCCAAGCTTCTGAAAGAACTGGCTGATGAAACAGAGGGGAATTTCCAGTTTGAGTACAGTCCGGAAAGCTTTACCGGAACAGAACCTGAATATGCATTGGAAGTATGCAATGCAGTTCTTGATGTATGGCAGCCAACACCGGAAAACAAGGCAATCATTAATCTGCCTGTAACTGTAGAGCTGTCTATGCCACATGTGTATGCGAGTCAGATTGAATACATGAGTGAGAATATGAAATATCGTGAAAATGTAATTCTTTCTCAGCATCCACATAATGACCGTGGATGTGGCGTTGCAGATTCTGAACTTGGTCTGCTTGCTGGTGCAGACAGAGTAGAAGGTACGCTGTTTGGAAACGGAGAGCGTACAGGAAATGTGGATGTAGTGACACTTGCCATGAATATGTTTGCACAGGGAGTTGATCCGGAACTGGATTTCTCTGATATGCCACATATCTGTGAAGTATACGAAGCATGTACCGGAATGAAAGTGGATGAAAGAAGTCCATACAGTGGAGCCCTGGTATTTGCGGCATTCTCAGGATCTCATCAGGATGCAATTGCAAAAGGAATGCACTGGAGAGATGAAAAAGATCCGAATCGCTGGACGGTACCATATCTGCCGATCGATCCGACTGATGTTGGAAGAAATTATGATGCAGATGTTATTCGCATCAACAGTCAGTCAGGTAAAGGTGGAGTTGGTTATATCCTGGAAACAAAATACGGCCTGAACCTGCCGCCTAAGATGCGTGAAGCTATGGGGTATGCAGCAAAAGCTGTTTCCGATCACAGTCATAAAGAACTCCATCCGGATGAAATCTTTAATCTGTTTAAATCTACATTTGAGAATGTTGTAGAACCATATAGTATCAATGAGGTGCATTTCCAGCAGAAAGATGGAGGCATTACGACACAGGTAACATCTACCTTTAACGGAAAGACTATTATTACAGAGGCAACCGGAAACGGACGTCTGGATGCAGTCAGCAATGCACTGAAGAAGGCATACGAAATGAAATTTACGCTGGTAACATATCAGGAGCATGCACTCGAAAAGAGCAGTAGTTCCAAGGCAATCGCATATGTAGGTATCCAGAAACCGGACGGAACACTTTCCTGGGGTGCTGGCGTTGATCCGGATATCATTCGTGCATCCATTGATGCGCTGGTAACTGCAATCAACAACCGATAATCATAATCAGAACAGCCCTTTCCTTTTCAACAGTTAGTTGTAAAAACTGTTGTTAAGGACAGGGCTTTTTTATGCATGTTTCACAGAATAAATTGTTTCTATGGAAAAATGAAAAAATTTCTGCTAAAATTAAATAACATATGCCTATACATATTGAAGTTTGGATGAATAAGAAAGGAATCGGTACACAGATGCTAAAGATTAAAAGCTATGTGAAAGTAAAAAGCATTGCAGAAGCGTATGAACTGAATCAGAAAAAAACAGCACTGGTTCTTGGCGGTATGGTCTGGCTGAAGATGGGAAATCGTAATATTTCTACAGCAATCGATCTTTCCGGCCTGGGGCTGGATACAGTGCAGGAAACAGATGATGAGTTTGTGATCGGCTGCATGACACCGTTGAGAGAACTTGAAATAAATAAGAGACTGAATGAGTATACACATGGAGCAGTCAGAGAAAGTCTGCGTCATATAGTTGGCGTACAGTTTCGAAACTGTGCAACAATTGGAGGAAGTATCTGGGGACGGTATGGATTCTCGGATGTACTGACAATGTTTCTGGCAATGGATACATGGGTGGAATTGTATGATGCAGGAAGAATTCCACTGACAGAATTTGTAAACCGCAAAAAAGATAATGATATTCTTGTGAATATCATTGTACGTAAACAGCCGTTGTTTGTCTGTTATATGAGTCAGCGAAATTCAAAGACGGATTTTCCGGTACTGACTTGTACGGCGTCTCTGATCGGCGAGGAAGCGAGAACTGTTATTGGTGCAAGACCGGCACGTGCGGTTGTTGTGGAAGATAAGGAAAGTATCTTTAAAAATTTCAAGCATATGACCAACAAACAGCGCGGAGAAGCAATTGAAAAGTTTGCTGAATATGCGGCGGAACATGTGACTACAGCAGGTAATATGCGGGCTTCCGCAGAATACAGGACTCTTCTGGTAAAGGTATTGATAAGAAGAACCTGGGAAGCAGTAGGAGGAATGAAGAATGAATATTAGTTTCTGGCTGAACGGAGTTTACCGACAGGAAGAAATCGAGCCTGGAATGTTGCTGATTGATTTTCTGAGAGAAAAAGGATGCTACAGTGTCAAAAGAGGCTGCGAAACTGCAAACTGTGGACTTTGTACAGTGCTGGTTGAAGACAGACCGATTCTTTCATGTTCCACATTGGCTGCTCGTATTGATGGAAAAAAAGTAGTGACGATGGAAGGAATGCAGAGAGAAGCACAGGAATTCGGGAGCTTTCTTGCAAATGAGGGCGCAGAACAGTGTGGCTTCTGTAATCCTGGATTTATTATGAATGTATTTGCCATGCTTCATGAGATCAAAGAGCCGACGGAAGAACAGATCAATGAATATCTTGCCGGAAATCTGTGCAGATGTTCCGGGTTTGTTTCTCAGACAACAAGTATCCTCAAGTTTTTAAAATATAAAAAAGCACAGGAGGACGCATAAAAATGAAATATGTAAATCAGCCTGTACGTAAAACAGACGCAATGTCGCTGGTGACAGGAAAACCAGTTTATACGGATGATCTGGCACCAAAGGACTGCCTGATCGTTAAGATATTAAGAAGTCCGCATGCAAATGCATGGGTAGAAGAGATCAAGACCGGAAATGCAGAAAAAGTTGCAGGTATCGCATGTGTTCTTACTTATAAAGATGTTCCACAGAAGCGTTTTACTCTGGCAGGACAAACTGCACCGGAAATGAGTCCGGATGATCGTCTGATTCTGGATCGTCATGTTCGATTTATCGGAGATGCGGTTGCAATTGTAGCAGGAGAGACAGAAGATGCAGTAGACAAAGCGTTAAAGAGAATTAAGGTACAATATCGAGTGGAAGCACCAGTATTGGATATGCATAAAGCAAAAGATAATCCGATTCTTGTACATCCGGAAGAAGACTGGAAACTAAAGATTCCGCTTGGTGGAGACCATAAGAGAAATCTGTGTGCAACTGCACTGGAAGAGCATGGAGATGTGGACAAGGTGCTCAGCGAATGCAAATACACAGTAGAACATACTTATCATACCAAAGCGAACCAGCAGACTATGATGGAAACCTTCCGTACAGCCTGTTATATGGATCATTTTGGAAGACTGATCGTACTTTCTTCTACGCAGATTCCTTTCCACGTAAGACGAATTGTTGGAAGAGCACTGGATATTCCGGCCTCCAAAGTGCGTGTTATCAAACCACGAATTGGTGGAGGATTTGGAGCAAAACAGACTTCCGTCAGTGAAATTTATCCGGCAATTGTTACATGGAAGACCGGTCGTCCGTCCAAGATGATCTTTTCCAGGTATGAATCTATGATCTGCTCCTCACCACGCCATGAAATGGAAATTACTGTGCGTGCAGGTGCAGATGAAAATGGTATCATTAGAGCAATTGATGTCTATACGTTGTCTAATACGGGGGCTTATGGTGAACACAGTTCTACTACAGTGGGACTGAGCGGACACAAATCAATTGGCCTTTACAGACACACAGAAGCTTATCGTTTTGCATTTGATGTTGTTTATACGAATGTGCAGGCAGCAGGGGCTTATCGTGGATATGGAGCAACGCAGGGAATTTTTGCTGTTGAATCTGCAGTAAATGAGCTGGCTCACAAAATGGAAATGGATCCGGTAAAAATCAAGGAATTAAACATGCCAGTTGAAGGTGGACCGCTTCCGGGTTATCCGGATGTACCTTATGCACAGAGTTGTACGATGGATAAATGTATGGCCAGAGCAAAAGAAATGATGGACTGGGATTCTAAGTATCCATTCCGTGATATGGGAAATGGTAAAGTCCGTGGAGTCGGAGTGGCAATGGCCATGCAGGGATCTTCTATTGCCGGTGTTGATGTTGGTGGTGCAGATATCAAATTGAACGAGGATGGTTCATATACTCTTGCACTTGGATGTACGGATATGGGAACTGGCTGTGATACGATCATGGCGCAGATCGCGGCTGACTGTCTGGAAACTCCGATGGAAAACATTGTTGTATTCAGTGTAGATACTGATATTTCACCATATGATTCAGGATCTTATGCATCCTCCACTACTTATACGACAGGTGTGGCAGTCATGAAAGCCTGCAAAGAGCTTCGAGGTAAAATATGTGAAGTTGGTGCACAGATGTTGGGAACAGATGTAGATAAGGTTGCGTTTGACGGTTCGTATGTATTTGTGGATGAGGATGAGGAAGAAGAGAAAAAAGTTTCTCTGGAACAGGTGGCATTGAAGGGTACCTTCTTTAATAACATTGAACTGCAGGTGGTCAAACAGCATTCTTCACCGTTGTCACCGCCGCCGTTTATGGTTGGCATGGCAGAAGTTGAGGTGGATACGGAGACAGGTGAGGTAGATGTGCTGGATTACGTGGCAGTTGTTGACTGTGGTACCCCAATCAATCCAAATCTGGCACGTGTACAGACAGAAGGTGGTATTGCGCAGGGAATCGGTATGGCTCTTTTTGAAGACGTACAGTATACCGATAAAGGAAAAATCCGAAATAACTCCTTTATGCAGTATAAGATTCCAACCAGAATGGATATCGGAAAGATCCGGGTGGATTTTGAAAGCAGTTATGAAGAGAGTGGACCGTTTGGAGCCAAATCTATCGGAGAACTTGTGATCGATACACCATGTCCGGCGCTTGCGGAAGCTATTTATAATGCAACCGGAGTACGGTTTCGAGAACTTCCGATCACACCTGAAAAAATAGCGATGGGAATTCTGAAAAAGAAAGGAACCAACGAAAATTCATGACAAATATGATAATGGGAACCCTGCTGGCGGGGGGATATCTTGTTGTGTTCTGGATGTTTGGCACACTGATCCCGGAAAAGTTCCAGTCAGGGAAATTCCCGGTTATGTGTATTACCGGATTTTTGCTTTATTATACTCTGTTTGAAATTGTGGCATTTCCAATGAAATATCTGTGCTGTTCGCTGAAACAGTTGACGGTAATCTGGGGATGCCTGCTGATCCTTCTCTTTCTCTTTGTAATATGGAAAAGACGGAGAGTTCTGGCAGACAGTGTCAGGACAATACCGGGCAGTACGCAAAAGAATATATCCGTGCTTATTCTGTTGCTGGCAGCAGTAGGCCTCGCAGTGTTGCTTGGATTTAATACCAATACACTGTCAACGTATGATTCAAACAATTATATTGGACTGCCGGTAGCATCCGTGTATTCTAATACACTGGACAGAGTGGCACCTTATTCAGGAACCCTGTTGGAGGCACCGGAACAGTTCTATATTATGAATACAGATACGCTGCAGAGTGCAATTGTTTATCAGGTACTGAATATTCATCCACTTATGGAACGTAAATGGAGCTTTACGATTGCGATGGTGATTCTTTTTGAGATGGGACTGTACCAGTGTGCCAATGGATTTTTTAAGAAAAAGGAAGCAGAAAAAACAGTGTTTGTGATACTGGCAGATCTGGTGCTTTTGTTTTCGTACAGTCTTGGTGGGGTTTCTCAGTATTTTGCATATCGAACCTATGAAGGAAAAGCAATCATTGCATATCTGTATATGACTGTGATTTTTGGATTCTGTCTGGCAATATACAGAAAGGAGACGAGTCTGTGGCCATGGTGCGGACTGTTTCTGTGTGGAACAGGTGGAATTGCGTTCAGTAATTCTGCGCTGTTTATTGTGCCATGCATGATCGGAGCTACATTATTTCCGTATGTTTTATGTGATGGAATACTGAAAAGACAGTGGCATCTGCTGAAAAGATATATAATTGTGTTGCTGCCGTCAGTATTTTGGATGCTGCTCAGCCATTTGGTATAAAAGGAGGAAGAATGATTGGAAAATTTAAATGAAACAATACAATTTCTGATACAGTCCCTCCAGACCTATACGGGAAACAATCCGATTTGGATCCTTTATCCGGTGGCGCTGATCCTAATCTGGTTTCTTGGAAAAAAAGGAGATCGAAAATTATTTATCGGTGTTTTTGTAACAGAATGCCTTACGATCTTTAATCCGTTTGTCGTGAAAGTCCTTCTGGATGTATTTGGATTTGGAACACGTTTTGTCAGATTTCTGTGGATCATTGTCTTCTTTATTACAATAGGTTATGCTCTGACTTTACTTATTTTTGCATCTGCAAAAACAGGGGTACGGATCCTGACAGGTGGAATCTGTCTTGTGCTGATCGTAACACTGGGAATTCCTGTTTTCAGGGGAACAGAGGATTTTCCATATAAAAAGGCAACCAATGCGTATTTTGTTGGACAGGAGATTCTGGATCTTTCCAGTATTATACATAGTGAAGGAATTGAGCAGCCAAGAATACTGAGCGATGGACTGCTTCTTGTTTACAGACAGTATGATCCAGATGTGAGATCTTATGTGAGTCGTCGTATACTTCAGAAGATTGAAAAAACTTCCGAAGAAAAATTTATGAAGAAGAAAAAGATCAAAGATTGGATGAAAAAGATTGTAGCAGTCTATTATTATCATGATTATTCTCTTCCGGCAGAAGAATTTCAGAGTTTGGTCAGAGGAAGTAAAGTGGATTATATTATATCCGCAACGCCGGAGCTGGATGAGTATCTGTCGGGGACGACTATGTATGTGCTTGGACAGACCGAAAACTACCGTGTCTGGAAAGTAGTATAAATCGTAGTATTAAAACAAAAATGTATATATTCTGAATTAATAGTTGAAAAAGTAGGAATAATTCAAAAACTTTACAAATACTCAAATATGTGCTATATTATAAAAAGCTTTAGGAAAAGCTTGCACCTGTAGCTCAGTGGATAGAGCAGTGGTTTCCGGTACCATGTGCGGGGGTTCGATTCCCTTCAGGTGTGTTGCACGAGGTAATGGGTCTGCCTCGGTGCGTTGTAAGTTACTGTGAACAAAGTGAACAGTAATAATTAAGGAGGACAAGAACTTGGATAATTTCAGGGAATGGTTATCAGATAACCTTCGCTATTTTATGCTTGGCGGGGTGATTTTGATAATCGTAGCTGTATTGTTCTTTAGCATACGTGCTTGTACCGGAAGTGGAAAGGGGACTTCGGACGGAGAACAAACTACAGCACAGGACAACAGCCAGGGAAATGATCCTTCTTCTCCGGAAGATGATGGGGAGACAAACGACGGGAAGAAAGAAGAAGACACGAATCCCTTGGAGGATGGCAGTGAAGAAGTTACTGCACTTATGAACAGCTACTACAAGGCTTTAGGGGAAAAAGATATTACGACATTAAGAACACTGGTAAATAATCTGACACCTTCTGATGAATCCAGAATCACAAATGCAAAGGATTATATTGAAGGATATCAAGTCAGCAAAGTGTATATGAAGAAAGGGATGGACGACAATTCGTATGTTGTATATACGAAAGGAAGTTTCATCTGTAAGGGGATTGATACACCGGCACCGTCTCTTTGGAGTTCTTATGTTGTAAAAGACAGCGATGGTACCTATAGAATTTTGGGTGACCTTGAACAGAACACAACAGTTTCCACTTATATGGATTCGCTGAAATCTGATGAAGATGTAAAGAAGCTTACAGCTGAGGTGCAGGCAGAATATGAGCAGGCACAGAAGGATGACACAGCTCTTGCACAGTTCCTTGACGGACTGGGTGAAGAAGCAGATACTTCTTCTTCTGAGACGAGTGCAGACGGCACAATGCTGACAGTTACAGAAGGGTGTAATGTCAGAGCTGAAGCAAATAGTGACAGTGAAATTATTGGTGGTCTTGACGAAGGGGATCAGGTTCAGAAAATGGGACAGGAAGGTGACTGGATCCAGATTGAATATGATGGTCAGACCGGATATGTATACAGTGGATTGCTTCAGTAAAATATTTAGACAGAATAAAAGACACGGGATGGATCCTGTGTCTTTTTCAATGCTTATTTTTTTAGAGAACCGTCTGCCTGTAGTTCATAATTTTGATCATCTACTGTGATCGTTCCGGTCTGCATGATGCCATCCAGATCCATGTAATAACGTTTGCCATTATCATCCACCCATCCGGTCTGCATGATACCATCTTTATCAAAGAAATAATGTTTGCCGTCAGTATCGATCAGCCAGCCTGTGTAAGGAACACCGTCAACCATAAACATCCAGTTGCTGCCGCTTGAAGTCCAGACTCCAAGGCTTGCCTCCGGGGATGTCTCATCTTGTGATATGGATTCAGAAGGAGAGACAGAAGGCTCGACCGTAATGGTCGGTGTAGCAGAAATGCTGACGTTTGCCTTTGGTTTCTGGGTAGGAACAGGCGTTGGTGTGACCTTGGATTTTTTTATTACAGAGGAATGTCTGGCAGGAATTTTGTAATTCGGATCAAAAGAAGTTCGACGGAATAAAAATCCTGCAGACAGACACAATAAAATCGCAATCAGAAGCAGCAGGGGATTCAGGTGTCGTTTCTTATCAGACATAATTTCCCTCCTTTGTGTATCTGAAATGATAAAACAATAATTTTATCATACAATATGTGGTAAAAAAAAACAAGGTCTCGGTTGCGGACAAAAAGAAAAAACTATATAATAGAGTAATGGACGAAAAAAGGATAACAACAGATCAGACTACAATAAGAATAAATAAATACCTGAGTGCGGCAGGAGTATGTTCAAGAAGAGAAGCAGACCAGCTGACAGATGCCGGACGGGTTACGGTTGCAGGAAAAGAAATCGGTACTGGAGAAAGGATTCCAGCAGATGCCGAGGTTTTTTTGGATGGCAGACCGGTGAAGGCAGAGACCAGGCAGGTACTTCTGCTTTTTTATAAGCCAAGGGGTATTGTGTGCAGTACAAAAAAGCAGCGACAGGAAACGACAGTAACAGAGTTCCTGGATTATCCGGTGAGAGTATATCCGGTAGGACGTCTGGACAAAGATTCAGAGGGACTGCTTTTACTGACGAATCAGGGTGACCTGGTTAATCGTATCATGCGTGCAGGTAACTACCATGAGAAAGAATATGAAGTAACCGTGGACAAAAAAATTACAGAAACTTTTATCAGAAAGATGAGCAGTGGTGTCCCGATTCTGGGGACTGTGACACGACCATGTACGGTATATAAGACCGGTGATAAAAGCTTTTCTATCATATTAACACAGGGATTGAATCGCCAGATCAGAAGAATGTGTGAATATCTGGGATATCATGTATGTACATTGAAACGTATCCGTATCATGAATCTTACACTGGACGGCCTGAAATGTGGAGAATATCGGGAAATATGTGGAGATGAATGGAAGAAACTGAATGAACTGATACGGGATTCTTCCAGTGAGACAGTAATCAGAACAGGAGGACAGCATGGAAACATCAGCGGCAGAACAAATAAAAGAACTGGTGCAGAAGCTGAACGAAGCGGCAAAGGCATACTATCAGGAAGACCGGGAGATCATGAGCAACAGAGAGTACGACGCACTGTACGATCAACTGGAAAAAATGGAAAAGGAAACAGGAATCGTTCTGGCAGACAGCCCAACTGTTAATGTGGGGTATGAGGCAGTCGATGTACTGCCAAAGGAAACGCATGAGTCTCCAATGCTTTCGTTGGATAAGACTAAGGACAGAGACGTTTTAAGAGCGTTTATCGGGACACATCCAACCTTGCTTTCCTGGAAGATGGATGGGCTTACGATCGTTCTCACATATGAAAATGGAGAATTGCTTAAAGCCGTTACCAGAGGAAATGGTACCGTGGGAGAGGTAATTACAAATAATGCAAAAGTATTTAAGAACATTCCGCTGAAAATTGCGTACCGGGGCAGACTGGTCCTGAGAGGGGAAGCCATCATTACTTATTCTGATTTTGAAAAGATCAATGATACGATCGAAGATGTAGATGCAAAGTACAAAAATCCTCGAAATCTCTGCAGTGGTTCGGTTCGACAGCTGAATAATCAGATCACGGCAGAAAGAAATGTACGCTTTTATGCATTTGCTCTGGTTTCTGCACAGGATGTAGATATGCATAATTCCAGAAAATATCAGATGGAATGGCTTAGAAGACAGGGATTTGAAGTAGTAGAATATCGTATGGTCACAGGAGAGAATCTGGACGAAGCAATGGATTACTTTGCACATGCGATCGAGAAAAATGATTTTCCATCAGATGGGCTCGTTGCATTATATGATGATATTGCCTATGGAGAATCACTCGGAAGTACTGCGAAATTTCCCCGGAATGCGTTTGCTTTTAAATGGGCCGATGAAGTGAGGGAGACGACACTTCGTGAAATTGAATGGAGTCCTTCAAGGACAGGTCTCATTAATCCGGTTGCCGTATTTGATCCGGTCGAACTGGAGGGAACGACAGTCAGCCGTGCCAGCGTGCATAATGTGAGTATCGTGAAAGATCTGCAGCTGGGAATTGGGGATACGATCCAGGTATATAAAGCAAATATGATCATTCCACAGATTGCTGAGAATCTGACACGAAGTAGTAATCTGGAAATACCGGAAATCTGTCCGGCGTGCGGTCAGGAAGCCAGAGTGATCAGGGAAAATGATGTAGAGGCACTTTACTGTATGAATCCGGACTGTGCGGCAAAAAAGATCAAGGCATTTACTTTGTTTGTAAGCAGAGATGCCATGAATATTGACGGACTGTCAGAGGCAACGCTGGAAAAATTTATTGCAAAAGGTTTTATACACAACTTCGGAGATATCTTTGAGATAGAAAAGTTTCGTGATGAGATCGTAACGATGGAAGGCTTTGGAGAAAAGTCCTATGAAAACCTGATGAACAGCATTGAGAAGGCAGAAGAAACAACACTTGCAAATGTAATCTACAGTCTTGGAATCGCAAATATCGGACTTTCCAATGCAAAAGTAATCTGTCGACATTTTGATGATGATCTGGACAAGATCCGTTCAGCAGATGAAGAAGAAATCAGTGCGATCGATGGAATCGGACCGGTCATAGCAAAGAGTCTGACAAAGTATTTCAGTAATCCGGAGAATAATCAAAAAGTAGATCATCTGCTGAAATATCTTCATATTAATAAGGAAGAAATTTCCGGTGAGCAGATCTTTGCAGGAATGAACTTTGTCATTACCGGAAGTCTGGAACATTTCAGTAACAGAGGAGAAGCCAAAAATCTGATCGAATCACTGGGCGGCAAAGTAACCGGTTCGGTGACGGGTAAGACAAATTATCTGATCAATAATGATGTGACTTCGAATTCATCAAAAAATAAAAAAGCCCGGGAACTTGGAATTCCGATTCTGTCAGAGGAAGATTTCCTGAAACTGGCAGAAAGATAAAAGATTATATCAGATATGAGATGACTCCACCTCTGCAGGTGGTGAGCAACAAAATTATATCAGTGGCGGGATTCTTGAAAAATTTGTAATTGGACAAAAGGAGGAACAGAAAATGCCGATTAAGATACAGGGAGATTTACCGGTAAAAGAAATTCTTGAAAGAGAAAATATATTTGTCATGGATGAGGGAAGAGCGGTACACCAGGATATTCGCCCACTTCAGATTCTGATCCTGAATCTGATGCCTCTGAAAGAAGAAACAGAACTGCAGCTTCTGCGGTCTCTGTCAAACACACCATTACAGGTGGACGTGACTTTTATGGCAGTTGAGAGCCATCAGGCAAAAAATACGTCTGCCAATCATCTGAATAAATTTTATCAGACTTTTTCGGAACTCAAAGATATGAAGTTTGATGGAATGATCGTGACAGGAGCACCGGTAGAACAGATGGAGTTTGAAGAAGTGGATTACTGGAACGAGCTGACAGAGATCATGGACTGGACAGAAAGTCATGTGACATCTACGATTTTTCTGTGCTGGGCTGCACAGGCAAGTCTGTATCATTTTTACGGACTTCAGAAACGTCAGCTCGATCACAAAATGTTTGGTCTCTTCTGGCACAAAGTTCTGAATCGTAAGATCCCGCTGGTCAGAGGATTTGATGATGCTTTTCTTGCACCACATTCCAGACATACAGAGGTTCCAATCGAAGATATCCGTGCATGTAAAGATATCACGATTCTTGCAGAATCTGAGGAGGCGGGGCTTTTTCTTGCAATGGCGCAGGGGGGACGTAAGATTTTTGTCATGGGACATCCGGAATATGACCGTGTGACACTGGATGGAGAATATAAGAGAGATGTAGGAAAGGGACTTCAAATCGATCTTCCGAAGAATTATTACAAAGATAATGATCCGGAAAACAGACCGCTGCTTCTCTGGAGAGCTCATGCCAATAATCTGTATACAAACTGGCTGAATTATTACGTATACCAGAGTACTCCGTTCGACCTGATGGGAACACCGGATTTTGACAGTATTTCGTTTGAGTAAAAAGGCCGAGTAGTTTGATGGATTAAAGAATATTATAAAGAAAGTGCGAAATCTGGAGAATATTTCCACCGGACTTCGCACTTTTTTGGTGTACAGGACAAATATGGTAGTGTATAATAGATTTAAAGTATTGAAAATATAATATGCAGGGGGAAAATGAAATGGATGGTTCGATGTTTATCGGAACATGGTGGTCACTGGTACCGCCATTGCTGGCAATCGTGCTGGCATTAGTAACCAAGGAAGTGTACAGTTCGCTTTTTATCGGGGTGGCAGCAGGGGCACTGCTGTATACCGGCTTTCATCCGTGGAATGCATTTGTGGCATTCTTTGATATCATGAAGAACAGTATGAATCTGAATATTTTGATCTTTGATGTACTGCTTGGAATGATCATCGTCCTGATGTCAAAATCAGGCGGATCGGCAGCTTATGGCAAATGGGCGGGAAGTAAGATCAAGACTAAGAAAAGTGCAATGCTGGCAACGACAGGTCTTGGCGTACTGATCTTTGTGGATGATTATTTTAACTGCCTGACAGTTGGTTCTGTTATGAGACCTGTCACAGACCGTTACAAGGTATCCAGAGCCAAACTGGCATATATTATTGATGCAACAGCTGCACCGGTATGTATTATCGCACCGATTTCCAGCTGGGCGGCAGCTGTCAATTCTTATGTGCCGGATGATGCTGGTATTACAGGATTTCAGCTGTTCCTGTCAACGATTCCGTATAATCTGTATGCGATCCTGACACTTGTGATGGTAGTTTTCATCATCATGACCGGACTGGATTTTGGTCTGATGAAGGTACATGAACGCAATGCGGCCAGAGGAGATCTTTTTACTTCAGGTGGAGAGGAATTTGATCAGGTTAAAGACGAAGAAATCTCAGCAAATGGAAAAGTCATCGATCTTGTGCTGCCGGTACTGGTACTTATCGTATCTGCAATCGGGGCAATGATCTATACAGGATTCCTTGGTGGAGCAACAGATATCGTGACTGCTTTTTCTGGTTGCGATGCAGAGACCAGCTTGATCTTTGCTACGATGATCACGGTATTTTTTATGCTGATTCTTTATCTTCCACGCAAAGTGGTTACCTTTAAGGGATTTATGGACAGCTTTGTAGAGGGATTCAAGATGATGATTCCTGCAATTGCAATTCTGATCTTTGCATGGTCACTGAAAGGCATGGGCGATGCACTGGAAATCAGTACTTTTGTCAAAAATATCGTTGGAAGTAATACATCTGCAAGTGTGATCCTTCCGGCAATCTTGTTTGTAGTTGCTGTGTTCCTTTCTTTTTCAACAGGAACAAGCTGGGGAACTTTTGCAATCCTGGTTCCGATCGCGATCGCAATGTTCCCGGGTTCTGAAAATCTTCAGATGATGATCATTTCTGTATCAGCAGTTCTGGCAGGAGCAGTCTGTGGTGACCATGTTTCTCCGATTTCTGATACTACAGTTATGTCTTCAGCAGGGGCACAGTCAAATCATATCAATCACGTAACTACGCAGATGCAGTATGCAGCAGTAGTTGCAGTGATCTCCTTTATCGGGTATATCATTGCCGGATTTGTACATATCTGGTGGGTGGTTCTTGGAATCAGCCTGATCCTGCTTCTGCTTACGCTTACAGTGATCAAAAAAATTACATTTTCCAAAGAAGAGGAGACAAAAGCAGGTGCGTAAGATTCAGGTACCATATATTGACCAGAGCATAAAATATCCAACTGGATGCGAGAGCGTTTCGGCAGTTATGTTATTGAAGTATCTTGGCTATGAGATTACGGTAGATGAGTTTATTCAGAACTGTCTTGAGTGCCGGGAGATGGAAATACGGGATGGTGTTCTGTACGGCCCGGATCCGAACAAATTTTTCTGTGGAAATCCTTATGATGAAGAATCTTATGGGATTTATGCGAGAGGACTTCAGAAAGCGCTTGCAAAAGCCGCAGGGGATCATTATGAATTTCTGGATGAGACGGGAACATCGACAGAGACACTTCTGAAAAAGTATATCGATCAGGATATGCCGGTGGTATTCTGGGCATGTATCAACATGCGTAAGGAAATTCCGGGACCGGAGTGGAAACTTCTGGATACAGGAGAACGATTTTGCTGGACCTCGAACGAACATTGTATGCTGCTGGTGGGATATGATGAAGAAAAGTATTATTTTAATGATCCGTATGATAACAATGGAGTAGTTGGATATCCAAGAACACTGGTTGAAAAAAGACATGCTGCGCAGCACAGTATGGCGCTTGGTGTCTTGAAAAGATGATTTTGTACCAAAAAGTGTCAGGATTTTATAAAAACTTTATTTGAATTAAAAAGGTAAATCTGCTATAGTAGATATGGTTACGGTAAACTGTTTTTTATCAGAGAAAGAAGTGTTTATTGTGCGTAAGAAATCACACATATTATTGGCAAGGTATCTGGCAGATCAGATGCCGGCTAATGAAAGTTTACAGTCACATAGAAAAGCATTTTGTCTTGGCAATATCCTGCCGGACATCCAGCCTTCATTTGTAACCAAGAGACATGAGTATTTCGGTACTTTTGATGAGGTTCAGGGTAAGATACGACGACTGGTTCAGTCAGGGGCCGGATATAATGACAGGGTATTCTGGCGGAGATCCGGAGAGGTCATGCATTATATAGCAGATTATTTTACTTTTCCACATAATAAGACGTTTGATGGTACACTTTATCAGCACAACACCTATGAAAAGCATCTGAAGAACGAGCTGAAAGCATTTGTTCTGGAAGGTAAGGCTGATGTGTATACGGAGAAGGAAATCCATTTTGAGACGCTGAATCAGCTTCTACAGTACATTAAGGAACATCACAGGAGATATCTGAACTGTAAGAGAAATATAGATGATGATATTCATTATATCCTCACTGTGTGCTATCAGGTATTTCAGGGACTGTTTCAGTTATGCCGGAAGAATGGCATAGCAGATTATGCTTATGCAGTTATGTAAATATGAAAAGAATGTGAATTTTATCCAGAAACCGTCGGGGGATTTATCCCGGCGGTTGATTTTTATGGAAATTTATGCTAAACTAACCACAGTTATTGTGTAAGTAAGTTAGCAGTGAGAAACATACCTTTATAAGGGGAATAAAGATATGTTCTTGACAGAAGGGAGCAATTTTACCAGAATGAAGAACAAATATCTGACCAGAAGTTTATGTGTAACAATTTTATCTGCAATGGTTTTATCCAGTCCGATGTCAGTCATGGCTGCGGATGAGCATATAGAAACTGCAAACGATTTGGGCGATGGAAGTGGTGAGGTAATCTCTGATGGAAGTGATACACCGGATACACCGGCACCGGAACCGAACACACCGGCACCGGAACCGAACACACCGGCACCAGAACCGGACACACCGGCACCGGAGCCAGATACGCCGACGCCAGAACCGGATACACCAACACCGGAACCAGATACGCCGACACCGGAGCCGACTGTGACGCCATCGGACCCAACTGCAACACCGAGTCCGGCACCGACTGTGACGCCATCGGATCCAACTGCAACACCGGAGCCGACTGTGACACCGTCGGATCCAACTGCAACACCGAGTCCGGCACCGACAAATGTAACAGAATCTGAAGCTGCAAAGAATCTGGTAGCAAAGATCAATGCACTTGCGAAGGAGACACTTACAGTAAATCATGCGGCAAGGGTAAAAGAACTCAGAGCAGAATATGACAGCCTGCCGGAAGACCAGAAGAAGTTTGTTACAAATTACGATCTTCTTGTTGGTTTTGAAAGCAAGATTGCAGAATTGCAGAAGAATCAGAAGGATGCGGGGAATGCAACAGATATTTCTGATGGAAGTGGAAATGTTACAGGCAAGACAGGAACACCGGTTTATTATGTGTCGAACCTTCATGCAGGCAAAGAATTTTATCTGGACAGTCTGAAAAATAATTATCAGCTTTCTTTTTCTGATGATTTTTCTTCTGTGATGGATGAAATTGAAAAAGAATATAAAGAAAAAAACAAACTGACAGACGCTAGCGACAGCAGGGCTGACGGCCTGACGACTTCAGCAGATTCTCTGCTCGTGCGTAACTGGCAGGATATCCTGGCAATCTATGTTTATGAGCAGAGCCAGGAAGGAAACACGGAGTTCACTCTTGATTCATCAGCGAAGGATGAACTGGCAAAGATCTTTGCTGAGATGAATCCGGTTGTCCGTGATAAAGAAAGCATTACACATGTTTCTTATGGAAACTATCACATTAACCATTATATTAAACAGAATAATATTTCACAGGAAAACAGGACAGTACTTAAGAAATATGTAGAAACAGATTGCAAGCTGCTCTGTGCGATCGTTACAGATGCGAAAGGATTTGTACGTCAGAGTGTCGGGGATGATGTTTCTGAAGAACGTGTAAATGTCATTACTGCAGCATATTCACTGGTAGGTGAAGTTGGATATTTCTGGGGCGGCAAATCAACGCAGATCGGTAAAGACTCCAGTTGGGGTTCTGCCGAAAAAGTATCTGCAGCAGGCAGTGCCAGCAGTGGAACTGTCCGTGCATATGGTCTTGACTGCAGTGGATTTGTTACATGGTCAGTGATCAATGGATATCTGAATCAGGGTATGCAGAGCAGTGTGGGAGACGGTACTTCTGAACAGTGGGAGAATGCCAATGTTGTCAGTGAACAGGATGCACAGCCGGGTGATCTTGTATTCCAGAATGGACCGGAAGCAGGCAGTAATAACCATGTAGGTATTATCTGTGGCAAGACAGATGCAGGCGACTGGATCGCAGTACACTGTTCTTCTAGTAAGAATGGAGTAACAGTTGGAGAAGCTTATGGTGCAAGTTTCCGTTATATCCGTCAGCCTTCCTTCTATCCTACACAGACGGAAGTTGCAGAGATGGAAAACCAGGGTGCAAGTGCAGACAATGCAGAAACAGATCTGATAACGGATAATATAACAACGTCAGCAACACTTGTGGCAGAAACAACAAACTCTCTCAGTGATGGATTGAATGTGAAGGATACAGCAACACATGATACAGCGGAAACAATTACAGCACCTGCTGATGCGGCTGAGGATGTTGAGATAACATTTGAGGATATGAGTGATGAATCCGAAAATCAGACGACTTCCAATTATGCGACGGGTAGTGTGGAAGTGACAGATACGCTGGATGAAATCCTGAATCAGAATGTTTCGGTTTCCGGAAGTTCTGCGGAAATTCTTCCGCAAAAACCGGATAACAGTGATATTCAGGTTACTTTTGAAGATTGATGATAAACAAGGCCGGACGATTCGAAAGAGTCGTTCGGTTTTTTACAGCAAGCTCTTTTATTGATGGCAGAAGTCTGATAATATAAGACTGTACAGGAGATAAGGGAGTGACAGATGAAGAAAAAAAGAAGATTTGGACGCAGAGTTTTCTGCGTTTTGATTGTCCTGTTTATGGGTGTCATCTGGCAGAGTGATCTTCTTTCTCAGGAACCTGCTGAAGTCAGGTCATTAAGAAAACAGGAGATCCTGCAGACCGATGACAATTACAGGGAATATTATTTTGGATTGCTGACAGAAGATGAGAAGAAAATATATCGTGAAATGCTGAGTGGAATACAGGAGAGACAAGATGAGTTTTATCTGACATCTTCGAATGAACAGCTGATCAGCAAAGTTTACCATGCATTGCTGAAGGATCATCCGGAACTTTTCTGGGTGCATAATCGTGAGGAAGTATATACGACTGCGTATAAAGGAACTGATTATTGCAGATTTTCACCTGGATATACGTATACAGATCAGGAAATTCAGGAAATTATGGCATTCATGGAACATGCGCTGGAAGAAGTGAAAGAGCAGATTACACAGGATATGTCTGCTTATGATAAGGTCAAAACAGTTTATACGTATCTGATAGATCATGCAGAGTATGAAGCATCGGGGGATGACCAGAATATTGCAGGCATTTTCTGGAAAAAGAAAGCTGTGTGTGCCGGATATGCGAGGGCGGTACAGTATCTTTTGGAACAGCTTGGAGTTCCGTGTATTTATGTAGAGGGAAATGCGAGGGACAGTGATGAAGGACATGCCTGGAATATCGTAGAAATTAACGGTGAGCAATATTATGTAGATGCTACAAACGGGGATCAGCCGGCATTTCTGGAAGGCGGTGCGGTTTCTCTGGAAGAACATAAGACAACAATTTATGATTATCTGTGTCCTTTTCCACAGGAATATGAGCAATTATATACAGCATCCGATGAATTTCCGGTTCCGGAGTGTACTGCGACGGATCTTAATTTTTATGTGCTGAATCAGGCATGTTTTGATACATATGATGAACAGCAGATTTATGATTTCTGCTGTATGCGTCTTGAGAACGGAGCTGCGGTAGTACGTTTCAAATTTACTTCGCAGGAAGCTTTTGACGAAGCATGTCAGCAGTGGATACAGGAAGGATATGTTCAGAAAGTTGCTGAATACTATCTGAAAATGTATGGGCTCAGTACAGTAGAGTATCATTATGGTATTCTGGATAATCTGAAAACGATATATTTTATGTTTTAGAGGAGATATTTTTATGAATGATATTTTGCAGCAGATTATGAATATGATTGAGAATACGCGGACAGTACCGTCTATATCCAGTTTTTCGATGATCGGTTTTACAGTACTGCTGATTTTTGGAGTGATCAACTGTATTCTGGGATATCGGCTTCTGCGTTTCTGGATGATGCTCTGTGGTTTTGTCATTGGAGCTGGAATTGGATTTGGTGCAGCGTATACCGGTGGTGTGACAGAGAAATATATGTATGCGGTTTTTATGGTTGGAGCGGGTGTACTACTGGCCGTGATCGCATTTGTGAGCTATAAGATTGGAATTTTTATTCTGGGAGCAGGCATTGGAATTGGACTTGGTATTTATGTTTTTCATCCAACTACTTCGTTGGTATTCTTTTTCTGTCTCCTTCTGGGAGTGGGCCTTGGTGTGCTGGCTATGAAGCAGGCGAGAGAAGTTCTGATCATTGGGACAAGCCTTCTGGGAGGTGCGATGGCAGGCTTTTCTACTGCAAAATTAGGCGGACTGGCGGATATTCCGTATGGTCTGGGACTGAGTGCAGGATTTGCACTTCTTGGAATGCTGATTCAGTTTGCGACAAACAGGCGCAAAGATGATGACGAGGAAGAAGAGTACGAAGAGGAGGCGTATAACGATGGACAGGACAGTTCTGATTATGTGGATTTCAGGGATTATATGCCACAGAAATCAGAAAGAAAGGCGCAGAAAGAAGTCAGAAGAACATCGGCACAGAGACAAAATGTGAAGCATACGCCGGGAAGAGCGCTGAACAGTTCTCATAAAGCATCTCGGAGTGCGCAGCAGGTAGATTTCAGACTTGAAAAAAATAAAGGAAGAAAACATAAAAAGGATGCGGTGGCACCTGAATCAGAAAAAACAATTCCGTACCGACCGAGAAAGAGCAGACAGAAAGAAATTGATCTTCCGCTGGGATCTTTTGATACAGAAGATTCCTATCATCCAATGAATGATGACTATGAAGAACCGGTTGTAATTGATGAGGATGAACTGGATGAGGAAGTGCTGAGAGAAATGATGGACGAAGACGACCGGGAGGGAGAAGAACTCTGGAAAAAGATATCCAGACGTGATGATACACATAAAAAAAGAAAGTAACAGTAAAGATGCCGGGTAGAAGGCAGGAAAGAAGGACAACATGGCAAAAGAAGCTAAGACAAATGCGATGAGAATGCTGGATCGTCAGAAAGTGAAATATGAAGCATTTCCATATGAATGTGATGAGTTTATTGATGGACTTCACAGTGCAGATCTGATTGGGGCACCATATGAACAGTCTTTTAAAACACTGGTTATGGAAGGGAAAAGCGGCGGATACTATGTATTTGTAGTACCGATCGAAAAAGAAGTGGATCGTAAGGCGGCTGCGAAAGCAGTTGGAGAGAAGGCTGTGGATATGATCCATGTTAAAGATATTCTGAAAATTACAGGCTATGTAAGAGGCGGCTGCAGTCCGCTTGGAATGAAAAAACCATATCCGGTCGTGTTTGATGCATCCGCGGGTGGGTTTGAAGAAATATATGTAAGTGGAGGCCGCGTCGGACTGACGCTGAAAGTTCCGCTTGCTGCACTTTTGAAAGTGACAAATGGAAAACTGGCGGATATCACAATGAAATAAAAAATACTGTAAACAATAAGCTGCAAAAGCTCCCGATCATTAAAAACGGGAGCTTTTGTCATGCAGTAAAACTGCAGTATGAAATTCTAGTTATCGGCAGCATCTTCTTCGTTAACCTGGAAGACGTGACGTTTCTTCGCCATTTCGTCGCTTGCCAGATATTCGTCATAGGTGGTGATCTTGTCAATCAGCTTACCGTCAGGAAGGATTTCCATGATACGGTTGGCGGTTGTCTGCACGAACTGATGGTCATGGGAAGTAAAAAGGATAACTCCCGGGAATTTGATCAGTCCATTGTTCAATGCAGTAATAGATTCCATGTCCAGATGGTTGGTAGGTTCATCAAGAATCAGGATATTAGCACCGGAAATCATCATTTTGGACAACAGGCAGCGGACTTTTTCGCCACCGGAAAGAACACGTACTTTTTTTACGCCGTCTTCACCAGGAAAGAGCATTCTGCCAAGAAAACCGCGGACATAAGTAGCATCTTTGATTTCAGAATACTGTGTCAGCCAGTCTGTGATCGTGAGATCATTGTCAAATTCCTGTGTATTGTCTTTTGGAAAATATGCCTGAGAAGTGGTGACACCCCATTTGTAACTTCCTTCGTCTGGCTCCAGTTCACCGACAAGGATACGGAAAAAAGTAGTAATGGCCTGTTCATTGGCACCAACAAATGCAACTTTATCGTCATGACCGAGAGTAAAGCTGATATTGTCCAGAACTTTTACGCCATCAATAGTCTTGGAGAGGTTTTCGACCATAAGCACTTCATTGCCGATCTCGCGGTTTGGACGGAAGTCGATGTATGGATACTTACGACTGGAAGGACGCATATCATCCAGCTGGATTTTTTCCAGGGCACGCTTACGGGAGGTTGCCTGTTTGGATTTGGAAGCGTTGGCACTGAATCGGGAAATAAATTCCTGCAGCTCTTTGATTTTTTCCTCTTTCTTTTTGTTGGCTTCTTTCATCTGTTTGATAAGAAGCTGGCTGGATTCAAACCAGAAATCATAGTTTCCGGCATACAGCTGGATCTTGCCATAGTCAATATCGGCAGTATGTGTGCAGACCTTATTAAGAAAATAACGGTCATGGGATACAACGATGACAGTATTGTCAAAGTTGATCAGAAATTCTTCGAGCCATTCGATTGCCGGAAGATCCAGATGGTTGGTAGGCTCATCGAGAAGAAGAATGTCCGGATTGCCGAATAGAGCCTGTGCAAGAAGAACTTTGACTTTCTGGCTGCCGGTCAGGTCAGCCATCTGTGTATAGTGGAGCTCGGATTCGATGCCAAGTCCGTTCAGAAGAGTAGCAGCATCAGACTCTGCCTCCCATCCGTTCATCTCTGCGAATTCACCCTCAAGTTCGCTGGCACGGATACCGTCTTCATCTGTAAAATCTTCCTTTGCATAGATCGCCTCTTTTTCCTTCATGATTTCATAAAGTCTGGCATTTCCCATGATAACGGTATCCAGTACGTTGAAGGAATCATATTTGAAGTGGTCCTGCTGCAGGAAGGAGAGTCGCTGGCCAGGAGTGATCACAATATCTCCATTGGTCGGTTCGAGCTGCCCGGAAAGGATTTTAAGGAAAGTAGATTTACCGGCACCGTTTGCTCCGATCAGACCGTAGCAGTTGCCTTCGGTAAATTTGATGTTGACATCCTCAAAGAGGGCTTTTTTGCCAACACGTAAAGTGATATTATTTGCTGAAATCATAAGGTACCTCTTTTCTTCATTATGGTTTCGAATTAAGTTTTCGATCATTGAACAGTAACTGGCCTGTTTTTGGCCATTCATTCCCATTTTACAGTAAAGTGGAGATTTTGCAAGCCTTAAATCATAAAAACATTGAATTTACACAGAGGAATTGCTATAATTTAAGAAAGTTTGCTGGAGAGTTACGGGTAATGGAAAGAGGAAACAGAGTATGTTGATAACCAGAGAATGCGATTATGCTGTGCGGGTGCTCCGCGCAATGGCAGAGGAAAAGAGAGTCAGCGTAAATGAAATCTGTGAAAAAGAACTGATCACAGCACCTTTTGCATACAAAATCCTGAAAAAACTGCAGAAATCAGGAATGGTCAGAGGGTATCGTGGTGTTCATGGGGGATATTCTCTGAACTGTGATCTTGATCAGATAACACTTTATGATGTTTATACAACGATCGATCCGGGAATGTTTATCATTGACTGCCTGGAACCTGGCTATGACTGTGCCAGGAACAGCGCAGACGGACAGAACTGTTCTGTTCACTGTGAACTCGCGGAAATTCAGGAAGAACTGTGCAGGATGCTGAAGCGAAAATCCCTGAAAAAACTTATAAATGGCTAACTTTTTTGTATGTAAATAGATACAGAAAATGCGTAATCCCGATTGGACAATCGCAATAGTGTATGATATAATAACCAGTGGACTTTTAGACCGTTTCAGTGGTCTGAAATAAATAAAAATTTTCATCATACCTTTAAGGAGGAAAACAAACTATGGCAAGAAAGATGAAAACCATGGATGGTAACCATGCAGCCGCTCATGCTTCTTATGCATATTCAGATGTAGCTGCTATCTACCCGATCACTCCTTCATCTGTTATGGCGGAAGCAACAGATGAGTGGGCAACACAGGGAAGAAAGAACATCTTTGGACAGGAAGTACAGGTTACAGAGATGCAGTCTGAGGCTGGTGCTGCTGGTGCAGTACACGGATCTCTTGCAGCTGGTGCCCTTACTACTACCTATACAGCATCCCAGGGTCTGTTACTGATGATCCCGAACCTTTACAAGATTGCTGGTGAGCAGCTTCCGGGCGTATTCAACGTATCTGCCCGTGCACTTGCTTCCCACG
>ERZ1034920.700-NODE-700-length-24814-cov-22.095844_pt1 | contig 24814 bp, 33 predicted proteins | sample MGYA00520688_ERZ1034920 | MGnify/ENA primary metagenome ERZ1034920 (study PRJEB33766, sample SAMN09781785) | gut metagenome | biome: gut microbiome | host: Homo sapiens | place: Madagascar | study: EMG produced TPA metagenomics assembly of the PRJNA485056 data...
AATTACCATCTATATGTTTAACATACTGGTAATTATTTGGATTAGAAACAAAAAGCTGAGCAACTAATTTGGATATTCGCTTTTGATACTTTTTACCATCTTTTCTAAAAATTAAAAATTTTGAACCATCTTTTCCTTTTTGAGGTTTTACTTTCCTGTTAACGTAATGACTAAATACATTACCAAAATTTGAAATTTCATATAAATTTTCAAAATCTGGAGCTGGTTTCCATATTTCGTCTATATTCATTTATACAATTCCCCTTATAAACACATTTAGCCCAACAAAATTGTTGGGCTAAAAATCATTATTATCCCTTATTTAATGATTGGGCTAGAACCATCTGGGACAACAACAAGCTGCTGCGCATTTGCTAAAGCATCAATATATTTAGAGGTTAAAATTTCAGAGCTAAGCGAAGAAGCAAGAATCTCATTTGCTTCTTTTTCACCATTTGCCTGAATAACCTTAGTATCTGCTTCCACCTTAGCAATTTCCTGCTGGTTCATGCTAGTGGTCTTTCCGATTTCCGCAGCAGTAGCTTCTGCGTACTTAGTCTTGATACTATCGGGATAAACGACATTCTGAATAGATACCTGCTCTACATTTAGACCATAAGCCTTCCACTTCTCAGTTAGAGCTTCTTGAACTGCCTTTGTAAAATCTCCACGAGCAGTAAGAATTGAGATAGTATCAAATTGTCCACTTACTTCACGAGGAATTGCGCGAATATCTACAGCACATACGCTCTTTACAAAATTCTCTTGAGTACCATAGTCTTCGTATAGGTCTTGCGCGGCTTGTGGGTCAAGACTATAATTTACCTGAACATCAGCAACGCAGCTAGTACCTGAAGAATCATTCAGTGTAATAGCAGAGCCGTTTGCAGACCCTCCTTCAAACTGGTCTTTCTCTGAATCACCCATGAAGCTTAGTACGTTATTACGAACATCATAGGTAATTGTCTTTTGCCATGGAGCCTTGAGATGGAAGCCAGCATCAGCACTGATTCCCGCTACAGAGCCACCAAGGTTGCGGATTACATTGACCTCACCAACTCCTTGCGCAAAAAGGACAGATGGAACAAATGCGACCAAAGCAGCCGCTAACATTACCCCTACCGCAAAAAGTCCAGATGACTTCTTTTGTCTAATTGTCAAGATGAGTCCAACAAGCGCACAGACAAAGAAAATAATTGAAACAACAAAGAATACCATACACTACCTTTCACTACTAGATTATCTTATGGATATATTATAACATAAGAAAAAAGGACATGTCAATAAGCATATCCTTTATATACTACATTTTTGTCTCAATAATCTTCTGCGGGTCATTGGCAAACAAATCAAGAATTCCATTGTCAACAATAAAGTTTACAAGACTGGTTTCATATCCGCCGAGACGCCTCACTAAATAATCTTGTAGCTCTGGCTTATGAAAATTCTTCTTGAGATTATTTAGATTGATTTCAGCCATTACATTGACTTTTACAGTATCACTCATTAGAAAATCCACTCCTCTTTTAGCTCGTATGATTCCATCATCACTTGCGGCGTACTGATTCCATTATAAATATTCTCATTACATTTGCCGCATACATCAAGAACCATATTATCTTCACACATTTGATTATATAAATCTTCTGATTGTCGAAACATCATAATAGCTACTCCATTAGGTAGAGTAATCTTGATTGTATCTTTATTCTTCCCCATCAATTGAATCATAGATGGATGTAAAGCAATATCGTAAATTTCAACAAAAGATTCTGGTACGTTCTGGCCATAGATATTCAGATTAGCAATATCAATGATTCGTTTTGTGTCTACAGTTCTAGGAGTCCAAGAATAATCAATCCAGTAGACAGGAGTTAGGTCAATATCTTTATATGCTTCGTTTAGTTTTTTATTGACCGCATTTAAGTCTTTTTCAAGAATGAAAATTCCTGCCGCATTAGCGTGCCCGGCGACCCTGACTAATCCAGTAGATTCAAGCGTGCTTTTCAAATCTTGATTGACAGATAGAGAATAATTACGCATACTGCCGCGCAACTCGATTTCTCCATCTTCATTCTCTACTGGAGTAAGTACCGCGGTTGGATGTTGATACTCTGCCTGTGCCTTGTTGGCAGCTAACCCACGCACCCCACTATCAATTTTACCCTCTTCATCAATGAGAAAAAGCATAGCGTTATCAAGTAAATTATTATCATCGATTTGATGCTCAATATAGGCCATTGCTTCATTTTGAGCATCTGTTTGCCTACGTTTGATTCGTTCTGCGACAAGAATGGCTTCTTCTACTAAAGAAACTGGTTCTCCTTTATGTCCTCTCTTAGAGGATGGAACGATTGAATCTTTATTTTGCTCAAGCATTGCCGCGAACACTAACTGTTTTTCTTTCATTTCTCCAGTGCGACAAGTTGCATTTATCCAAGGACACACACTGAAAGCAGCTGAGAGATAATTTAGGCCATTGCGTTTTTCAACAACATAATCGTGAGCATTAGCTAATCCAACTAAAAATGGATTTTTGAAATTATCGCAACCAATCTTTGTTAGTGCTCTAATTTCTTTATCTTTATAACTAGCCATATCGCCGCAATCACCAATGAACGCTAGGTCAGATAACTCTTTCCAGTAGGAATCAAGATGGTATTTGTCAGAATATGCTTCAATAAATTTGAAAACAACTCCTGCGCCCGTTAGATTCTTATTAGGATAATCATTCTCCTGAATATTCACTATACATGCGGGGCTATCCTTAGTGTCAATAGAGACTTCGTGGTGGTCAAGAATCACGCATTCAATATTATGTTCTGCTAAAATTTTATGTTGTTCAATGTCATTAGATGAAGAGTCCGCGCAAAATGCTACTGATGGGCTTGCTTCAATAATTTCGTCCATAATATCAAATAAACCATGCTGTTTACCTTGATGATGAATCCATTTGATATAGCTCTCTGTATATTCTGGATAATGATGATACATAAAATTTATAAAAATTGCGGCTGAGGTATATCCGTCTACGTCACAGTCAATATTTACAATAATCGATTCATTATTTTCAACGCATCTGTGAATAATTTCAATAATTTTATTCAACGCGGGGTCGTGCATCTCTTTATAAGAAATCATATCACCCCAACCCGCATTCAACCACTCTTCTTGCTTCTCTACTGGGATACCTCTATTATAAAGAATTTGTTGCTGAGCACTGAGAGAATAATCAGGCTCATTATATAATTTACACTTTATTTTCCTCACCCCTAGTCATCTCTCGACACAAAATAGGAACAAAATCTACCACCATAATATGCTTTCATATTAGATAACATTTTATCCTTTACTTCGCATCTTCTATAATCACGTAATAGTAATTGGTCTGTCTCTATCTTATTGTATTTACAATATCTACATCTAGGATGCTTCTTACGATAATTTAGCACTGTAGAATCCATTATATCACACTCTTCATATATCGTCTATTCTTGAATAAAGTCAAGAATACTTCTTTACCTCTATCTGTCGGAGATTCTTTTTCTCCCAATAGACCTAAAGTATCTACAATAAAAGATAGATTACATTGCGAACCATATTTCTTATTTATGCGGCACATTTTTTCAACAAATGTGGCATATCTTTCATCATTTGTATCTGTATAATCTTTATCGAATGCTATTACAATTTCTTTTGCGCCATATAGTTGCAATGACTCAAATTGATAGCGAGATAATGAAGACCCGCATACGGCAACAGCCAATGAATTTTCAATTCCAAAGAAAGATGAATATGCTAAAGCACTCTTTTCACTCTCAACCACAATAGCAAGTCCCGCACGTCTAATATTTTCTTTAGACTTATTTAGATTGTATAAGGCAAAAGCAAGTGCGTGATTGTACTGTTTTTTATTATGATACCATGGCCTATACTTACCGTACACTTCATTGTCTTGAATAATAGTGCGCTGTCTAATGCCAATACATCTATCGTCTTCATCATAGTGCGGAATTATAATACTTCCATTTATAGGGTCGTATCTAATGTTCATTTCTTTACATACTTCGTAAGAGATATATGCATCTTCAAATGGGGCTATTCTTGGTTGCGGATAATGCGCGATAACGCTATCATCATATTCCTTTAGATGAATACGATTTAGTTTTATATCTTCTGATTGAATCTCTTCAATCTTACCAGTGCGGTCAAAAATTTTCCAATCATCAAGTGAAGAATAGTCTATATCTGCTTCATCTAATTTATATTGTAAATTGAAATAATTTACTAAGAAATAGATGGCCGCATTGAAATCTACTCCTTTTACTTTCTGAACCAATTCAATAACATCAAATGAGCCGCAATGAGTGTAACAGTGAAACATCATATTTTCACTATAGAAATATAATTTATTTGATTCTCCAGAGTGACAAACAGTTTGCGCCACAAGATAGTCACCATAGTCTTTTGGATTGGCCCCAAAGAATTCAAGGAGGTCATATACATCATCAATAGTAAGATTATCTTTTACATCTTCTTTTGAATATGACATATGACCTCCTCTAATGAATATCAATATCAACTAAATCAAGATTATAATTAGTTGCGAATAACGTCTTATATCTACATGTCCCTTTATCTGCCTGCATCCATAAGATGATACGGTTATGTTCACCTCTACGATTTTTATACACAGATAACTTGATATTGGGAGTGCCTAATCCTGGATAATTTGATAATAATACATCCAAATCATCGAGGTCTTGCGGCGTTGTGTCCATCATAATCATACCAGCATCAACACGATTAGCGATTGCTTTTGCTCCAGCTAATACATTCTGGTCAAGAATCTTTTCATATTTCGCTTGTCCTGATAATTGTGTACTTGAAAGAATAAAGACATTGAATGTTGAAGCTATCTCTTTTAGTTTTGATGATAAAAGATATAGAACCTGGTCCTCGCGAATTTTTAGACCGCCAGACGCTTTTGTGATTTCACTAATAATCTTCATACTAGAACAAATATAATCAAACATTACATATTGAGCTTTATGTACACGAAGATTACGTTTGATACAATTCTCAATATCTTTCATTGAATAATCAGGAAAATATTCAATATATAATTCTGATTCTTTCAATACCTTCATCGCATGCGCAACTCGTTCTGCTTCAATTGCGTCATATTCATTACGAATAATCTTGTTTTCATTCACACCAGATAAAAAAGCAATTGCCATCGTTTGTAATTCTTCTTTATCTAATTCTACAGAAATAAAAACAGTTGGACATTTCACTCCAAGTGAAACCCAACCATCTTTATCATCTTTATAATATTCTCCACAAGCAAGCCAGCATGCGTCAGCCATCATGCTACGCGATTTCGTTTGTTATCCTATAGGCTTTTTATCCTATAGTTCTTACGGTTTCCCGCAAGTCCAGCATATCTTTTCACCCTGCTTAGCAGGGGTTGGAGTCTCTTGGATAGATTATATTCCGCATTGCGGGTTCACTATCTATGCGTTGCGGCTGGATTATATATTATTATAATCCTTCACCTCTGATTACCTTATCCTATTGGACTTAGGTTTCCAGATTTTTCCTCCAATAGTAAGATGATAATTACTCATCACCACGGCAAATAATTTACCCACGCCTGTCGCGGCTGAACGAATGTAAAAACAGCCCATACGAGCACCCATGACAACTTCATTTGTGTATGGGTCAAATAATGGGTTACCAACGATTGGCTTCTCTTTGAGATTCTTCATCATCTTATCGATACCATCACCGATTTGACATGATTCATCAATATCGTTATCAACTATCATCTCGCGCACTCGCAGCACACGATTATCAATAGCATCAGCAACATCTTTCAATGCCATGTCATCTAATCGTTGACTTTGTTCTTGTTTCAAATCCAAATCAACAATATTATCTGGGTCATAAATCCAAGAGACATCTAATCCAATATCGTCATACGTGCGGAGCAATGTCATTTTCTTCATTCTATCATAATAATATCTAAAGTTCATAACATCCGCTTCAATAAAAGCTTTATGAAGCCATTCCGCACCTTTATTCGCTTTATATATTCCCCAGCTTTTTTCCTTTGGCCGCAAAAAATCTTCAATAACTCTTGTATTCAATTTTTCTGCACCCATGAAATGAAGATTATAAACAGCTCCAAAGATTACTCTATGAAAATCATTATCAAAATCTTCTTCTCTAAAACTATATTCCCCGGTATCATCCAGTAATGATGGATTGTTCAAGACGTTTCCGATAACCTGAATAACAGAAGAACTATCATAATATTTACTAGACATAGCTCTCCTAATCTAACTTGAAATAAACCGCCCTGCGCGGTTTGATTATACGTTCTTTTACTTTACAAGGCGGACTTAGTTTTTCTTTATTATCTAACATCTTTTTGACTTTTTCTTCTGGAACCTTACCAAAATTGATACAAAGCTTTTGCTTTCTCTCAAAATAATTCTGCGCATCTTGATAAATATATTCTACAATTCCGATTCCACCATAGGCTTCTTTTGGGTCGTGCTTTTGAACATCATACCAATAATCTAAAGCTTGGAGAATACCTTTGAGAGTGCGGCCTTCCTTCAAATTTTCTTTTATCTGATTATCAACACGTGACTTTACATAATCTTGTCCGCATAATTTTTTTACCTTCTGATGGATTTGTTCTCTCTCAGAAGTTTCTTTCTTCTCTTTTTTATAAAAAGATTCTTCGCATTCGTCATGACAATATCGTTGATTTGCCATTTGATGCCAAAGAAATTCTGTATTGCGGTCAATCATCTCTCCGCAATAATAACATTTTACTGGCCTTAGTTTATTAGCCATATTATTTACTTTCTGTCTTGGCTAACCATTCTTTCATATGGAGTCCATTCTTTTTATTCCAATTCATCTTGGCGTTACGTTCTGCGGCATTGGCTGTCTTTCCATCACCATAGCTCACCCAATCACAATCATTACACCATACTTGACAAGACCAAATATTTGTCGCGATGGAAACTGGGTCACAAATTGTTGGATTCCCTTGACATTTAGGACACTTATTTAGAATATCCATACATTCTCCTTTCTTTCTATCTATTATAACATATCTCAGCATTGTATGTCAAATGAAAAAAGACCGCCTTTATACAAGACGGTCTATCATAGGAAACTTGGGATATAATTTTCTTCAATTGAAATACAATATGCGGGATTTGGTACACATACCAAGCAACATAAAGCTATTGAAATAATAAAATAAAGCAGATTCTTTTTCACCTACTTTCTCCTTTCAAACAAAAAAGGACCATCCATAAAGGATAGTCCTTTGAACATACTATGGCGGAGACACAGGATTACGATTCCTATAGCTATTACTAGCTACGCTTTGCTTAGCAGGCAAGTCTAACTCCCCGTTAGTTGTCATCTCCATATTCAAAATGATACCCATGAGTCAAATAAGCTTCGCCTCTACAGACTCTTGCTATAAGCCCGTATCCAAAACCAAGTTGACAGCCAGCTTCTTGGCACGATGGATATTCTTTTATAAATTTTCCATCTTTTGTATATTGTAAAACTTTTTTAGAAAAGTTTTTCTTAGCGTATTCACTAATATCATAATTACAAAATACTTCTAAGTGTTTTTTATAATTAGATATTACTTGCTCTTTTGTCAAAGGAACTTTTGACCATATGTATCCATGGCTAAAGCCCTGTTTCTTTGTAGCTTCATCTATATTACTATTAGATATTCCTAAAGTTTTACTTGCTAATCTCGCAGAATAGTATGTTTTTACTAATTCTCCATTGATATTATACTGAAATGTTTCATCTCCTTGCTTCATTCCTCTTTTTAGGTGAGAATTATTATAGGTATTATTATATGAATAACTACACCATTCTAAGTTTTCAACAGTATTATTCGATGGGTTTTCGTCTTTGTGATTTATAATCGGTAAATTTTCTGGATTTGGTATAAAAGCCTGAGCTACGAGACGATGAACGAATAAATTTTTTCTTACGCTATTTTCATCTCTCAAACCAACATAATAATATCCATCTTGAGTTTTTCCAGGACTAAGTTTTCTATTTACAAAACTACTATAAACATTTCCTAGATTTGATATTTGATAGTTTTCGTACCCTTTTATTGTTTTCCAAATTTCTTTCATTTTTCCTGCTTTCTACCTGCTATTCTAAAAAATTAGAATAGATAAGCAGGTGGCAGGTATTCACTTTTCATTAGGGTAGCAATTTCTAACTATCTTATCTATTCTTCTTGCTCTTTAGTAAAAACAGACTCGCCGCGTGAAGGCAGAGCAAATGAGCCCTCGTAGTGGTGGGATTCGAACCCACGACCAGGTTTCACCCTGATAGCCGATTATGAGTCGGACCTGGATGACCGCTCCAGAACACTACGGTGTAAACCTAGGATGAATCTTCCACTGTGCGCACCTATCATTATCACGAACGCTAGGACGCACAGTTATAATATCATATCCAATTCCAATTACAGCAGGAGGATTGAAATAACATTCTCCTCGTACTCTATAAATACAATACTTACATATCTTGTTCTGCTTCATCAATTTGCCTACAAATCTCATAAAGGTCTACTGGACGATAGTCATTAGTATCAACACCTACATGGAAAGAACGAGTCTCTTTGTCATATCCAGTAGGAGCATTGTTATGAACGTGACCATACAGAAGATATTCGTCATTTGCCAAATCTAAATACTTCACATCTTCTGGATTGTGTGTAATTAGAAAAGCCTTTCCATTGTAATAAATAGTAGCAGTCTCATCGTATACTTCATCGAAATACTTTTCAAGCAGCTTGTGACGCTTACCCTTGTCGTGATTTCCCGAACGTAGAATGCTATACTTGCCCATACAAAGACTCGGCATATATTCATCAATAGTTTCAAGACTATTCATAGCGACATCACCTAAATGAATAATAGTATCATCAGGCTTGACGCATTCATTCCAATTCTTGACAAGCGTTTCATTCATATGGTAAATGTCTTTGAAAGGACGACCACAGCACGAAATTATATTTTTGTGGCTAAAGTGAGTGTCACTTGTCACCCAAACAGTCATATTATCTCCTTTCGCTGTGTCCCTTATGACATTATCAATTATATCACATCAATGAATCTTCTGTCAACTAAAAAATTTTCTTATGTGGATTTTCCAATAGAGTAGAATCAAATACATAAATACCGCTATTGTTATAATCAATATATCGAGTTTTCTGCCAATTTCGTGCGCGGAAAATCGTAAAAAATAATTCAATTAGTGCTTTCATATTTAGTTTCTTTCTCTTGAGATAAAAAAGGTGCCCTAACAGAATAAACTATTGGGGCTTGGTGAGGAAGGAGGTGATAAAAAAGTGCGGAAATCTTAGTTACCGAGAGTCTTATATCAAAATTTTTCCGAAGTATCGGCAACTCCATCACGCACTAAAAATAATACTGGGAAATACTAAGACGAGTAGTTATTGATGTTTACCATCTCAAAAGGTATAAATATAATATATGAAGTAGCTCGTCTTCAATCACCAGTTTTATCATCTAATGGGCAGGGATTCAAGCCTTCCTGCTAGCTGCTAGCTGCTATTACTTACGTCTCATGGCTGATATGTGGCCAATGTTGAATTTTTTATTTCCCGAACAGGCACGGGAAAGGGGACGTTGATTTGTTTTTTATATACCGCTCAATACATAGGTTTCAGTCAATAATCGTGGTGCGCCGCCCTTCTAGGAATGCCCATCTTTTCGGTTAGTTAGAAGGTGTTGATATGGCGGCTGTCATTACTTTATATTATAACATATCAAAATTGATATGTCAAATATCTTTTTATGCTAACTTATTTGCCCTGCGGGCTATGCTATCTCATTTCAGGTCGTAGACTTTGACCGCCTATAAACATCTTTCTTACTTTATCAAAACATTTATCGCACATAATAAATTCAGTCTCTTTTGCGCGATAAATAACAGGCACAACCTGCGGAGTACCTTCAATCGGATTCCCGCACACTTCACAAAATTTCTTCAAAATAAATCCTTATCAAAATGCTACATAAGTGAATCGGACTCGCCAAGATAAATCTGCCTGTTCGCGGCATAAACCCAAGCTATTGATATTTGTTTTATCAAAGATAGTCTCTAAAAGAATTTTCGTATCTTCTAGAGCATCCCAGATTGACTTACGTTTGCGAAGACGAAATGATGACCACTCATGCGGAAAAAGCTCCAAGTCTCTTTTTTCAAGAGTGCGGCAAACATCACCGTACAATTTATACAGAGCAATTCCATCAACTCTATACAAGCCACAGCCATATTTGTATTCTTCTGTATTCTTTTTGAACCAATCATCAATTTCACGTTGATTGTACCAATAACCAATCGCTCCATTAGTCCAGCAATTGTCGAAATATAGTTCATCATTTCGATAAAGTTCTTGCGCAATAGCTTGACTAATTTCTTTAGAATTACAGAAAAGATACATGTCACTCATTGCTTTCCCCCCTCTCTTGGATTGTATATTTATTATACCATATACAAATCCAGGAGTCAAAAGAAAACGGGGCATATCAAACTATTTATGTAAGATATACCCCTCTGTGCGACTAAACGTCAATCCATTCAATAGCAACTTTGTTGTTAGCAAAACGCATTATATGTGCTACTTCAATGAATCTATCTCCATCCATGCGATAGAATTTATTATCATCACCTTGATAAATCTCAGTATCGTTGTCATTGCAAATAAAATTCATTGTAACTGTTTCCATATAATGCTCCCGTCATTATTTCATGGATACTAATAGTAAATGGTGGCGGCTACGGGTAACGCTCCCGCTTATTCTGACTTATGAGGCCAGTAAGATACTATACCTTCCAACCGCGATATACCGGAAAAACGTATTAGGCTTTTCCAGAGGACAGCATCTACACACGGTAGAGCTGTAGTAAACTAATGGTCGCGAGATGACAGAATCGAACTGTCTTTGACTAGCTTATGAGACTAGCGAGATACCTTACCTCCCATCCGCAATATGGTTCCACGTGAACGTAACGCTCGCTCTTTTTTGGGTTACAAAGCCAATGTAATAACTTTTATACTAACGTGGAATATGTTCAGAGTTATACTGAATAGTATATAAATATAATTACTTATTTTATAGACCATTCAAAACAACATTGAATAAAGCGCTTTTTCATAACGAGAAGCGCATAACTCGTGACCCAATCTATTCATATGCATAAATCAGGAACCTTTTCAATTCAGTTTTTAGAGATTCTGAAAAACTCGAATAAAGCATTTGAACTATGTTCTTATGTCTCCGTCAATCGCCGGTGTTCTTCTTTACGTGTAATTCTATTTTAGGAAATAGCACACGCGGGCCATCCATGCCCCACTGTTTCATCTTTATAGTCTCGCGGCAAGGGGTTTCGCAAAGACTATCTTATTATATCATATAAAATTTCATATGTCTATAATAAAGATTTGACCTATAAATCTTCAATTCCCTCAAAAAATGTTTTCTTGATTTTCTCAGCGAATTGAGCCTTAGTGCCTTTTCGAGAAATAGTAAATTCATCACAGATTTCACTTATCTCTTCATAGACATTAAAAACTTGATTATGAAGTTCAGAATACCAACGCTCATAATCATCTATATCATCCTTGTGAACATAGAATCCTCTATCTATATCCTCTTTTTCAGGAAAGATGCTATAAGCAATCTCGTCATAATCCAGGCCATTAGAAGAGAGATAATCTTTGAGCGTATCTTCGCTATAAATCAGCGTCCCATCTTTTGCAGTCATTACGTTCATATTGATTACCTCTCTCTCGATTTGATATTTATATTATATCATCTCTAAAAGCAGGAGTCAACTAAATAAAAGAAATTGGCTTCCATTGATTCTTGGCAGCAGCCTTAGCGCTACTCTTATTGAATTTCTCAGTGTTAACAGCAGGAGTCTTTTTAGGCTCCTTCTCATTAGATGGACTAGACTTGAGTAAATCAAAAAAGTCAAGGCCAAAAGCTGCCTTGATAAGGTCCGCGTAAGGGTCTTCTTCGTCATCTTCTTCTGCATCGCAACAATCACAGCAGCCACAGCTATGGCGTTCATCGGAAGCAACCTTCGTGGTCTTTACATCTTCATCGTTTAGCAGTTGTTCCATACGAGCCTTTAGGTCCGCATTTTCCTTTTCAAGCCTTGCGATTGCTTCTTCTTGCATTTCTTCCTTGTTTTCTGTAGCTTTGGCAAGTCGGTCAATAAACTCGTCAAAAACATCCCAAACGACATTTTCCATATCATCGCCGTTCTTTTCAACAGAAATGTCAATGTTCTCGGTGTCCTTCATATGAACTCCGCATTCTACGGGGCCATCTTCATTGGCAACGAATGAAACATTTAGATTTAGTCCATAGCTCATTTCTTTTATTCTCCTTTTGGTCCTTTTACATATTTTTTTATTTCTAAAATAAAGAAAGAGTATCCTTTCGAATACTCTTATATTATACTATATTCTATTTTATATGTCAATATTTTTTTTAGTACCAACCATGGGATTGCCAAAATGACATAGCTCCATCCCAGCCCCCATAACGATTATTTACATATTCTTCGGCTACACGGTCTTGATTCTCAGGAGATAAATCACCACCAAGATAAGAAACATCTAACTGATAAGCGCCATAATAACGACCATTAGTAGCAGTATAGCTACCGCCACTTTCATGATTGATAATCCATGCTTTAGCACTAGAAGCATCACCGGACCAGGTAGATGCCTGCGCAATATTGTTAGCATGAATAGAAAAAGAAGTATTATATCCAGTAGAAGGAGAATTATCTACATAAGATACTGCGGCCTGTGCTTGTGCAGCTTGAGCTTCTTCTTGACGCTCAGTTGCCATTGCTTGCCACTCGTCAATCTTTGGAGTAAGAGTATTTAGCTTACCAAAGCTATCGCTACCTTCCAAAGATACAGCTAACTCTTCGATTGCGGCCAATTCTTCTTCATCAAAATAATCAGCGTAATCTGTCGCAATCATGCGTGCGTTGTTAGCATATTCCGCACGAGAAATTTGAAGCGCTTCAAACCACTCTTTCAGATTCAAATAACCTTCTTGCGCATAAGTAGCTTTTTTATAAATAGTAGTATCTACTTTTTGTACTAACTCAGCTGTATTATCTACTGGCTGAATTTCTGCTTCTGCTTCAACAGGGTGAGCAATATTATAAAAAACAATACCGACAACAACAGCTAAAGCTATTAGTAAACAAGCAATAACGATTAGTGCTTTCTTTTTAGTTTTCAATTTGATACCTTTCCAAGACAACGCCTATTTATAATAATAAATAAGATTGCCGTTGTCTTTTCTATTCTCTCTTATAAGACTACAAAAAGAAAACAACTGCTAATCATATGTGATTTTTCCTCTATTTACATTACTCAGAATTGCCCACTTTCTCTTCTTCCAGTAGAACAGATGGATTCAGCTGATAGCAAGCATTAGCTTCCATCCATACAAGCGGCAAATCTAGTTTTTCAAATATTTCTTTATAAACCTCTACTTTATCATCGTCCTTATCAATCGTAGATAAGAAAGAATTGATTTTATCGTATTGCTGAGTCCCCATCTTGATAGAACTATTATTCTTAAATCGTTTGCGAACAATGCCAAGTTTAGCTAGCTTTTGCGCACTTTCATACATGTTTTCACACTTATTACAAATGCGGCCATGGTCACACTTACGATTACAATTCATACGATATAAAGAATAATCTTGTTGAAGAGTCAAATTATCTAGCAGATAAGATACATCATCATTAATTTCATTTAGAGGGCCAAGCCATTCTTTTTGCTCAAAGAAAGCCCTATACAAAACATTATGCTTATTCCACGCATACGGCTTGCCGCAATCAAACTCAAAGCAATCAAAATATTTCTTTAGATAGTCAATATCATTAGGACGATAAATAATATCATCAGAATTACTGCCACGAGTTGGAGTTGTCATAGGAATTCTATTTAGAACTGTGCGCATTCCAATATCGTACTTATCGCAGATACGTCGCACATCATCTAAACAATAGCACAAATCATCCGCGATATAAATATCAGTCATTCCAAGATTTATAAAACTCTCCAGTAGAGAGAAAGAATATACGGGATATTCCATGCTACCAAAGAACTTGATATTGTTCTCCTTCATTTCTTTTGCTTTTGGAAAGTCTTGCGCTGCCAGCCGCACGAATACATTATCTGTTACTTTATTGATGATATTTAGATGCGAGATATTGATACCAGATTTGAATTCTAAATTGATTCTTACATCTGGAAATTGGTCAATAAAATCTAAGAACTTATCTAACTCTTTTTCTCGCTTATCATCATATGGAATATTGAACTCAATATCTTTTCGTTCATTCCATTTCAGATTATCCAAGGCAAAAGGAATAGCAATGTTACTCAAAACTAATACGTCCTTCCTTCTCACATTTCTCACAATTTACACATGGACCATGTGATTCATATTTTTGTTCCTCAAGATTATTATATTCTTCAGAGCCTTCTGGATATTGTGGGTCCATTAGCTCGCCACACAGCATACAATTAGCACGTCCTGATACGCATAATAAATTACAATCTTCTACCGGATTCCTATAACAATAATAATTTGTATCTATATCACTTACTATGTCGTTATACATACCATAGGTATATGGAATAATTAGCCCATAGGAGTCTGTTATATCAGGATAATAAAAAGTGCCTTTTCTTGCGTCATCTGAATCTTTGATTAGAGTTAGCGTTACATCATCAAAAGGACAAGTCATTTCATAGTCCCATTTTAGATTATTATACACTAAATTTTTGAGTTCGTCAAGTCCCGCAAGCGTCAAATCTTGACATTCATAAGGATATGGCTTCCCTGAGAAGAGAATATCTTGATTCACATAATATAAACTGCGCCATTGCTTATTGTCAATAGTAGGATATTCTTCAGAAAATGGCGTATCGCTCTTTAGATACCCTACAACAGCGCAATCACTGTTCATCATTTCCAAGGTACCGCCGCAATAAGAACCAGTGCGCCAAGACATACAACTAGTCCAATTGCAATTATTATCGCTCATAGTCATATAATCAATAGGATGAATTGATAATACAAAAGTCCCCTTGATACTGCGAACAGTAGAAATATCACTAATCTTATTGCGAAAAATCTCAAAGTCATTTTCAAAAGGAAAATCAAGAAAATTATTCAACTTTTTTAGTGCCTTGATAATCTTTGTACCTTGCTTTAGTTTCAGTTCTTTTCCATTAGATTCAATGAGATAATCTTGCTCAAGATGGCCTGCAATAAAATTGTTGTATAAAAAAAGAGTTTGAATAGAACGCTTAGAGGCCCATTCCATATCACATTTTTCAGTAATCCATCGAGCCAAATAATTGATATACCCACTTTTTAGATTAGTGCTTTTCTCGCCATATACATCTCGCAAATTTAGTCCAATAGGAGAAAAAATTTTCTCAAGATTAGTGATGAGGATATAGTCTGTCATTTCTACTTCTACTGGAAATTCAATCTTTAGTTTATTCCCAAAAACACAAAATAGATAATTATTCTTTGCTTCATTCCAGTAACGCAGAGATTTCTTCAAGTCTCGCGGCCTAGCTTTGCCTTCAAGGCCAACATTTGTAATCCAGTTTTCTATATCAACTTTATCTTGCTCAGAGAGTAGGTCATATGGCAACAATATTTTCCTCCAATGTAAAGAAAGCCCGGTAGTAATACCGGGCTATAAAGTTTTAGTATACTTCAATTTCATCAAGACGATTGATTAGATAACGAGGAAGGTCAACGTAATCAACATCAAACTTTTCCAAAACTTCGCCCAATTCTTCTGTAGAAATTGGTTCTTCATACCACTCATGGATATAGTCAATCGCATCATTTACTTGTGACTCAATAATTTCTTCTTCAATTCCAAAATATACTGGAGAATCCAAAGAAAGTTCAGGAGTAAAATTCATATCCATTTAGCACCTTCCTACAGTGCGGCCATTACGCACATTATAAGTGTCTATACGAACATCATATCCAATAACATCAGGATAGTTGTCAACAACATAACGAAAACACTTAGAAATCCCAACATCGCCTGGGCGATATAGGTAAATCTTTTTGCGTACCAGATTACGGCCCCAAGCTTCAGAGATAATAATGACTGTATTTGCTTCTTCTGGGCAATAAACTTCTTTGAGTTCACGCATAACTCTTCCTCTCTCATTTCCTAACAATAATATTATAACGCATTATTATCCAGAAGACAAGTCTAATATTGATAGATGTTCTGCGGACAAAACTCATTACGTACATCAATAACACTAGGCGTGCGGCCAGTGTCAAGTACATAATTATATACAAAGTCCGGCAATTGTTCAGCCATTACATCATCGTCAATACGCTGCTCATAATTCTTGATTTCATTAGGATACTTTCCCTTACCAAGCTGGTCTACGACAGAGCGAACACGCTTCCAATATTTATACCAAGGAAGTTTCACCTTGAACATAAAATTATTCTTGTCTCGAACAACATACCCTTCAATATGAAGGTCAGCAGACTCCTCAATAAGAAAATGTTTCAATTCACTAAAGCTATAAAAATTCCTAATTACAGTCTTGGACATAAGATTGAAACGACGAGCAAAGTTTTCAAGATAATGATAATTTATAGGCTTGAATTCTTGAGTATTATGAATCAAGTCAAGAAGAATAACATGGTCAGTAGGATATTCGACAATATGCGGGTCATCAAGGCTAATTACCTCAAAGACAGCAGATATATTTTCCTTACACAACGTCTTAGCGATTTCGCCACAACTATATTCTCCAACTCGATTCATGAAGATACGCTTGAATTCATCAACATACCAACCATCCATACAAGACTTGGTATGAAAATCAAGAACATATTCATCGTCCTCAAAATGAGCAGACAGAATGCCCAAGAATCCATTATACTTGAAAGCTACCTCGGCAGGGAATACAAGAGTCTTTCGGAGAGCTTCCCACTCAGTCTCAGGACGCTCGCCTACAGCGAAGAACTTATCATAGGAACGAGCAACAATATCACCAGTATCCTTCACAAACAGTCCCCTTGCCTTGCAAACGAAACCTTCATCCCATTTTTTCTTTTTGAAAACTTTTTTACTATAATTCAATGAATATATATCATTTCCAACATTTTTTACAATAATGTTTTCATCATTGAACATATTTTTCAGGATATCGTTCATAAATTATCTCTTTCTTCAAAGAATTTGCTAAAGTGTCTAATATTTTTTGAACAGAATCTTTATATGAAAAAACCAGAAGTTTTATATTATTTTTATTACAAAAATCAGTCTTTAGACAATCTCTATATTTATATTCGCTAAACGACTCTTCTCCGCCAAAATGTTCTATCGGTTCATAATGTTGAATTCCATTATATTCAATACAGCAATTATAATCAGGTAAGTAAAAATCAAATCGTAGATAATAATTTGTTTTCGGATTTTTGCAATCATCAAAAGTTTTTTGCTCTTCGAAAGAAATACTATTATTTTTTAGAATATCTGCTATAAGAAATTCTCCTTTTGATTTGTTAGAGCATCCGCAACTTTTTATATATCCTAATTGACCTTGTGTTATATAACAAATATTTCCACAATCACACTTACATTTCCATACTATGCTTCCATTTTTTCTTTCATTCGTTGGTTCTAACGCAGTCAGGAAGAAAAATTTTTTACCACTCATATCTACTTTACGTTTTTCAATACTTTCTTTCAATAAACACCCACATGATTTTTTATATCCTCTTACTAGATTGTCACTTTTTACATTTATTATATTTCCGCAATCGCATTGGCACTTCCACACAGATTTATTTATTTTTACAGGCAAATCTACAAGCTCCAAAACAGTAAGACGACCAAATCTATCTCCCTTATGTACTGGGTGATTTTTACATCCACAATGTTTTGTATGTCCACCTCTAACGTTATCTAAATATGCTTCAAAATTACAACCGCATTCTGGACATTTGAATAGCGCTCTTCTTGGCTGTCTCAATTTAGGATTATGTGGTAATTCTTTGATAAAAGAAACGCCATATTCTCCTATTATATCCCCTTCTTTATATTGAATCCCTTTATAAGGATTTTTATTACAACCACAACTTTTAGTTCTATTTCTTACAACGCTTCTGATTGATGTTTCAAAATTTTTATTACAAAATGGGCATATAAAAAGACCTTGTCTTTCTTTTTGCGCTCCATAATATTTTGGTTCAATTTCTTCTAAAAAGATTATTCCATTAGGGCCAATACTATCACCACTATTATACTCTTCTTTATTGTATTTCATATTCACATCAACTCTTTTCTACTGATGAATATAATTATATCATATGAAAATTTATATGACAATAAAAATAAAGGCTCACCCTTTTATAGAGTGAGCCTATCCAAAAGAAAGGAACTACTATTAGTAATGATTATTGATATAATCAACGAGAGTATTGCCGTTCTCAAGGAATGGAATAAATTCAAATACCTTATCATTCAAGGTAGTTGAATAATGAAACTTATCATTGACAGGGAAACATTGCGTTGAATAATTTCCAAGGTCAAAAGAATAAATCTCAGCTCCGTCACAATACTTTCGATATGCTTGCTCAGGATTTCCCCTGGTATAATACCGGTTAGTCATTACCTGCATATCAGAGATAATGAAGATGCGGTCATAATGCGTACCACGAAGCTGTTCCATAGCAGGAACAATATCAGTACCATAGCCGCAATTTTCATTGTCGCACATCTTCTCGATGATAGTAAAGACAGTATCAAACTTACTGAACTCTTTACGAAGAGCGTTGTTACCAAACTTTACAAAATCAGCGTCTTGAGCAATATAAAGAACTACCGCATAGCAAGCGCCAACTTCTTTGATTGTAATGTTAGACCTGAAAGAAATCGTGTCTTCCATAGAGCCAGATACATCCAGTAAGACAGCAGACTTTCCCTCAATTGGAGGAACGTTACAACAAGAAATAAGAAACGCTTTATTTAGAGCTTCTACAACTTCAGAATTCGTAGTCCTCATATTCTTATATGCGCAATAAATCTGATAAGGAAATACCTTAGACTTGAGAATCTTCTTGTTATTAGCTAATTGCGGCACGAGATATTTACGAATCCAATTAACGCCAAAGATGTAATCGTTAAAATCGTCGACAGCATTTATGATATTGCGTAGATTGCGGATTAGAGCAAGATAGCCAAGCTTCTCTTCTTCAACAAGACGAATCCACTCATTGTTCTTCTCTTCTGGAGAAGCAGTAGAAATTGCGACTTCCCAAGTATCAGGATTCTCAAGAGTGCCACTCTTGTACTTATCAATGGCCGCAGAATTAGCATGAGTAATGTTGATAAGGTCGAACATATTATAGTTCTTATTGTTCAACTTATACTTACCAATCTGATATTCATCAAGACCAGAGAGATAATCCCGCGCACCATTGACCATCGCATGAGAACGCTTCTGACCGAACTTATCAATGACAGCAAACGTTTCAGCAACATCATCAGGACGATAGAACATGTCTCGAATTGCTTTACGCTTACCTTCAAACTTCTGAGAGTTTACCATAGCACCAACAATGTGGGTCACAGAACGCATGCCAAGTTCATTTCGTGCGAACTTTGCGGCCTTAGCTACAAATTCGGGGCCATACGCATTACCAACCTGATTAGTGAGGTCAATAAAACGAGACATCTGCTGTTGAGAAGATTCATAGAATCCATCTTCCATGTAGGAAGAGAATAAAAAATTTAGCCAGTCCTGAGCCGGGTCCTTCTTGTAACCTTTGCCACCTTCATAGGTACGAAGATTCTGTTTAGTAGATTCATTGAACTTGGACATATAAAGCACCTTTCAAAATCGAAAATCTTTATTGAGGATATACAGCAATCATAGTCTCAATGACAACAACGATAGAATCCTCAATACCATCAACGACTTATAAACAAAAACAAGAATATCGGGAAACAGTATGTAGAGATGTTGCCCAAGCAAAGGTCGTAAAGCCGACGATACAGGAATCGAACCTGTGAAGTAACTCTACATCCATCACCGATATTCCTAATAGAAGCATATTGGTAATATTGATTACTGTGCTTATTTTACTGGCGCTCTACCAACTGAGCTACAACCCATGATACCTCATGGGCAGGTTGGGCTTGAACCAACGACAGACAGCCTATTTCAATTAGAAGTAACAGTAATGCCAAAACACAATATGCTTCTATTAGAATACAGAAATAAATTTTTCCTGATAAAAGCATATTGGAAATAATGAAAACTCTAAAATAATTGTTTGTGCTCTACCTTTTTGAGCTACCTATGCACGTAATCTCCGCGCCTGGGCTGGATTCGAACCAGCAACGACAAACCCGTTCATAATTTGAAGTAAGAGTTTTACCAATACACAATATGCTTTTACCAGAAAGCGGGAAGGAAATAATGAGTTTAGTAAAGAATGGAGGTTACTAAACCAGTTTTAGTAGAAGGAACTAAGCTCCAATCACTTCCCGCTTGGTATGTTTATATTATAACATGCGGAAAATCATATGTCAAGAAAAATTTTCTACAAAATTACTTTATCTCGCACAATTTCATAATCATCATAAGTATATTCATACAAACTTACAATTCCAGGAGAATCAAAAAACTCAACCATGGCGCAATACTTCTGAAACATCTCCGCGGTATCTTCCCAAGTAATATCTTCTGAATACCAACGTGCGCCATCAATCAATCGTGCGACAACAAAATACTTGTGGTCAAGAATAGTAAGAGCTTCGTTCAGAATAGTTGCCATATCATCAGAAGCCATTGCGATAATAGAAGTATTAAGTTCATTCATAAGAATCCCCTTAGCAATCAAATCCACTATAGTCAAGCATACGAATATTGCCATTGCTATCATAGCCTACATTACCATTATGGAAATCACGAATTCCATACTTAGAAATAAATTCAAGCAGTTTATTAATAATGTTTTCACCATACTGCTCAATGAATACAGCAATCATATCACTATACATAATGTATCCATTGCTTTTGCTCTTTTGTTCACCTTTCTCGTACGATTCCTTAGACACAGAAGGGAAACAGTTAGATGCCATTAGGCCACAATTCTCGCACATCTCGGACATATACACTGGAATGCCATCAACAGAGAAAAGAAAGTAAGTACCAAAAGCTAAATCAGCAAGCCCATCTTCTTGTAACATCTTATAAACTTCATTTTCTTTGCGGCAATAATCATTTGGATTATTTTCACTACAATGTTTATATTTCTTATACACAATATCATAATCATCGGTTGTTGAATTATATTTTTCAACCCATCGACCAAAAAAAGGCATCTTTACAACATAATTTTCAAGTTCACTAAAGCCGAAAACAATTTTTGAACAGCCAAATTCAAACCAAGAAGCGCCAATTTTCTTCTTTAGTGCGTTATATAGATGATACTGTTCATCATCTTTTTCATAACCTGCTTCAGCTTCATCAGAATAAATCAAAGCGTTGTAAAGAAAAATAGAATCAGTATCATGAAATTTCTCTTCAACGAATCTTTTGGCTTCATCAAAGTTCATATTATTGTCCTTTCCTTGTGACAATAATATTATAGCACAAAGAAAGATTACCTGTAAAATACTTTTTTGTTGTCCAGTAGAAAGAAGTATGATATAATAATCACTATAAGGAGGATTATTATGTATATCACTTTACGTTGTAATGAATGCGAGAATAGCGAATGTAAGTTATGTCCATGCGGCAAATGGTTGGCAGCAGATGGATTATATGGTTGTACTCGTGAAATTGATGATGATGATTATGCTCAATATATCCATCTCTTGGAAGATGTTATCCCATTTATGTATATGAGAACAACCAAGGAATATAAAAATAAAGCCTATAATGAAGTTATAGGCTTTATGAATTATTTATATTCTCGTCCAGTAGGACAGAAACTAGGAAAGAGTGGTAAAGCTATTATTTGTCGGTAAATTTCCAAGTTTGATATACAGATTCACTATTGTAATCAATAGGATGATACATGTCAGTGCGCCACACATACACTCGACACCCACCGTGCGGCAGGTTTCTGTCATACATAATCTTATATTTCTCACCTTTTACTAGACCTAGCTCTTTATATAACTCTGCTCTAGGGTTTTTCTTTGGGTCATACCCCCTGAATACTCCTGTACATTCTTTCATATTATCTCCAAAAATTAGAAATTACATTTGGCGCATATGGAATTCTTATACCATTATCGAAGCAAACCCACACAGTACAATTTGGGTCAATAACTGTCTGTCCGTTTATAATCACTTGCGGGCCATCATACATTAGCTCTACTGGATATTGCTGACCTGTTATAAGGTCAATTTCCATGGCTGGTACAAGATTATTCCAATGCTCCTTTGGACCAATATATTCCATTAGCCCTTGCGGATTTCTACTTTACAGCCATCCTTGACGTTGCGTGTTTCAAGAATGTTATTGAGGAAATCTTCTGCTTCCTGTTTAGTTTGAAAAACTTCAGCATCCTTCTTGCTCACGCGTACACCGTCACCGTTGAGAGGACGGAACTGCTTATCTTCAGGTCGTTTGCCATACATGTAATACATATATTCTCCTTATACATCCAATAGAACTCGGCACTTATGCTTTTCAACACTCAATACTTTATCATTAGCATGATTTACACAAGTACCAAATACATTACCAAGGTATGTCCAGATTTCTGAGCCATCTTTATCATATGATTTACTGAGCTTATATACTGCCCAACCATAATTGATTTCTTTTGAATCAATTAGATTTTGTAATGTTCGCATATCGCTCCTTTCTTATTATTATTTTATTATAACATTCTAAGAGAAAGAAGTAAAGTAAGTTTTATACGCGGCCAATGATTTTAGTTTATTTTCCATGTCCCATTATCAAATTTTCTTCCATTTTTAGGTGTGGGCCATTGACTATATTCTTTTAGCTTCTTTAGCTTCTCTTTATATTCACAAATTTCTTGTTCTTTTTCATCTTCTCGTGCCTGCCAATCATCTTTAGTAGCAAGAGTCCATTTACCATCTTTTTTCCAATTATATTCTAGCTTTACACCTAATAGAGACATAATATTCTTTGAGCCGCACATGAGGTCTAATTGATGATTATATAGATTCAGATATTCTTCTTTCATACCGTCTTCATAAATAATATGTTTTTCATAATAAGTGTTAGCGAGTGTTTGCTGGTCATTCATATATGTAAGAATATCTTTTTTTGTTTTTACAGGCAGAAAATCATAATTGTCAGGATATTCTGACTTTTGGTTGATGTTATAAATTTTCATAATATTCCTTTCTAAGTATTTTTTCTTATATTATATAATAAAAGTAAAGGGCTGTCAACTATGAACAGCCCTTTACTTTATACTAGAATCCTAGAAACTTACGTGCTTTGTCGTTAGACATATGATTCATGACTGAAAAGTTGATTGTCGGATTCTTACATTTGCCAACCCATTCATCAGCTTCTTGTAGAATAGATTCTTTCCAGCAGAGCTGTAAAAAGAAGCCAATCATCTTACCATTCTTCTTATTGAATTCATCGACCTCAGCCCAAACACATGTCTTATTTAGGTTCTTAGAAAGTTCAGCTTCAGTGAGATAATGGTCAACAATCCACTGTTCCATTTCTCCTTCTACTGGATTATTCTTTTGTTTGCGTTTTTCCTTTTTACGCTCATAGTATTCAGACACAATGAATTTTCCATAGCACTCATTACCATATTTATTCTTCCAACCTGGCGCTTTGACTACAACGCCTTCACCAATTTGGTCAGTATCTTCTAGCAAGAACTTATTATTCTTTGCAATATTCTCAATCTGCTCCATAGTTGGATGGTCAAAGATGCCAAAAAGTTTTACAAACCAGTCTTCTAAATCATATGCCGCGAGCATAGGTCGCCATTCGTCATCAGCAAGATAACGATTGTCAGCATAATCATATACATCAAAGATATACATATGATTTAGTGCTTTTCTATCATAAGCCTTAATAGTTCCGACAAAGGAACCGACCCCTGTAAATTCTCCGTATACAATTAGATTTTCGTGATTCTTACAGAAATCACGTAGACGTTTTGCTTCTTCATTATCAGAATGAACCCACTTATAAAATCCTGCATTATCTTTAGTTTTAGACAATTGACGAGAACGAGAGCCGCATTGAATTTCTTTGCCATCAAAGAATACTAAGGCCGATGTTCCATCAATTTTTGATGTTATTGAACAGCGTGAATTATTTAGGATACCTTCGCAATCTTCTTTATCAATACGAATTACATGAGTGTAAGATTGATATTTAGTCATTACTATTACCTTTCTATTGGAGATTACATCATATATTATATAACAATATAAAAGAATAAGTCAATAATTTTTTATAATTTTTTATTAGTAATTATATGTATATATTTCTTCACTACGTTCAGAAATATATACTAAAAGATAAATATATCTTCACTACGTTCAGATATATTTATTACAATTATATTTGTTCATTTCATTCACAAGTATAATTGTTATATCAATAATTATTAGTATTTATAAGTATATATTAT
>ERZ1034920.702-NODE-702-length-24790-cov-13.538387_pt1 | contig 24790 bp, 19 predicted proteins | sample MGYA00520688_ERZ1034920 | MGnify/ENA primary metagenome ERZ1034920 (study PRJEB33766, sample SAMN09781785) | gut metagenome | biome: gut microbiome | host: Homo sapiens | place: Madagascar | study: EMG produced TPA metagenomics assembly of the PRJNA485056 data...
AATTTTGAAAATTTTGTTATATAATGATTCCATACCGATAGAAATCGGAAATTTTTTTGGAGGAGATTCAAATGTCAAAAAAACTTATCAGTATCATAGTGTCATGCGCTCTCGTTCTTTCACTTGCTCTTGTAGGTGTAATCGGCGTTTCCGCAGCTATTGATACAAACGGTCGTTATGTCCCAAGTGAGGGCGTAGAAGAAACACACAGAGTTTACTTCCTTATGCCTGAGTCATGGAAGAGTGTAAAGTTCAATGCTAATGATGCAGGTGCATACTGGTGGAACGGTTCAGACGCAGGCAGCTCTCTTGACGGTACGTCAGTAGGTGTTGCTTGGCCGGGTTATAAGATGCAGGTTGAAAATGCTGAAAATAACATCTTCTATCTTGACCTTCCTACAGATGTTCCTAATCTTGATTTCAACAACTACCTTAACGGCGGTCTAAGGACAGAAGATGCCGAAACAGGTAAAGTAACTTACGAGTTTAGTGAGGAACAGTTTAAGGCTGCTAAGCAGACTGCCGATGTTTCTTGTCAGTACTATTCGGAAGGCGACAATGAATATTATGACAATTTGCTTGACGGCGAATTCTGGACAAAGGCTCAGGAAGCATTTGACGGTAATGATAAGACATTCCTCGGTAAATTTGCTGACAACTTCTTTGAGGATCCTGACTGGGGTATCTCAATGTACCTCACCAACATGATTTATGTTATAGACCCTAGCAACACTTCTGTAAGCGTAACAGGTAAGGAAACATATGCCGGTGAGTTCTACTTCTACTATGGTCTTAACGAAGAAACAGGCAAGTACGAGTACGGTTCACTTCCTAACTATGATATGGCTAAGGAAGCAGGTCTTGTTCAGTCAGTAGACAAGAATGCTACACCTGATCAGGCTGCAACAACAGCTCCGTCAAGTGACAAGAAAGATGACAACAAGACAGATTCTACAAAGAACACAGTTCCTACTGCAGGTCAGAACCCAACATCTTCTGCAAACGCAGTTTCAACTGCTGACACAGCAAAGAGCACAGACAACAGCGCAGTTCAGACAGGTGCTACAACAGCAGCTGCAGTTCTCGCAGTTCTCCTCGTTGCAGGCGGTGCAGTTCTTTACACACGCAAGAGATTTGAATAATCTTAAATAATTATACATAATTATTTGATGCCCTCCGCTTTGGAGGGCATTTTTGCTTTTATTATAGATAAAATTTGCAGTTGTTTGTACTGTCTTTGTTTGGATAAGAGCTAATAAAGAAATCTTATAAAACAGTACAGTGATTTTTGGTGATTATTACAATAGGTTTCAGACTCCAAAATGCCCTGTAACACTTGATTTTTTCTGAGTTTTATACTATAATAGTCATGCTGATACAAGTATGGTGTCGGAAAATCATAAGGAGGAAATACAAATGTCCAAAAAAGTTATCAGTCTTTTGTTGGCTGTTATGCTCACAGCATCAATGATAGTGGTTGCTGCAATAAGCGTTTCTGCCGATACGGACGATGAAGGCAGTTATGTGCCTTCTGAGGGCACTGAAACCTACCATATATATTTCTGTAAGCCTGATGACTGGGAAAACAAATATACATCTGATGCAGGTGTTTATTGGGAAAACGGTTCGGAAACTCCATCAGCGTGGCCGGGTTATTCCGCTCGCAATGCTGATATCAAAAATATTTACTGTTCTGATGTACCGACCGATGTTGATAAAGTAATCTGGAACAACGCTCTTAAAGGTACAGACGATCCGACAAATCCTGAATATAAACTTGCTTATCGAACAACCGATATTAATTTTAAGGGTTATGATAAAGGCGAGTCTGATTATTATCCCAACGGTGTTGAAAGCTTTGACAATATGATTTATATTATCAATCCTGAATTTACTTCCGAGAACGATAAGGATGAATTGATTTTTACCGGTGAGTGGTTCTACTACTACGGTAACGGTGAATACGGCAATGCTCCTAAAAAGGCAGACCTCAAGGTCGGCGATTATTACGGCAAAGACGGTGTGTTCCCGACAGAGTACAATCCATCGGGTGAGGAAACAACAGCCGAATCAACAACAGAGGTTGTAACAGAATCGGAAACAACCGAGTCTGCAACTGATGCCCCCGTTGCAACAGAGGGTACAACATCGTCTGCTGAATCTTCGCTTGCTCTTACAGTAAATGCAACATCAAATTACTTCCCAATGGCAAGTGCAAAGTATAATGCAGTTACAAATCAGGTAACGGTTACATATATTATGCAGTCTCCAAAGAATGTGCTCGACACGCAGTGGCACATTTCTTATGACCCTTCAATCCTTTCGGTTGCTGATGTGAATACTGCTAAGTCGGTTTGCCCGACAATGGACGGCAGAGGTGTATATGTAAACTTCAAGAATAAGTCGGAAGGCGTTGGTTATGTAAGATTCGGTGCAAGTAATCTCGGTCTTTATGACTTTAGCGAAAAGACGCTTTTTGCAACAGTTGTTTTTGATGTTAAAGACATTTCAAAGGTTGCACCGGTTTCGACGACGGTTGACCTTGTTGTTGAGGTGCTTCGTGTTTCGGAAGTAAATCCGGACACAGAAATGACTGACGGTTCAAAAGAAGTTATTCTCGTTGATAAAGAAGTAGTTAAGAAAGCTCCTGTTGCTGCGGCAGTAAAAAATGATCTTTCAACTGAGCTTACTCCTTCAACCTATGCAGAACCGACAACAGCCGAGCCTTCAACCGCAGCAGAGTCATCTACTGAGGCTACTAAGGCTACAGAGGAAACGCAGGAATCAACTAAGGATACAATTGCTCCTGTAACTTCACAGGATGCAACATCTGTAACACAGCCTGTAACAAAGAAAATCAGCTCAACATCCGACACTCCGGATACATCTGACAACGGCAACAATAACAATGCAAATGTTGCTGTTCAGACAGGTGAAGCTCCTCTGGCTGTTGTAATCCTCTCTCTTCTCATCGGCTCAACTTGTGTAATGTTCGTTCTTCGTAAGAAAGAAGAAATCCTTTAACGGCTGATAAAGACTAATAATTAAGAGGGCTGACCAAACTAAGGTCAGCCCTCTTTCTGTGCTGTGATTGAGATTTAAAATTCTGATAAAAATACAAAAAACAGCTCCACCGTAAATAGTGGAGCTGTTTCGTAATCTGTAAAATCAGTTAGCTCTGGTAACCTTACCTGAACGCAAACAACGGGTGCAAGCATATACACGCTTTGGTGAACCGTCAACAATAGCCTTAACACGCTGTACGTTGGGCTTCCATGTTCTGTTTGATCTTCTGTGTGAGTGAGATACCTTAATACCGAACTTTACATCCTTACCGCAGAATTCACATTTTGCCATGCGTCTGCACCTCCTTAAAGAAAACTAATTCTATTTCTAACTTTGTTATAATAACAGAAAATGAGAGAAAATGCAAGTGTTTTTTGAAAATTTCTTAACTTGTTTTTTGCTCTTGTAATTTTTGACGATATATTATATAATTAGGAATAAATATAGTTACACGATTGTTACCTAAAAATTCAGATTTCAGGAGGCTCTTATGCTCTCATTATTACTTAACGGCATCAGAAACGGCAACCTTGATTTCGGCTCGGTAATTGCCGAAATATTGGCTGTACTCGTTATTATATTTTTAATTCTCCCGTTCCATGAATGGGCGCACGCTTTTACTGCGTCACTTCTCGGTGATAAGGCGGTAAAGGGCAGAGGCAGACTTTCGATTAATCCGCTCAGCCACATTGACCCTATGGGTGCTTTGTGTATGCTTTTGTTCGGATTCGGTTGGGCAAAGCCTGTTCCGATTGATCCGAGAAATTTTAAAAATCCAAAGGTCGGTATGGCAATCACCGCAATTATGGGTCCGATTGCAAATATCGTTGCAGCTTTTGTCGGACTTCTCATTTACTATCCGATTATCCTTTTTACGGGTGCTTTTCCGCTTTCGACAATCGGAGGATATGTTGTTCAATTCTTGAGCTTCTACATTTCGTGCAATGTCGGACTTGCTGTGTTCAACCTTATCCCGATTCCGCCTCTTGACGGCTCAAAGGTTCTGTTCGTATTTTTACCCGACAAGGCTGTTGAATTCTTTTACAGATATCAGATGTACTTTTTTATTGGTCTTTTTGTTCTTTTGTATGTGGGAATTCTCAACACTCCGATTAACTGGCTCAGCAATCAGATTCTTAACTTCATCAGCTGGCTTGCAAGCCTGCCGTATATGCCGTTTGTCGGTTGATTTCAAAATCATTCGTAACATCAAATCATAACTGAAACTTATTTATGGAAACACAACAACTTCAATATAAGCTGTCGGCATTTGAAGGTCCTCTTGACCTTTTGCTGACGCTGATTTCTAAAAACAAAATAGATATTTACGACATCAGCATTTCCGAATTGCTCGACCAGTACATGGAGCAGATTAATATGATGCAGGAAAATCAGATGGATATCGCATCGGAATTTCTGACAATGGCGTCAAGGCTTGTTTATATCAAGTCTGTAATGCTCCTGCCAAAATATGAGGAAGAGGCTGAAGAACTCAAGAAAGAACTTTCGGGACAGCTTCTTGAATATGCCGTTTGCCGTGAAATGGCGGCAAAGCTGGGCGATATTTATGACTTTGACAGCTTTTACAGAGAGGCTTCTCCCGTTGAATTTGACTTGACTTACAACCGTATTCATCCGAGTGAGGATATTGCAAAGGCATATGTCAGCGCAGTCGGACGGGGCAAGCGTAAGCTTCCGCCGTCAAAAGACGCATTTTCGGGCATTGTGTCGCATAAAATCGTGTCGGTAAACAGTAAGATTATCCACCTTATGAGAAGGCTTTGGCATGGCAAAAGGCTTGAATATCACGAAATTTTTGAGGTGTGCGAGGGCAAAAGCGACCTTGTGGCAACATTTCTTGCAACGCTGGAGCTGGTAAAGGGCAAGCGTATCAGAATCGAGGGCAGCGGTGAAAATGCCGTTGTTCATATGATTGAAGATAAAAACGCAATGCCTTTGCCACAGGTTGACGAGGACGAAAACAATGAAAATGAGGAGGTGCAGTAATGGCTGTTGAAAATATTCGTGGTGCGATTGAGGCGATTTTGTTCGCAAACGGTGCGTCGGTTGAATTTTCCCGAATAGCGCAGGCACTTGAAATTTCCGAAAAAAAGGTTAAAGAGCATATTTCTGCACTGATTGATGATTATGAGGCGTCAGGACGGGGCATAACTATAATATTGCTTGACAATTCCTGTCAGATGGTTTCAAAAAAGGAATTTGCTCCGCAGATTCGTACCGTTATGGACTTGAGAAGAAACACTCCGCTTTCACAGGCGGCTCTTGAGGTTCTTGCAGTTGTTGCGTACAATCAGCCTGTTACAAAGGCTTTTGTCGAGCAGGTGCGTGGTGTTGACTGCAGTGGTGTAATCGGCAGTTTGACAACAAAGGGACTTGTTGAAGAAAAGGGCAGACTTGAGCTACCCGGCAGACCGTTGCTTTACGGCACAACCGAAAACTTTTTGCGTTGCTTTAACATTTCAAGTCTTGACGAACTTCCTCCGCTCCCCGAGGGTGATGAGGACAAGGAGTCCGAAGAAAACGGTGAAGAACAGGAAAAGACTGAAAACGGCAACGAGCAGATTGATTTGTTTGCCGATCAGCCTGTTGACAGGCAGTAAAATTTAGGGGGAATTCCCTTTGCTTTGGCTATATATCCTACTCGGAATTGTGCTGTTTATTGCGCTTGTGATGTTTATTCCGATTACTTTGCGTGCATCATATAAAGAGGAGTTTTGGTGTGCCGTGTATATCGGATTTGTAAAGCTTCAGCTTGTGCCGGCAAAACCCAAAAAGCAAAAAAACAAACTCAGAAAACCGAACAACCTAAAAAAGCGACAGAAAAAAAGCCGAGCCTTATAAAAAAATACGGTATTGAGTGGCTTTTGAACCTGATAAAAAAAGTTGCAGAGCTTGCAGTATCTGCATTGCAGGATTTTTTCAGCCACATACTGGTTAAAAAATTGTCGCTGAGTATCAGCGTTGCAGGTGACGATGCGGCTGACACGGCTATAAAATACGGCAAATACTGTGCCGTTGTTTATCCGGCAGTAGGTACAATTGTCCGTGTTGTAAAATGCAAAGGCTACGGAGTTGACATAAATCCGAATTTTTCGGAAAAAGCAGAAACTGAAATTAACTTTGACTTTGCCGCAAGAATTTTCGCATTCCGACTTATCGGTCTTGCCGTTAAGCACGGAATCAAGGGAATTAAACTTCTTGCAGAAGTTAAAAATGATTGATATAAATATTGTTGAAAAAGGAGAATGGCTATGGAACATCCTATCGGCAGTTTAATGGATACCACAATGGAAAAAATCAAGGAAATGATTGATGTCAATACTATTATCGGCGAGCCTATAACTTCGCCTGACGGCACACTCATCATTCCTGTTTCAAAGGTAAGCTACGGCTTTGCGGCAGGCGGTTCGGATCTGCCTACCAAAAAGGAAAACAAAGACTGCTTTGGCGGCGGTAGCGGTGCAGGTGTGACAATTCAGCCTGTTGCATTTCTTACCGTTTATCAGGGCGATGTAAGACTTGTTTCCGTTGACAGGGACGAAGGCACAGCCGACAAGCTCGTTAATATGATTCCCGATGTTCTCAAAAAAGTAAAGGGAGTTTTCAAAAAGGATAAGAGCGAATCCGCAGACGATTTTTCCGAAATCACACAGGACGATATTGACGGCTGATTCGTAATATTGCAACACCCCTCGGCATAGATTTATGCAGGGGGTGTCCTTATGAAAAAAATAATCTCGCTTGCGGTGTGCTTTGTTATGCCGTTTGTGCTTATGGGTGCTAAAAATGCGGAGGATACTCCTCCAACAACTTCTGCACAGGCATTTGTCCTGTACTGTCCCGACAACAACAGGGTCATCTGCTCAAAAAATGCAAATGAAAAGATGAAACCTGCAAGCACCACAAAGATTATGACATCTCTCATAACGCTTGAGGAGGCGGCATCCTGTAACAGCGAAGTAACCTTCAAACAGGAAATGGTTGCCGAGGGCAGTTCGATGTATCTTAAAGTCGGTGAAAAAGTTCGACTTTCAGACCTTGCGTCAGGAATGATGATGGCGTCGGGTAATGATGCGGCGAATGCGGCGGCATATACGATTTCGGGCAGTCCCGAAAAGTTTTCACAACGAATGAATGAAAAGGCAAAGCAAATCGGTATGACGAATACCAATTTTGTAACGCCGAGCGGACTTGACGATGACAACCATTACTCAAGTGCAAAGGATATGGCTCTGCTTATGTCATATGCACTTGAAAATGACGATTTTGCAAATCTTACGGCTAAGAAGAGCGTGACCGTTGAATTTCTTGAACCGAAATCAAAGAAAACCGCATATGCAAATCATAACAGACTTTTGTCGCTTTATCCCTACTGTACAGGCGGAAAAACAGGCTATACAACGGCGGCAGGGCGGTGCCTTGTTTCCTCTGCAAAAAAAGACGGTGTAACGCTTGTGTGCGTCACTCTGAATGACCGCAACGATTGGAATGACCACATTTCTCTTTATGATTACGCTTTTGAAAAGTACAGGGGAGTTGACTGCAAGGACGCTGACTTTTGTGCCGATATTCCGTGCGTGGGCGGTGATAAGGACAGCGTAACGGTTACAGGTGAGAAGAATAACACAATCGTTTTAAAGCGTGAGGACTGCGATAAAATCAAGAAAAAAATCTACATAGACAGCTTTCTGTACGCTCCGATTGAAAAGAATGAATCGGTCGGCAGAATTGAATACACACTCGGCGGAAAGCTGCTTTATAAATGCAACATTGTTGCAGGCGAAAAGATTAAATCGGGTAAGAAGAGTGTGTCAATATTTTCGGCAATAGGAAATCTGTTTTCGTGACAGCAATATACAGAAAATTTTATTAAAAAGGAATTTACATATGGCTAAAATTGAACCTATAAGACTTCAGAAATTCATAGCGCAATGCGGTATTGCGTCAAGGCGAAAGGCCGAGGAGCTTATTCTCGGCGGTCATGTCAAGGTGAACGGCAAAACCGCAATTCTCGGCGATAAGGTTCTTCCTACAGACAAGGTGTTTGTAAGAGGCAAGAGGATTGTTGTGCCGAAGGGCGGTAATTACCGATATATTATGCTCAACAAGCCCCGTGGATTCATTACCACAATGAATGATGAGCGTGGCAGAAAGTGTGTTGCACAGCTTGTTGAGAATGTCGGCGAGCGAGTTTATCCAATCGGCAGACTTGACAAAGACAGCGAGGGTATGCTTGTTTTTACAAATGACGGTGACTTTGCAAACAAGGTTATGCACCCGAAAAACAATGTTTACAAGATTTACAGAGTAACCGTTCGACCGTCAATTGACGAGGATCAGCTTGTAAAGCTTGAAACAGGCGTTGAACTTGACGGCAGGAAAACCGCTCCTGCATATGTCCATGTAATTCACAAGGAGCAGGGCAGAGTAGTTCTTGAAATGATTCTTCACGAGGGTAAGAACCGTGAAATCAGAAGAATGTGCGAGGCTGTCGGGCTTGAAGTTGCAAGACTCAAACGTACCCAGATCGGCGGAGTAAAAATGGGTATGCTCAAACAGGGCGACTGGAGAGATTTGACCGAACAAGAGGTTAAAAAACTGCTTGCAAACCCGTTTTTAAACGGCAAACAGCTTTAATTTTCCGTTTTTGAAAAATACTTCCGAAACGGTCAATAAAACTATTCGTTAATTCGACAATAAATTTACGGTTTTGGTGTAATAACTATTAAATGTGTTCAAAATTGAAATAGTACAGCGTGTTTTTCTTGTACTTTTGAAGATTATAGAGTATAATGTATGTGTAGAAAATTAGTATGCACGCTCAGTTTTCGTGCATATTCAATACATGGTATTGGAGGATTTTAAGATGAGTATTGAAAAGATCAATCAGGCAAAGGCTGAAATTGCCGCAACTTCCGCTTATAAGACAATTACGGCGTTTTTTGATGCAGACAGCTTTTGTGAAATTGATGCCTTTGCAAAATCCGGTGAAGGTTTTGCCGAGGTTGTTGCAGGCTTTGGAACAGTAGAAGGTATGCCTGTTTATGCGTTTGCACAGAACAGCGACATTTGCGGCGGTGCTATGAGTAAGGCACAGGCTGCTAAGCTTAAAAAGCTGTATGGTCTTGCACTCAAGACAGGCGCTCCTGTTGTAGGTTTCTATGACAGCGTTGGCGGCAGACTTAATCAGGGTACAGAGCTTCTCGCAGGTTGCGGTGATGTTCTCAATGCGGCTGCGTCACTTTCCGGTGTTGTACCGCAGATCTCGGTTGTTCTCGGCACTTGCCTCGGAACAAACGCTCTTAACGCCGCAAGCGCAGACATCGTTATCATGAGCAAAGACGCACAGCTTTCACTTTCGGTAACAGGCAAGCATTCCGATGCCGCTTACAATGCTGAAAACGGTATTGCCTCAATCGTTTGTGACGATGCAGACAAGGCAATCAAGGCTGCAAAGGAACTTATCCTTTATCTTCCGTCAAATAACCTTACAATGGCTCCTCAGTCATTTGAAGAAGCTCCGGCAGAGGACGGTTGCGGTTGTGTAGTCAGCAGAACTGTTGACGGCAACAGCATTGTAAAGCTCTTCAATGATTACGGCAAGGAAGCAAATGTTCGTTTTGCAAGACTCGGCGGTCAGGTTGTAGGTATTGTTGTTACAAAGGGCAAGGAGCTTGGTTGCAAGTCTGCAAACAAGGTAGCAAAGTTTGTTCGTTTCTGCGACGCTTTCTCACTCCCTGTTGTAACATTCGTAAACTGCCCGGGCTTTGAGTCAATCAAGTCGGCAACAAAGGCATCAGCCGCTTATGCTGAGGCAACAACAGTTAAGATTTCTGTTGTTACAGGCAAGGCAATCGGTTCAGGCTATGTTGCTCTTGCAGGCACAGGCGCTAATGCAGATGTTGTTTACGCACTTCCCGATGCGGTTATTTCACCTGTTAATGTTGAGGCTGCCGCATTCATTATGGCTCCCGAAGTTATGAATGTTGCCACAGATAAGCAGGCTGAGGTTGCTCAGAAGTTTGCTGACGAGAATCTTTCTGCTTACAATGCCGCTCAGAACGGCTATGTTGACGGTATCGTTGAAGAAGCTCAGCTCCGTCAGACTCTTATTTCTGCTCTTGATATGCTTTCGGGCAAGCGTGTTTCAACACTTTCAAAGAAGCATTCAACTATCTGATAAATGATTACTTGTTAAAATAAAAGGGGATACTAAAAATGAAGAATTTAAGAATTACAGTTAACGGCACAGCATATGATGTTCAGGTTGAAGAACTCGGTGGCTCTTCAGCTCCCGTAGCAGCCGCTCCTGCTCCGGCAGCCGCTCCCGCTCCTGCAGCAAAGCCGGCAGCTCCCGCAGGCGCTCAGGGTTCTGTTGTTGTAAAGGCTCCTATGCCCGGTACAGTTGTTAATGTTGTTGTTTCGGCAGGACAGGCTGTTAAGGCTGGAGATGACCTCGTATTCATCGAGGCTATGAAGATGGAAACTCCCGTTAAGGCTCCGCAGGATGGCACAGTTGCAACAGTTGATGTTGCAAAGGGTGAGTCTGTTGACTCAGGTAAGGTTCTCGTAACACTTAACTAATCAATAATTCGGAGAAAGGGATGCTGTAAAATGGCAAAAAAAATCAGAGTTACCGAAACTGCTCTGCGTGACGCTCATCAGTCACTCATTGCAACAAGAATGACAACAGAGGAAATGCTCCCTGTTCTTGACAAACTCGATAAAATCGGTTATTACTCACTCGAATGCTGGGGCGGTGCAACATATGACTCATGCCTCAGATTCTTAAACGAAGATCCGTGGGACAGACTCCGCACAATCAGAGAGCATTGCCCTAACACAAAGCTCCAGATGCTTTTCAGAGGACAGAATATGCTCGGTTATCGTCACTATGCCGATGACTGCGTTGAGTACCTTGTTCAGCGTTCAATCGCAAACGGTATTGACATTATCCGTATTTTTGATGCTCTTAACGACATCAAGAATCTTAAAACAGCTATCAAGGCCGCTAACAAAGAAGGCGGTCATGCACAGGTTGCTATCAGCTACACAACAGGCCCTGTATTCACAGATGAATACTATGTTGAGTATGCTAAGAGAATTGCAGACGCAGGTGCAGATTCAATCTGTATCAAGGATATGGCTGCTCTTCTTACTCCGACAAGAACCGAAAGCCTTGTAAAGGCTATCAAAGCCGCTGTTCCGGAGCTTCCGCTTCAGCTCCACACCCACTACACATCAGGTCTTGCATCAATGTGTCTTTTAAAGGGTGTTGAGGCAGGTGCCGACGGCATTGACACAGCAATCAGCCCACTCGCTCTCGGTACATCACACGCACCTACAGAGTCAATGGTTGCCGCTCTTTCAGGCACAGAGTTCGACACAGGTCTTGACCTTAAACAGTTCACTGACATCCGTGCTTACTTCATGACTCTCCGTGAGAAGTACATCAAGTCAGGACTTCTTGATCCTAAGATGCTCGCAACAGACGCTAATGCTCTTATCTATCAGGTTCCCGGCGGTATGCTTTCCAACCTTCTTTCACAGCTCAAGCAGGCAGGTAAAGAAGACAAGCTTGACGAAGTTCTTGCAGAAGTACCCCGTGTTCGTAAGGATTCAGGTTATCCTCCGCTTGTTACTCCGACATCACAGATTGTCGGCACACAGGCTGTATTCAATGTAATCACAGGCAAGCGCTACTCAATGTGCACAAACGAGTTCAAGGGACTTGTTGCAGGTGAGTACGGTACAACTCCAATGCCGATTGATCCTGAATTCCAGAAGAAGATTATCGGTGACAAGAAGATTATCAAAGGCCGTCCTGCAGATCAGCTTGAGCCTGAGCTTGATAAGCTCCGCGGCGAGATTGAGCAGTGGATTGAACAGCCTGAGGATGTTCTTTCTTATGCACAGTTCCCGAAGGTTGCTCTCGACTTCTTTGAAAAGAGAAGAAATGCCAAGGTTGGCATCAACGGCGACAAGCTTGACAAGAAAAATATGGTTCATCCAGTTTGATTTGACAACTAAAATTAACATTTATGCCACTTTCACTATGAAAGTGGCATTTTTATTGATAGTTAGAATACGAAATATGTGAAGTAGGTACTGCTTTTTATAAGTAAACACTACTGACAAAATTAATAATAAATTTTCAAATGAATATGAAGTTTTTGTTGATAGTGAAAGTAATATGTGTTATAATAGTGATATAAAATCACAACAGTAAGGTCGGTGACGATAATGTAATATTATAAAAATGTAAATAATAAAAAGTAATTTAGGAATAAGGAGTTTATGTATGAAAAAATTAAAATTATTGACAGGACTATTTTTATCTGCTATACTTACAGTAAATGCTACAGTAGCTTATGGAGCAGTAACTGCGGATGCTAATTATAATACTCTAAAAACTGATTGTAATGATATTAGTTTGGATGAGAATTTTTGTGACGATTCTGTAATTGTAGTACTTAAAAATGAGAAAAGTATGGAATTGAACACATATCATGTGTCTGATTTTAGTGATGTTAATCCAAAATATATTAGTGATTTAACGAGTGATACGGTAGATACTATTCAGAACGAATATATTTCTGTTCATAATGAATTTGTTAGCATAGTGTCAGACAATGATACAGTATTTTTGTCTGATGAACTAGGACAGCAGGCACTTGAAAGTATTGATGAAAATATTAAGGATGAATATTCAGATTTTCATCAGACCTTGTGTATAACATTAAATAAACACGATAAACAAAATGTTTTAGATGCTATAGAAACTCTTCAAAAGAGAAATGATGTACTGTATGCTGAACCTAATTATTGTATTACATTAGATTCAACTGATGTGACTAATGACGAACATGTTGATAAACAGTGGGCTTTGGATAAAATTGATTTGCCTGATGCATGGAAAATAACTACCGGTAGCAAAAGCGTTAAGGTAGGTGTTATTGATAGTGGAATAAAAGCGGATCATCCAGATTTAAAAGATAACGTTGATCGTGAATTGAGTAAATCTTTTGTTGATGGAACTGATGATTCGGATGCATTAGAAGATGTTTTTGGTCACGGAACACATGTTGCTGGGATAATAGGCGCTGTAGGTAATAATAGTATCGGTGTTTCAGGAGCTTGTTGGAATGTTGATTTAGTGAGTCTTAAAGTCTTAGATGATAATGGTGTTTGTGGTAATAGTAATGATAAAATTAGTGGAGTAATTAATGCAATTAACTACGCAAAAGCAAATAATATTAATATTTTAAATTTTAGCATAGCTTTAGTTGTACCTAAATCAAAAGCTTTTGAAGAAACTATAAATGATTATCCAGGATTATTTGTATGTGCCGCAGGAAATGAACGTTTTAATATAGATACAGCAGGAAGAAAAAGGCGAATTTATCCATCCATATATACTAGTGATAATATAGTATCAGTTGCAGCTTCTAACAGTAATGATATGATTTGGTATGAAGAAAAATTTCAACAGGGAAGTAATTATGGAATTGTAAGTGTCGATTTAGCAGCTCCTGGAGCAGATATTTATTCTACATACACCGCAGATGATAAGCCATATGTGAGCAAGACTGGTACATCAATGGCGACTCCTTATGTAACAGGTGTAGCCGCATTAATTCAGAGTAAATATCAGAATATTTCTACTAAGGCAACCAAAAAGGCGATTCTTGACGGTGTTGATAAATCATCATATTGGTCTAAATATGTAAAAACCGGTGGCAGATTAAATGCTTATAATGCACTTAAATCAGCAGGTGACTGCAAGTTTACAATCCAATACGATAAAAATGGCGGTAGCGGAGATAATATGCCGAATACAACTGTTGTTTATGGTGTTTCAACAAAGATAAGTTTGAATACATATAAATCACCATCTGATGAAAAGTTATTTGCCGGTTGGTATGCAAATAGGAAGTCTGACAATAAGTGGTTATATCAAAATGAGTCAGGTAAACTTGGTTGGTATAAAGAAGGAAGTCAGCCTAGCGGTTATACAAAATCAATATATAGAGATGGGGTGACGGTTGCTCATACATCAAGCGTAAAGAACGACACGATTGTTATGTATGCTTACTGGATAAAGAAGGGTGATGTTTTGAAAGGTGATGTTAATCTTGACGGTGCAATAACCATTGATGATGCAGTTCTTGTTCAGAAGTATATAAATCGTATGTGTACGTTTAGCGACATACAAAAATATGCTGCTGATGTTAATTCTGACGGAGTTATAAATGTTTATGATTCAACAGAAATACAAAAAATAATTGCTAAACTTAATTAAAGGGAGAAATCAAAATGAAAAAATTTTTAACAGCATTGATAGCATTTGTAATGTGCTTTTCGGTTGTTACAACGGCTTTTGCGGCTACACCTGATGAAGCTTCTGATTCAGACTTGATTTCAGATATTAAACAGGCTATGTTAGATACATATTATGGTGATGAAAAGCCTGAATATCTGAATGTCGAAATTCTTTTGGACGATGAAGACGAGGTATATTTCAGTTTTTCTGACAGCTTTGCTACTTCTGCAAACAGAGTTTACACCGAGGCAGGCAATTACATAGTTTCTTATCTCGAAAATTGTCCTGTGGCACTGTACAAAAACAACAGGGTTTATATGATCCCCGATGCTTATAATTCAGGCGTTATTGATGACGATACACTTGAGGGCTTGACCTATTGCGGACATATGGATATAGTTCCGAAAAGCGATGATTCAGCACTTGTTATCGAAATAAAAAACAAAGTTATTGAAGAGTGTTTTGACGGCAAATCACCTGAAACTTTGAGAATTGATATTGTTGGCAGAACAAGTGACGGCGGAGTATATTATAGACATGAATACGGCTTTGCACTTGGTGTTATGATTGAAGAAAAATTTGGTGATTGTACATATAGTTATACACACGGAAACGATGTTATGCTCTATAAGAATAACAGTGTTTATTCAATTAAAAATGCGTATGAGAGCGGAATCATTGATGATAAAATTGTCAATGAGTTAGTAAAAATGAATATTGGTATTATTCCTGATAAAGATGTAAGTACACTTAAGCAGTTAACCCTGAAAATGTGTCAAAATGCAGGTTATACTGATTTGGCGGAAGATGATATTGATATATGGAGAATTATCTATTTAAGTGATGACCGAATAATGTTCACTTTTAATGTATCCGGTGCTGATATTCCCGAGAGTCCTGTAAAAGAGGTTATCGGAAACTATACATTTATAGGTGAGCAACAGTTGTATATTTATGCTGACGGTCAAATTTACACATTAAAAGAAGCTTTTGATGCGGGCATAATTGATAATGATGACTTGGCATTCTTTGCTGATGATTGGAAAGATGATATTGGTTTCAGTATTGTCCTTAATCAGACACAGCCTGATACAACAGCTCCGACAACATCAACGGCAACACCTGATGAACCTGCTACATCACCTGCCGCAACTTCGGCAACAAAGCCTGTTTCAACAAGCGACACAGCTACAAATGACACACCGAACAATTCACAGAATAACAGCGGTGCTGTACAGACAGGACAGAACAGCGTTGCTGTAATTCTTCTTGTTGCAATGCTTGCAGGTTGTGCAGTAATTTTTGCAAAACGCAGAAATTATTTTAAATAATTCAAAACATCAACAGAATATATAAAATAAACCGTTCTCGCTTTTGTGAACGGTTTATTTATTTTAGCTTAAAAATTTGTGATAGTTTATCAAGATGTATTGCTTTTTATATCATTTAATGTTACAATTAACTTGCATAAAAATTTAGCAAAAGTTTTTAATAATGCGTAGAATATTTACAAAGCGAGGGATAGATATGAAAAAGTTTTTACCTATAGCTATGGCGGCGGTAATGTCGATGTCTGCGGTTGCGGTTTCGGCAGTTTCTGCAAATGCGGTTGAACCGCTTAACACACCCGTGCAGTATGCACAGGTTGCAAGGGCAAGCTTGGCAACTCCGAAAATTTCAAAGGCTGAAAGCGTTTACGGCGGTGTAAAGCTTACATGGAACAAAGTGAACGGTGCGGCTAAGTACAGAGTTTACTACAAGGGCCGTAAAGGTTGGACACGAATGGTCGATACAACTTCAACATCATATATCGACAAGGATGTTTCATCGGGCAGGAATTACACCTATACTGTAAGATGTATTTCTGCTGACGGAAAGAGCTTTACAAGCGGTTATGATTCAAAGGGGACAACTGTAAAATATATTGCTACCCCCGAAATTTCAAAGCTTGAAAATGTAAATGGCGGTGTGAAAATCTCTTGGGGCAAAGTAAGCGGTGCGACTAAATACAGAGTCTATTACAAAGGCAGTAAAGGCTGGACACGAATGGTCGATACAACTTCAACCTCATATATCGACAAGGATGTTTCATCGGGCAGAAATTACACATATACTGTAAGATGTATTACATCAGACGCAAAGAAATTCACAAGCGGTTATAACCCGACAGGCAAGTCGGTAAAGTATGTTGCCACACCGAAAATTTCAAAACTTGAGGTCACATATGACGGCGTAAAGCTGACATGGAACAAGGTTGCAGGTGCTGAAAAATATCGTGTGTACTACAAGGACAGGAACGGTTGGACAAAGCTTGCCGATACAACAGGCACGACTATGCTTGATATGAATGTTGTTTCAAAGGAATTTGATTTAAGCGTTGATGATATTTATTACACGGTTCGTTGTATCAGCAAGGATGCCAAGAGTTTTACAAGCGGCTACGATTCAAAGGGTACGCCTATTGGCAATCATCAGGATTGTCCCGAAATTTACAGCATTGGTGCAGTAAACAACGGTGTTGAAATGCATTGGACGGGAGATGCACCAAAGTTCCGTGTTTATATTAAAGAAAACGGTTCTTGGAAGAGGATAGCAGAAACTTATGACAACTATTATGTTCACAAGGGTGCAAAGTCCGGCAGTAACACTTATACGGTAAGAGGTGTTTCAAAAGACGGTAAAAAGTTTACTACGATGTTTAACCCAACCGGTGTAACATACAGATATAAGACATCCGATAAAACAAGGGATGCTTATATCAATTATATGATGAATCATCAGAGTGAATGGATGCCAAGCTTGGGAAGTAATCACAATTTGTCAGGTGTTATGTTTTTGGATTTCGACTTTGACGGAGTTCCGGAGCTTGTTGCACAAAAGGCTGATTCCAATGAGTATAGTTTCCATTCCGTTGTTTACAAATTTGAAGACGGTAAGTTAAAAAGAGTGGGAAATGTTAACGACGGTTTTGCGATATACTATAATAAAACTGCCAAAAAGTATGAGGTTCACGACCTAAAGATATCTTTAAATGTAGATGACGGTTACTATTGGTCGGGTAATTCAATAATCACATACGACGGAGAGAATCTTTTTGCAAATATGTATTCGGCAAGAGGTGTAGGCGAAGAATCAAATAATAATATTTATTATAATTATTTTGACGGTAATGACAAAAATATTTCACGGGCAAAATATAACGAAATTAACCTTAAACAGTTTAATAATTGCGTAAATGCACATATGTTTACCCAATTTATTGCGACAGGTTATGGTGATACCAGCGTATGGGGTGAGAACACTGCCGCTGAGAATAAGCAGTCTTTGCTTGACGCTTATAATTCTTTCTCCTATGAGAAGTATTGATTATTTAAAAATTAATAAGTTTTAACTGCAAAAGGGTTCAGCCGTAAAAAGCTGAACCCTTTTATTGCACAACAAAAAACGGTTCAGCCAAATTGACTGAACCGTTAATTCGTACTATGTAATGCTCGGGTGACAGAAGTTTGAATATATCAAACTAACTTCACGAACTAAAAAACATTAGTTGTTGATGAGCTTATCTTCGTCAGACCAGCTGTAGAGCTTTCTAACTTCCTTACCGAATACTTCGGCAGGAGCTTCGGCAGCGATCTTTCTCATAGCCTTGAAGTGAACCTGTGAACCGGCATCGCTCATGTCAAGGAGGAAGTCCTTAGCAAATGTACCATCCTGAATGTCAGAAAGAACCTTTCTCATAGCCTTCTTAGTATCCTCTGTGATGATCTTTGGACCTGTGATGTAGTCACCGTACTCAGCTGTGTTAGAGATTGAATATCTCATGCCTGCAAAACCTGACTGATAGATAAGGTCAACGATGAGCTTCATCTCATGGATACACTCAAAGTAAGCGTTTCTTGGGTCATAACCTGCATCGCAAAGTGTTTCAAAACCTGCCTGCATAAGTGCGCAAACACCGCCGCAAAGAACAGCCTGTTCACCGAAGAGGTCTGTTTCTGTTTCTGTTCTGAATGTTGTTTCAAGAACGCCGGCTCTTGCACCGCCGATACCGAGTGCATATGCAAGTGCGAGATCCTTAGCCTGACCTGTAGCATCCTGCTCAACTGCAACGAGGCAAGGTACACCCTTACCAACCTGATACTCTGAACGAACTGTGTGACCCGGTCCCTTAGGAGCTACCATTGTAACATCAACATCCTTTGGAGGATTGATGCAACCGAAGTGAATGTTAAAGCCGTGAGCGAACATAAGCATATTGCCTGCTTCGAGGTTTGGCTCGATGTCGTTCTTGTAAAGAGCTGCCTGCTTTTCATCGTTGATAAGAATCATGATGATGTCAGCCTGCTTTGCAGCCTCTGCCGATGTATATACCTTAAAGCCCTGTGCCTCAGCCTTTGCCCAGCTCTTGCTGCCTTTGTAAAGACCGACGATTACATCGCAACCTGAATCCCTGAGGTTGAGAGCGTGTGCATGACCCTGGCTACCGTAACCGATAATAGCAATTTTCTTACCCTTGAGAAGGTCAAGGTTGCAATCTGACTGATAGTAGATTGGTGCTGTCATGTTTTTTGTGTAGTCTTTCATATTAAAGTCCTCCTTACCGCAAACGCGGCATATAAATTAAAATATATGCTAACTGTAAGATTAAACGGAAACCGAAGCTGTGCCTCTGTCGATGGCAACAGTACCTGTTCTTACAATCTCACGGATACCATAAGGCTTGAGTAAGTCAACAAGCGTGTTGATGCGGCTTGCACATTCGCAGTACTCAACGGTAACTGACGAAGGGGATACATCAACGATTTTCGCCTGCATAATTTCAACCGTTTTGACAATTTCGGCTCTTTTTGAGGCGGCGCAGTGAACCTTGATTAAAACAAGCTCACGGCTGATAAATTCGCCCTCGTTAAGCCTTTTTACCTTGATGACGGGAATGAGCTTGTTAAGCTGTTTTTCAAGCTGTTCAACAATGTACTCGTCACCGTTTGCAACGATTGTGATTCGGGAAACCGACGGTTCCTGAGTAACACCTACTGCGAGTGAGTCGATGTTAAAACCTCGGCGAGAGAAAAGTCCCGAAATCTTTGAAAGAACGCCCGCCTGATTTTCAACAAGTATTGATAATGTATACTGCATTTTATCACCTCATTAAATTGACGGAGTGTCGGGGTGAACATCGCAAACAAGAATGAACGGTTTTTCCGAATCAACAATACCCTTGATGATGTTTTCAGCTTCCTTGTTTGAATGAGCCTCTGCATGGTCAATGCCGTAAGCATCGGCAATCTTCAAGAAGTCGGGATCACCGTTGAGAATTGTTGCGGAGTGTCTGCCACCGTAGTGTTTGTCCTGAAGTTCACGAACCATTCCGAGTCGTGCGTTTTTCATAATGATGATTTTAATTCCGAGCTGATTGCCTGCAATAGTCGCAAGCTCATTAAGCCCCATCTGAAAACTGCCGTCACCGCAGATTACAATAACATCACGGTCGGGTCTTGCAAACTTTGCACCAATTGCAGCGGGAATTGAGTAACCCATTGTACCCATACCACCTGTTGTGAGGAATCTGCCCTCACGAATACGGAAGTTGTTTGCACACCAGATTTGATTTTGTCCTACATCGGCAACGAGAATTGCCTTTGAGCGGAACATTGCACTGAGATGACCGACAAGTGTTCTCGGCTCAACAAAGCCGTCAAATACGGGAGGCTCACGGTAAAGGTCTTTTTTCCAGTTCTTTACGGTTTCGCTCCACATTGTTGTAACCTTGTAATCGCCGATGCTGTCAAGCAGCATATTGATGACATTTTTCATATCGCCTACAATCGGAATTTCTGTTTTAACATTCTTACCGATTTCAGCAGGGTCAATGTCAATGTGAATTACCTTTGTGTTTTCACTCATCTGGTCGGGAGCCGCAACAGCTCTGTCGCCGAGTCTTGCACCGCATACGATTACAAGGTCGGCTTCGTGAAGAGCACGGTTGGCAACAGCCTTGCCGTGAGTGCCGAGCATTCCGAGATAAAGCTCATGCTCGCTGGGCATAACACCGATGCCCATCATAGTTGAAATAACGGGGATACCCGTAGTTTCTGCAAATTTTTGAAGTTTAAGCTTGATACCCGAACTCAGCACGCCGCCGCCTGATACGATAACAGGACGCTTGCTTGCGTTGATGGCCTCAACAGCCTTTTTTACCTGAATTGCGTGTCCTTTAGTGTTCGGCTTGTAACCGATAATGTTTACGCTTTCGGGATATTCAAAACTTTCAATTTCATTTTCCTGAATATCAACGGGAATGTCGATAAGTACAGGACCGGGTCTGCCGGTTGAGGCAATATGGAAAGCCTCTTTGAAAACTCTCGGAAGGTCTTCTGTTTTGCTGACGAGATAACTGTGCTTTACAAACGGTTCACAAGCTCCTGTGATGTCAGCTTCCTGAAAGACATCTCTGCCGAGAAGGTCGGAACGAACCTGACCTGTAATGGCAACAATCGGAATAGAGTCCGTATAGGCGGTTGCAATGCCTGTGATGAGGTTGGTTGCACCGGGACCGGAAGTTGCCACGCAAACACCGGGACGATTACTGCATCTTGCATAGCCGCTTGCCGCATGAGCAGCGTTCTGTTCCTGACGAACAAGAATGTGGGTAATGCTCGAATCGTAAACTTTATCGTAAAATGGGCAGATAGCCGCACCGGGATAACCAAAGACTATGTCAACGCCCTCGGCTTCCAAACATTTTACCATAATTTCAGCACCGCTGATCATTATGTTTTGTCCCTCCTATCCTTTTTATTGTGAGCAAAAGGTGTTTTGTAACATTAAATATACCCTTTTACTTTACCGCTAATTATACAATAAATACCTTAAAAAGTAAAGAGCAGTATTGCCCATAAATTAAATTTTTTGCAGGATTTTGACAGATAATTTGCAAAATGGATTTTAATTGATTTTTACCGCCTGTTTACTGAAAATTTAAGTCGCTTAGTTTTGTAAAGTATATTCTTGAATTAAGGTCGCTTTTTTTGTCTGCATTATCAGGGAACATTATTATCATCAAATTATCTTTTCCTATCCGTGATATTCTATTTATAGTGTAGTCTTTGATTTCAGGCTTGAATGTTGTTTTTTTCATTGTTTTGTCAATGGTGTTAAATGAGTATATCTTGTGGTCTGAATCAATTCCTTTATATGATAAAATTGTATCATATCCTTTTTGTGGAGTTTGAGCCATAGAGTAGGTGTCGTCAATGTTGTCAATCATATCGGATTTTTGCAATTTTTTGTTCCCTATATAACCTATACATCTTGTCATACTAAAATTTTGATAGATAAGGTAGTTGTTTCTAAAATCAAAGAACTGTACACCTTGAATCAGTTCATTTGAATCATCTGAAATATTGGAGATATCGTAGCTTTTGAGAAAATTCATATCATAGTCATAGGTTTCTATTTTTAAAGAAACATCTGTTTCCGAAACACAGTCCAAAACCAAGAGGCAGATTGTTTTTGTTTTGTCGTCAATTGAAACTTTTCTTATAGTTTTTCCTACACAGTTCTTATCATCAAACTCTAAATATTTCAGTTGTTTAAACTTTTGCGTTTCGGTGTCATACAGTTCCAAAGAAGTACCGTTGTCTAGCACTTTTGTGATCATGACAAGATTGTCTGCTCCTGTAACAGTGTCATATGGAAATCCGCCTTTGTCAGAAAAGACAGTAGTCATTTTGTTTTTATTAAGGTCTATATCAATAAATTCAAGGGTTCTGTTTTCTTCGTTGGTAATGTCGCCCGTGCTTGCCGTAAAGCAAAGGTGATTATTTACATAAGCTTTATCGTGAATTTGCATAGACCAGTTTTTTATTGAACCAAGTTTTACACTGTTTTTTTTATCAAAATAATATCTGTAATATTCCATTTCATTTGGAGAGTCTTTATTGATTTTTGAATATATGAGTCCATCCTCAGTTGGCATAAGTGCATCGAAAAGATTTAAGGTATCTATTTTTTTATCGTTGTTGTAAATATCCAAGTCATGATTTAATTCTGTTGTTTCAATATCTGAATCGAGAGATAAATCATCTGTATCCGTTACGGTTGTTTGTTCAGTGGAATTATTGCTTGATGAAGAAGTGTTACACCCGTATAATGAAAGTAAAAATAAAGCGGTTAATAATAATAAAAATATCTTTTTCAAATTAATCTCTCCAAAGTTTATTTATCAGTTGCAAGCACTGACAAAAATATTATAATTTACATAATTATAAAAGTCAATGATTTTAAAATACTATAATATAAGATTATATTTAGAAAAATTTTGGCAAATGAAAGCACCGTGAAACTTGTGAAAGCTCACGGTGCTTTATCATAATAAATGATATGATTTGCAAAAAAATCAATATTTCTTTTTGAGGAGTCTTGCGGCAATGAGTACGCAGACTACGCTGACGCCTGTGTCGGCGATAACAGACATCCATATTTGTGCAAGTCCGAATGCGGCGAGGATGATTACAAGAGCCTTGATTGAGAGGGCAAAGATGATGTTGCCCTTGACTGTGTTGATAACACTTCTTGCAATTTTAATTGCCTTTGGAAGCTGTTTGAGTGTGCCTGATGCGAGAACTGCGTCTGACGCTTCAATAGCGGCTTCACTGCCGAATCCCATTGCAATACCGCAGTCGCTTGCCGAAAGAACAGGGGCATCATTGATGCCGTCGCCAACAAAGCAAGCACCCTTGGATTTTGATTTCAAGCCCTTGAAAAGCTCAAGCTTTTGAGCAGGGAGAAGTTCTGCGTGACATTCGGAAAGTCCGAGTTCATTTTTAACATTTTCAGCAGGCTGTTGTCTGTCGCCTGTGAGCATTACCGTGTTCTTGACACCGAGCGCTTTAAGCTGTGAGATAACCTCTTTTGCTTCAGGTCTTACTGTGTCGCTGACATTGAGCGAACCGATAAGCTGACCGTCATAAATTACGAAAACAGAATCGTCTTTGTTTGCAATTTTCTTCTGTTCGTCCGAAAGAATCTTTGAACCGCCGCACTGAATAGTTTTGCCGTTATAAACTGCGCTTGTTCCGTGACCGGCACTTTCGCTGTAGTCGGAAAGCTCGGGAAGTTCAAGACCGTTTGCCTTTTCTCTGATTGCGGAGGCAATCGGATGAGCGGAATATTTTTCGCTTGCAGCGGCAAGAGCAAGAACTTCGTCAGCACTGTATGAACCGACAGTATTAACCTTGTTTACGCTGAGCTTGCCGCTTGTGAGTGTGCCTGTTTTATCGAATACGAATGTGTCTGCTTTTGCAAGAGCCTCAATATATTTTCCGCCCTTGATGAGTACACCGACTTCGGATGCCGCACCGATACCCGAATAGTAGGAGAGAGGTACGGAAATAACAATAGCACACGGACATGACGCTACAAGACAAACAAGCGCACGGTAGAGCCATTCGCTGAATGCTCCGAGTCCGCAAAGCGGAGGGATTACTGCGATTGCAACTGCAATGAGTACAACAACCGGTGTGTAAACAGAGGCAAATCTTGAAATAAGCTTTTCGCTGTTGCCCTTTTGAGCGGCGGCATCTTCAACAAGCTGAAGAATCCTTGTTGCGGTACTGTCGCCGAAATGTTTTGTGGCTTTGACAGTAATAAGGTTACTGCCGTTGATTGCGCCGCTGAGTACCTCACTACCCTCGCCTGCATCAACAGGAAGGCTTTCGCCTGTGAGAGCAGATGTGTCGAGAGTCGTTTTACCTTTAATAATAATGCCGTCAAGCGGAACTCTTTCGTATGGCTTGACTTCAATGATACTTCCGATTTCAACGCTTTCGGCAGGAACAACCTGTTCCGCACCGTCAACAATAATTGTTGCGGTATCGGGACGAATGTTTGCAAGCTTTTCAATGTCACGGCGGGATGCGTCAACTGCTCGATCCTCAAAAATTTCACCGATAGAAAAGAGGATTGTTACCATTGCCGCCTCAACAAAATCTCCAAGACAGAATGCCGCAATTACCGCAACAGCCATAAGCGTTGTTTCGTCAATTCTCAGCTTTAGAATGTTTTTTGCACCCTTGATGAATACCTTGTAACCCGAAAGAAGTGTTGCTGCAAAACACGCTGCGAGTACAACATAATGAACAGCCGTAACACCGTCAAGTGTAAGGTGGAGAATTTCGGACACTACAGCAAGTACAATTGAAATTGCAAGGAAGATTGTGTCACGGTTGATTTTCTTTTTTGTGATTTCGGGTTCTGCCTTTGTTGTGATATCATTTTTCGGGGTTTTGTCAACAACAGTTACACCGTCCTCAATGCTGTCGCAGATTGCCTGAATTTCGGAAACAGGATTCTGCTTTTCGCTTTTGAAGTTGAGAAGTT